>Ga0268276_1000668_pt1 | contig 38832 bp, 47 predicted proteins | sample saktaG_4_FD_190145 | JGI IMG/M metagenome (GOLD analysis project Ga0268276, IMG submission 190145) | Saline water microbial communities from Sakinaw Lake, British Columbia, Canada - sak_2010_1_5_45m | ecosystem: Environmental > Aquatic > Non-marine Saline and Alkaline > Saline ...
CGCTGCTGCATCTCAAACCCTATATTTAAACGCACTGGTATATATGCCTACGGTATATAATGCTACAACTGGGTCTACCGCCAATGTATACATAGACAGCGCCGGAAAGCTTTGGAGGGCCACATCCTCTTTAAGATATAAGTACGACGTGCAACCACTTGAAGATGATTTTTCAAAATTGTTGCAGGCACAGCCGAAATCATTCAAATATAAAAGCAACGACATGCAAAGCATGGGGTATGTGGCTGAAGACTTTGACGCATTGGGATTGAAAGATTTAGTTGCTTATGATGATCAGGGAAGGCCGGATTCTATAAACTACGATAGGATTTCGGTTTATTTGACTGAAATTGCAAAGCAACAGCAAAAAGATATTGATGCGTTAAATGCAATCGCAGGAATAAACAGCGGCGGATCGTGGGGAAGCGGAGCTTTGAGTGCTGCTGACGCACAGAATCCGATAATCTCCGCAGTGCAGAAGTTACTGACTGACACCGGAGTCGTAATACAAAATGGAATAACCTCTATTAAAAATCTGGCAGTTGATACTTTAGCGGTGAAGACAGCAAGGATAAACCAGATGGAAATGGTTGATAGGGCAACAGGAGATATATACTGTACATGGATTGAAAACGGGGAATGGCAGAAGTCGCAGGGAGATTGCAGTTCAATAGGAGTTGTGTCTGCAACCGGTAACGAAGTTGAAAGTAGCACGCCCTCAGGCCCGGATCAGGCCATAACCCAGCAGACTCAGCAGATAGTAGAACAGGCAGCGCAGGTGGTCCAGCAGGCACAGCAAGCATCGTCAGCAGCTCAGCAGGCTGTTCAGCAGTCGCAAGATGCAGTTAATCAGGCGGCCCAACAGGCAGTTCAGCAAGTTCAGCAATCAGTGGTTTCTGTAGCTTCCATAGACGATATAGCTGTCAACAACGGCACGGCTTTTGATGAAATAGGATTGCCAGAATCAGTGAATGTAACATTGTTAGACGGTACAAGCCAGGATTTGCCGGTTGTTTGGGACAGCGGTACGCCAGAATATGACGAGACCACAGGAGGAACTTATGCTTTCGCAGGCGCTTTAACCTTGTCCGGCGATATTACTAATTCCAAAAAACTGAAAGCGGAGGTTAATATTTTAGTGCAGCCCGCAGAGGAACAGGAATCCTCACAAGATAATTCCCAGCAGCAAGAATCATCAAGCCAAGGCGAGCAAACTCAGGAACAGCAACAAATAAATGAGCAGCAGCCGCCAACTCAAGAACAACAACCAGCAGCAGAACAGCCTCCAACTGAACAGTCTACAGAAACGCCGACCCCGCCTCCTACGCCAGTTCCTGCCGAGGAAACTCCGGCTCCAGTAGATCAATTAATACAAGACGCAGCCTCTAGTCTATTAAACGGTGTGTGGAATTTCTTCAAATGGCTTTTTAATTCAGGCTCTGACGCGATATCATCTGTATCGATCGTGCAAAAATCAGCAGCCGGTTTGATGAAGGCAGGCTCGTCATTAGATTCGCTGTTGCAATCGTTTGATATTAAGTTATTAGAAACGAATATTTTCGAGTCGATTAAAAATTTATTTGAAAAAAATTATGACAAAAACGTTATTGACAATAAATAGAATTTGCGAAGTTGTCTTAAAATATAGTATTTATTTGTTGGTTTTTTTGCTTCCAATTTTATTTTTGCCATGGACGGCGGATTCTCTCGATTTTAATAAGCAAGCACTTCTGACTCTGCTTGTTTTTATATCCTTTTTTTGCTGGATGGTCCAGGTTCTAATTTCCGGGAAATTCAGCTTAAATTTGAATAAAACTAATATCGCTGTTCTGGTTTTATTTGTAGTCTTTCTTATTTCAACAATTTTTTCCCAAGACAAATACGGAAGTTTTTGGGGCTGGCCGAAAGTCACTCCCGAAAGCTTGCTGACCGTGATAAGTTTAGCTCTGCTTTATTTTATAATAATCAATGTTTTTGCCAAAAAAGAAATATATGTTTCGATTATTCTTTCAGCTATCTCTGGTTTAGCTTCGATTATTATAGGAGTTTTTCAGCTCTTTGGTTTATTTATTTTTGCCCAAACTCCTTCATTTAATACAATCGGATTAGTCAGCGGTCTTGGTATTTTTATCGCCGCTTTGTTGCCCTTGTTTATAATTTTAGAGATTTATTCAAAGGGGTGGCTTAAAATTGTTGTTGCAATCGCAATCGTCTTAAGTATTATTTGTTTTGTTTTGATTAATTATCCTTTGGTTTGGTGGATGGTTCTAGCCAGCTGCGCTCTGTTAATATTGTTTTCAGTTATAAAGAAAGATGTATTCGATTTAAGATGGCTGGGCTTGCCGATGTTCTTTCTGGTAATAGCTATATCTTTTCTGATTTTAAAGCCCCAGCTTTCAGTTCCGACCAGACCCATCGAAGTTTATTTAAACCAATCGGCAACCCTTGATGTTGCCTTAAAAACAGTTAAAGATTCGCCAGTTTTGGGTTCGGGGCCGGGGACCTTTGTTTTTGATTTTTCAAAATATAGAAAAATCGATTTTAATCAGGGTGCCTTGTGGAATATACGGCTCGACCGAGGGGCGTCAAAGGTTTTAACCATTTTAGCTACCACTGGCATTTTAGGCTTTATTTCATTTTTATTTTTAATAGCAGCAGCTCTTTTGTCCGGAGTTAAATTTATTTTTGACAAAGCATTTAACACTAACGGCCGGAGCATTGACAACTATTCTTTGATGATATCGGGCGGAGCTTTAGTGGGGTTTGTTACCTTGGCTACAAGTTATTTTTTCTATAATTCAAACCTCTCGTTAGATTTTCTATTTTTCTTTTTATTGGCCTGTTTTATTGGGTTGGTTTCTGAAAACAAAAAGGAATTTTTGCTTAGTCCCTCGTCCCTTTTGACTCTCAGCATAACTTTTATTTTCACTTTATTTTTTATTTTGGGCGCCGGGCTTTTAATTTTGCAGGGCCAGAGATATATAGCCCAGATAGAATATTTTAAAGGACTGTCTTCTTTGGCCGCGGGTCAGAAAGACAAGGGATTGCAGGAATTAGAGAGTGCCGTAAGATTAAATTCAAATGTCGATGCTTATTTAGCGCAATTATCTCAAGCCTATTTGTCAGAGTTAGGGGACGTTCTCAATGATACAAAAATTTCACAAGATGATAAAAACAGCGCCGTACAGATTTTTGTTAACAATTCCATAAACGCTGCAAAAATGGCGACTGATCTAGGCCCGCAGAATGTAAGCAACTGGTCTGTCAGGGGATATGTCTACCAGAATTTAATAGGATTGGTTCCCTCAGCCGAGGATTGGGCATTAAATTCATATGAGCAGGCGCTGAGTTTAGAACCTACGAATCCTTATTTTCCGACGCAAGAGGGGATTAGTTTAATTGCAAAGGCATCCATTGTAGATAAAGATTCAACTGATAAAAGAAACCAAGACTTGGTTGACGCAAAAACCCAGCTTGATAAGGCAATTCAGTTAAAATCAGATTATGCCTCGGCGCGCTTCCAGATTGCAATGCTTTATCAGGCGCAGGGCAAGACAGACCAAGAGTTGGCAGCTCTAGAGGATGCAAAGAAATACAGTCCCAATGATATCGGTCTTCTTTTCCAGACCGGGCTGGCTTTCTATCAGGCTGGAAATTTTGATAAGGCAAGGCAGAACTTGGAAACGGCTGTTGCGATTTCCCCGGACTACGCAAACGCTCTTTACTTCTTGGGCCTGACATATTCTAAATTGGGTTTGGTTGATAAATCCATCAGCCAGTTTCAAAAGGTTTCTGAACTGAATCCGGACAATGATCAGGTAAAGAAAATTCTATCTAACTTGCAGGCCGGCAAAAGTCCCCTAGATGGGTTGAGTCAGCAGAATCCTCCTCAGGCTCCCGTAGAAGAGGCGCCCGCTAAATAAACAATCTTTAAAGTAACTTAAAGTAAAAAAAACGCCCCGGATAGCCGGGGCGTTTTTTAAAATATTACTGTTTTTTTCCGAATAGTGTTATGACTTTGGCTACAATATCGTCCGGGGTAGATTGGGCCTTGATCAAATAATCTGTCGCCCCTAGGGTCAAGCATCTATCGATGTCTTCTTTCTGACCCAAATTGGATAAAATAATTACGGGGATTGCAGAGGTAGCCTCATCTTGTTTTAATTTTGATAGCACCTCGAAACCGTCGGTGGTCGGCAAGAGGAGGTCAAGCAAGATCAAATCAGGTTTGTCTTCCCTGGCCCTTTTCATACCTTTATCTCCGTCTATTGCCTCTAAAACTCCAAAACCAAAAGACCCCAGCTTCTTTTTGAGCAGCTCTCTTAAGAAACTATCATCTTCTATTATTAAAATATTTTGTGACATTTTATTTTCTATACTTTATTACTTTATATTACATCACAACTTTTTATTATGCAACTATTTTTTACCCTTTATGGGTAGTTCGACGTAGAAGGTGCTGCCTTCTCCTTCTTTTGATTCAAACCAAATTTTTCCGTCATGGGCGTGCACGATATTTTTAGCTATGAAAAGACCCAAACCAGAACCTTCTTTGTTTATCCCTATGGCGTTTGTCCCGCGGAAAAATTTGGTGAATAATTTACTTTTTTGTTTTTCTGGTATGCCTATGCCGAAATCTTGCACTTTAATTTCCAGATTGTCTGTATTTTTTGACATAGAAACTATTATTTTGCCACCCTCATGCGTAAATTTTATCGCATTGTCTAGAATATTTTGTATTGAGATTTTTATCTTCTCTTTATCAAAAAATGCCTCTATCTTTCCCTCCGGCTTTATGAATTCCAGTTTTATCTTCTTTTCCAAGGCCCTTGCCGTGCAGGATTCTATGGCCGAATAAACTATCTGCTCAGCGTCATATAAGTTTTTGTTAAGAAAAGTTTTAGCATTGTCTCCGTCGGTTAATAGATTGTTTGCCAGTACGATCAGTCTCTCGGTTTCTTCAAGGTCTTTTTCAACAATGTCTTTTTGTTCGTCGTTCAATTCTCCAAAGTCTCCTGATAAAACCATTTTTAGAGACCATTTTATGGAGGTTAGACCGTGTTTCAGCTTATGAACAAAGATGGCGTCTCTTAGCTTGTTATATGAATGCGCCTTGGGTTTTATTCCTTTTCTCCTTGGTTTTACCTTTTTACTCTGTCTCATGTTTTTTAAACTTTAAATTTATTCTTGATGATTCCATTTTTAGAGGTGTCGATAACGGCCGAGGTATAAGCTATAGAGTAGGAGCCGTCGTCATTTTTTCTTTCTATTTTAATGCAATATCTGCCCTTGGGTACTAAACAAAAATATCTCCCGTATTTGTCTGTGATTCTATGCCCCATTTCCACGTTGCTTAATTGAGGATCTACAATCCTTAGTATAGCGAAGGCCAGAGGAGCGCCGGAAATTCCATCAACTACGTATCCAAAAGATTTCGGTTTTAATCCCAGGACCCTTAAGAGCGTCAAGAGAAGGTATGTAACAATAATAATGGTATTGTATGGATATGGGGCCGAGAAAAAAGCTATGATAGCGACTATAAAACCTACAGCAAAAATAATATCAGAAACCTGCCTTAAAAATGAGTCCCAGTGAGAGTAGAATTTAGTTAATTTTTTATTGCGTTTTGTGAACTCGTTCCAGTCAAAGTTTACGGGGTCCATTGGAATGTTCCTGGTTATTACCTCGCCCCTTTTGATTTCTATCTGCTCTCCAAAGTATAAATTATTATAAAGTTCGTCACTAGTTTTTCCAGCGAGTTTTTGGGAAGGGAAAAGATAGTTTGTTTTTTTCGCAGTTATTCTGTAGAATCCCGGTTCAACTAAAAATCCATATCGTCCATCGAGGTCTGTTATGGCAGAAGAAACCTCTTTACCCCCTGAGTCCTTTAACGTTACGTAGCCCGGGTCTAAGGGTTGTTTTGTAATAGAGTCATATACAATTCCCCAGGGGGGATTTCTTCTTTTCCAGCCAAAGGCAATTAATATAAGTCCGATTAGTCTTGTGGGGAGTAAAAGTAGCTCTGGCAAAGATAGGGGAGATGCAAAGGCAATGACGGCTACGGTTGTGGCTATTCCTGTGGTAGAGATCACTTTTGTAGCCACAGAACCTATGGGGGTTTCGATTATTTTCCTTATGTCAGGAGGTATTATGGGGGGGATTATGGGTGGCTTATGGCAGTTTCCGCAGTCAGCGGGGCAGTTATTGCAGGTTTCATTTTCGCTGCATGCTCCGTCTCCGCACGAGGCTGGCGGAGGGGTTATACAATTTCCGCAATCGAAGGGACAGTTGTCGCAGGTTTCATTTTCGTTGCAAATCCTGTCTCCGCAAGATGCAGGTGGCGGGGTTATACAATTTCCGCAGTCGAAGGGACATGTTTCGCAAGTTTCGTTTCCATTGCATTGATTATCTCCGCATATTGGCGCGCAAACTCCGCAATCTGATGGACAGGTGCTGCAGTTTTCGTTAGGATCGCATGCTCCGTCTCCGCAACGCGACGGGCATGTTCCGCAGTCATCCGCACAGGTGCTACAAGTTTCATTCGGATCGCACGTTCCGTTTCCACAGGAGACGTTGCATGTTCCACAGTCATTTGGACATGTTTCGCAAGTTTCGTTTCCATTGCATTGATTGTCCCCGCATATTGGAGCGCAAGCTCCGCAGTCTGACGGGCAAGTGTTGCAATTTTCTCCGCCATTGCATTGATTGTCTCCGCAGGTCGGCGCGCATGCTCCGCAATCTGAGGGACAGGTTGTGCAGGTTTCGTTGACGTTGCATGTCCCATCTCCGCAGGTAGCAGCGCAAGCTCCGCAGTCTGATGGACAGGTGCTGCAGGTTTCTGTCGGAGCGCAAAAGCCATTACCACAATATTCTACACCGTGTGGCGTGCATTGTCCGCAGTCAGTTTCGCAGGTATCGCAGGTTTCAGTGCCATTGCACGTTCCGTCTCCGCACGAGGTACTGCTTCTGCATGTTTGAGGTAAATAATCTGTTATAACCTTACAATTTGTGCAATTAAAAGTTATCGTCCCAAGCGTGTCATTTGTTGCAGTTCCCGTAAACTGTCCCGAGCAATTGATAGAAACGCCAGTAAAATTTACCCAGCCAGTATTTTCTCCCCAGCCGTATCCTGATAAAGCTCCAGATGAATTCACGCTTACCCCTCCGTAAGTAGGGGACATATTTATCCAGCCATAGTTTTCATTCCATATATATCCGGTAATACCAGAGTCAGTTATATTAATATTTCCATACGAATTTCCAAAATTAAGCCAGCCGCCATTATTAGACCACGCATATTTATATGTGCTGTTTATGGTTCCATCTGTTGTTGAAGCGTGCGTATAACCTAAAACAGCTAACGCAAAAAATATTGCAAACAACGCAAAAATTTTAGCAGGCTTTTCTCTCGTAGTGCGCATATTTATTTATTTTACCATTTTAAAATTAATCAAGCAAAGCGTAGGTTGTGTAAAACAAAAACGCCGCCAGGGCGTTTCTGTTTTGCGATTCAATTTTCGGGCTGCTGGGAATTTCACCCGGTTAAATAAAATCAAAGATTTTAATTTGCTTGACAAATTATTTAACCGGGTGAACCCAGGTCTCGCCCCCCCCAAAAAATATTATGTCGGGGTATAGGGATTTGAACCCTAACTAAATCCACCCCATGGACTCGTGCTACCATTACACTATACCCCGATGATTTGGTGTGGGGGCAAGTACTCCAGCCCATGCTAAATTTAAACTTTCGAAGCCCGTTTAATACATTTGGCGCAGGCTAAAACTCGTTTGCCAGAAGGCAATTTTAACCATTGTAAATTTGGGTATTTCCTCATTTTAGCTGTCGGGTTGTATTTTCCTCTTAGCTTTACCAGCCTTGTGCCCATTGCTGAATGTTTTCCGCAAATTGAACAAATTTTTTCTGCCATGTGAATTTTAAATTTATAAATTTATACTAGCACCTTCTTTTATTTTTTACAAGACATGTTATTATAAAAGAAAAAATTAACTTGATATGATTTCAACAGCTGTTATCACAATTTTTTCTTTGGTTATTCTGCTTTTTTCTGTGATTATGCACGAGTTGGCGCATGGCTATGTTGCATATTCTTTGGGAGATCCTACGGCAAAATACGCAGGCCGGCTTACTTTAAATCCTATAAAGCATTTGGATTTGTTCGGTTCAATAATTTTACCCCTGCTTCTGTTCCTTGCAGGCTCTCCGTTTTTGTTTGGTTGGGCAAAGCCGGTTCCAATTAACCCTTACAATTTTTCAGATAAAAAATATGGCGATATAAAGGTTTCCTTAGCGGGTCCGGCCTCAAACTTTATTCTAGCAATTGTCTTTGGGTTGATTTTAAGGTTTCTGCCAAACCAAATATTAGCGGGGAACGAAGGCATAGGAATTGCATTGGGATACATAGTTGCCATAAACATTTGGCTGGGACTTTTTAATTTAATACCAATTCCCCCTCTGGACGGCTCATGGATTTTGTTCAGCTTTTTTCCTAGCGGTATGGAGCGCATAAAAAATGTATTAAGGCAGTACGGAATTGTAATCTTGGTGCTTTTAATTCTCTTCGGCGGTTCTTTGTGGTTCGCAATAACCAGCACTTTATTTCAGTTAATCACCGGAAAGGTATTGACCTTGTAAAAATAATTTGCTAATATAAATTTTGTATAGGCGCTAAGCGCTTTTTTGTAAGACACGAATTTCCACGAATTAAAAACGAATACCCACAAATCACGAATAAATAAATTCTTGATTCGCGAAAATTCGTTAGATATTCGCGAGCGTTCGTTTTTAAATGCCGACGATTCATCAACTAATCAAAAAAAATAGAAAGTCTGTAAAAAGGGTTAAGAAAACAGTTGCACTGCACCGCGGTTTTAATGCGCTTAAAAACAGGCCGTCAAATTACCCATCTCCATTTAAGAGGGGAGTGTGCGTTAAAGTTTTTACCCAAACGCCTAAAAAGCCAAACTCTGCTTTGAGAAAAGTTGCCAGGGTCAAATTGTCCAACGGAATGGAAGTTTCGGCCTATATTCCCGGTGAAGGCCACAATTTGCAGGAGCACTCGATTGTTTTAATAAGAGGAGGAAGGGTTAAGGACTTGCCAGGAGTAAGATATCATATAGTAAGAGGAATTCTGGATACACAGGGAGTTGAGAACAGAAAACAGGAACGCAGTAAGTATGGCACTAAAAAAGCCAAATAAAACGAATTTCCACGAATTAAAAACGAATACCCACAAATCACGAATAAACGAATTCGTGATTCGCGAAAATTCGTTAAGCATTCGTGATAATTAGTCGTAAAAATGAGAAGAGCTTACAAAAAACACGAAGTATCTCCAGACGGCGTTTATAACGACGTGGCAGTATCTCAATTTATAAACAAGGTGATGAAGGGCGGGAAAAAAACAATTGCTGAATCTATTGTTTACGGCGCTTTTGACATAATAAAAGAGAAAACAAAAAAAGAGCCGTTAGAGATTTTTAAACAAGCCATTGAAAACGCCGCTCCTCTTTTAGAGGTAAAGCCAAAAAGAATTGGAGGAGCGACTTATCAGGTTCCTATGGAAGTCAGGGGTGAGAGAAAGTTAGCTTTGGCTACAAAGTGGATTTTAGACGCAGCAAGAAGCAGGAAAGGTAAGCCAATGGCTGAAAAATTAAGTCAGGAATTAATTGACGCTTCAAATAACCAAGGGGTTGCGATCAAAAAGAAAGTAGATACACATAGAATGGCAGAGGCTAATAAAGCATTTGCCCACTTTGCCAGGTAGCAGAATTTTAAATTTTATGCCAAGGTTGCATCCTTTAGATAAACTTAGAAACATAGGCATTATTGCTCATATTGATGCCGGGAAAACTACTTTTTCCGAGCGGCTTTTGTTTTATACCGGTGTCTCCCATAAAATTGGAGAGGTTCACGAGGGAGATACTGTTATGGACTGGATGGTGCAGGAAAGAGAAAGAGGAATTACAATTACTTCTGCTGCCACAACAATGTATTGGCGAGAGCACCAAATAAACCTAATTGACACTCCGGGCCACATTGATTTTACAGCCGAAGTCCAGAGGTCTCTGCGCGTGTTAGACGGAGCTGTTGTTGTGTTTGACGGAGTTGCGGGAGTAGAACCGCAGTCAGAAACTGTGTGGCGCCAGGCAGACAAATACGAAGTTCCGAGAATGTGCTTTATAAATAAATTAGACAGAATGGGTGCCAGTTTTGAAAAAAGCTTTCAGTCAATTTTAAATAAACTGACCCCAAACGCGGTTGCTGTGAGTATTCCGATGGGGCTTGAAGAAAAACTTTCAGGAGTAGTTGATCTAATAAAAATGAAAGCTTTGTATTTTGAAGGCGATAAAGGAATTGCTGTCGTTGAGAAAGATATTCCAGAAGAATGGAAGGCTGACGCCGAAGATTGGCATAAAAAAATGGTTGAAAAAATTGCCGGAGAAGACAACGCGCTTACAGAAAAGTTCTTGGAGGGAAAAGATATTACAGTTGAAGAATTAAAAAATACATTGAGAAAGGCGGTTTTAGCTTATAAATTGATTCCGGTTTTTTGCGGGTCAGCTTTAAAAAATAAAGGAGTTCAACTGATATTAGACGCTGTTGTAGACTATTTCCCATCTCCAACGGATTTGCCACCAGAAAAAGGAATAGACCCAAAAACAGGAGCCACAATTGAAAGAAAGGCATCGGACGAAGAGCCGTTTTCGGCTTTGGTTTTTAAAATTGCAACAGACCCGTTTGTGGGAACTTTAACTTATTTTAGAGTTTATTCCGGGGTTTTGAATAAGGGTTCTTATGTTTTGAATGCAAACACAGGCGACCAAGAAAGAATTTCTAGAATTTTAAGAATGCACGCAGACGAAAGGCAGGAACTAGATGTTATATATGCAGGTGAAATAGGCGCGACAGTCGGATTAAAAGCAACCAGCACCGGAAATACATTGTGCGACAAAGACGCGCCTGTTGTTCTCGAGAAAATTGTGTTTCCCGAACCGGTTATCGGAATTAGAGTTGAGCCGAAAACAAAAGTTGACCAGGAAAAGCTTATTATGTCTATCAGAAAGCTTACCGAAGAAGACCCGACATTTAGAATTAAAGAGGATTTAGAAACAGGAGAAACAATTATTTCCGGCATGGGAGAACTGCATTTGGATATTATAGCAGACAGATTAAGAAGAGAGTTTCACGTTGAAGCAAATTATGGCAGGCCTCAAGTTGCTTATAAAGAGACAATTACTGGCGAAGCCGAGGGAGAAGAAAAATATGTAAGACAGTCCGGCGGAAAAGGACAATATGGACACGTGTTGCTTAGAGTAAAACCAAAAGAAAGGGGAGCCGGATTTGAATTTATAGACGAAATTAAAGGAGGAACAATTCCAAAAGAATTTATTGCGCCGGTTGAGAAGGGCGTTAAAGAAGCAATGGACAAGGGAGTTGTTGCCGGATATCCAATGGTTGATGTTGAGGTTGCGCTTTTTGACGGAAGTTATCACGATGTTGACTCTTCGGAGTTCGCCTTTAAAATAGCGGGTTCTATGGCCTTTCAACAGGCAGCGAAAAGAGCAAAGCCGGTTATTTTGGAGCCGGTTATGAAAATGGAAGTTGTAACTCCGGAAGACTTTTTTGGACAAGTTATTTCTGATCTAAACTCAAGAAGGGGCCAGATTAAAGAAACATCAGAAAGGGTTGGAATGAAAGTTATTGACGCATTTGTTCCGCTGTCAGAAACATTTGGTTATGCCACATCTATAAGGTCATTAACAGAAGGAAGAGCATCTTTCACGATGGAGTTCAATAGTTATGAGCAAGTTCCTTCCAATATAGCGCAAGAGATTGTTGACGGGAAACGTAAATAAGTGATAAAATTATACTTGACTATTGTAAAATAATATAATAAGATAATAAATATATTATAAAAAATTAATTTTCACGAATTTATGACGAATTCTCACTAATCACGAATAGAAATAATTTGTGATTCGTGTAAATTCGTTGAGAGATTCGTGTTAATTCGTCAAAACAAAAATGGCAGCAGAAAAATTTGAGAGGACAAAGCCTCACGTAAACGTTGGTACCATTGGTCACGTCGACCATGGTAAAACCACATTGTCAGCCGCAATTATGAAAATTTCAAAATTGCGCGGTTTTAGGTCTTCAGATAAGAACGTTGACCAGATTGACGCATCTCCTGAAGAAAAAGCAAGAGGAGTAACTATCTCTATTACTCACCTAGAGTTTGAAACAGCAAAAAGGCACTACGCTTTGATTGACTGCCCCGGGCATGCTGACTACATCAAAAACATGATTACGGGAGCCGCTCAAATGGACGGAGGAATACTTTTGGTTTCTGCTCCAGACGGCCCAATGCCTCAGACAAAAGAGCACATTCTTTTAGCGCGCCAGGTGGGGTTGCCATCATTGCTTGTGTTTATGAATAAGTGTGATATGGTTGACGACCCAGAAATTTTAGATTTGGTTGAATCAGAAGTAAGAGAGCTGTTAAAGAAAAACGGTTATCCCGGAGACGAAACTCCAATAATCAGAGGATCTGCCACGAAAGCGCTAGAAGCAAGCTCTGTAGATGACGCAGCCGCAAAGCCGATTGTTGAACTTCTGGATGCCTGCGATAACTTTATCCCAGAGCCGAAAAGAGAATTAGACAAGCCATTTGCCATGGCAATTGAGGATGTTTTCTCAATTGAAGGAAGAGGAACAGTTGCAACAGGGAGAATTGAAAGAGGAGTTATTCATCCAAACGATGAAGTTGAAATAGTTGGTATTAGACCGACTCAGAAAACAGTTGTTGTTTCGGTTGAAATGTTCCAAAAATCATTGGACGAAGGAAGAGCCGGCGACAACGTTGGAATTTTGCTAAGAGGTCTCAAAAAAGAAGACGTTGAAAGAGGCCAGGTTATTTGCAAACCAGGATCTATTACTCCTCATACTGAATTTGACAGCGAAGTCTATGTCTTATCAAAGGACGAGGGCGGAAGGCACACCCCATTCTTCTCGGGATATAAGCCTCAGCTTTATATCAGGACATCTGATATAACTGGCGATGTAACCTTGCCAGACGGCACAGAGATGGTTATGCCTGGAGATACAGCCAACTTAAAAGTTAAATTAATTGTTCCAGTTGCTTTGGAGGAAAAAGGCAAATTCGCTATCAGAGAAGGCGGAAAGACTGTGGGAGCTGGAGTTGTAACAAAGATTATCAAGTAAAGCAAAATGCCTGCTACTAAAAAAGCCGTTGTTGTCAAAAAGAAAGCCGTGAAGGTCGTAAAGACCGAGGAAGTTAAAGCTCCGGAAGCGGGGCTTAAACTTCGCATAAAGCTGAAAGCCTACGACCACAAAATAATTGACAACTCGGCGCGCCAGATAATTGACATTGCCAACAGATATGGAGCTGAAGTTTTGGGTCCCGTGCCTCTGCCAACAGAAACTCTAAAGTACACTGTAAACAGGTCAAGCTTTATTCACAAAAATGCCAGAGAGCAGTTTGAAATGAGAGTTCACAAAAGAATTATTGATATTTTAAACCCGAGTCAAGAAATTATAGAATCATTGAGGGATTTAAACCTACCGTCAGGAGTGGATATAACCATAAAAATATAGTTGGGAGTTGACAGGGTAGTGAAATTTTGGCAAGTTTTTTAGGAGCTTACCCGCAAGCTCATGTCAAAATTCTACTACCCTGTTGACATTACAATCAAGATATAATAAGATAGTTAATCAAGCGCAATAGTTAACTTTCCGTCCGCCCTCGTTGGCGAGACGAGATAACAACATTGCTATATGCGCTGGGCAGATAGCCCAGCTTTTAGTTAGCAGGCTACGAATTTACTAATTTTTTACGAATATACTAATCAGTATATTCGTAGATTAGTAATAGATTAGTAAATTAGTAGCCTATGAAAGGTTGAATATGAAATACATACTTGGAAAAAAGATAGGAATGTCCCAGATGTTTGATAAAAATGGCAAATTAACGCCGGTTACTTTAATCGTGGCTGGTCCTTGCCATATTTTACAAAAGAAAAATAAAGAGAAAGACGGATATGAGGCCTTGCAGATTGGTTTAAAAAAGATAGAAAAGAAAAACAAAATTAAGAAAACGATGAAAGGAAAGGAATATAAATATATTAAAGAATACAGGATAAAAGGCGAAGATAGCTCAAATATTGGCGATGAAATCAATGTGTCTGTCTTTCAGGAGGGAGACACTATAAATGTTTCTGGAAGGTCAAAAGGAAAGGGTTTTCAGGGTGGAGTAAAAAGACACGGTTTTCATGGAAGAAATGCCACCCACGGCGTGAAGCACGAACAAAGGACAATTGGTTCAGTCGGACAAAGATTTCCCCAGCACGTTAGAAAAGGAAGAAAAATGCCCGGCCGTATGGGATTTGAAAACATCACAGTAAAAAATTTGAAAATAATGAAAATTGATAAAGAGAGTAATTTGCTGATAGTTAAGGGCGCGGTTCCTGGGACAAACAGGACGTTGCTAGAAATTAAAGGATAGATAAAATGAAGATAGATGTTTTAAATCAAAATGGAGAAATAACTGGAAGCGCGGTTTTGCCGAAGGAAATTTTTGAAGTTAAGTTCAGTGCTGATTTGGTGCACCAGATTGCTGTTTTATTATCGGCCAACAAGCGCCAAAATTCAGCTCACACAAAAAACAGAGGAGAAGTGAGGGGAGGAGGCAAAAAACCGTGGAGGCAAAAGGGAACAGGCAGGGCAAGACACGGGTCGATCCGTTCTCCATTGTGGAGGGGCGGGGGGATAACTTTTGGTCCCAGAACCGAGAGAGTTTTCCAGGGAGAAGTTCCTAAGAAAATGAGGAGGAAAGCGCTTTTCATGGTTTTATCGGAAAAAGCGAAAAATGGTGAATTAATTATTTTAGATAAAATTGAATTGGCGGGTACCCAAAATGGGTGCGGAAAAACAAAGGAAATGGCAGGTATATTGCAAAAGTTGCCTTGCAAAGGCCACTCAACTTTAATCGCGACTCCTGATTACGATAAAAAGGTATTTTTAGCATCAAGGAATATAAAAAAGACATCAAGCGAAGACGCAAGGAATTTGAACGCTTTAGATTTACTAAACACTAAATATTTATTAATGACAAAACAGTCAATAAACACGATTAAAAATACATTTCTGAAGTAATCTATATCTGGAAGTTAGAAGCTGGTAGCTGGAATAGAATAAAGAATTATGAATAAAGGATTTAATTTTCTGCATTCAATATTCCAAATTCTATTCTAGCTGCTAGATACCAGATACTAGATTCAAAAAGCATGGCATTATTCGACTTTTTAAAGAGAAAAAAAGAGATTGAGAAATCTAGAAAATCGGAAAAGAAGGCCGAGAAAGTTTTAGTTGATAGGTCGGACAAGAAAACAGACAAGAAAACAGAGACGCCAAAAGTGAAAACAGAACCCGCCTTTAGACCTAAGGGCTACTCCGCTACGGCTGGCAAGGCAAAATTTTCTTACGACGCTGTAAATAAGCCCCACATATCTGAAAAAGCCACTTATTTATCCGAGAAGGACCAATATGTATTTGAAGTTTCTCCAAGACATAACAAAAACGAGGTGAAGAAAGCAGTAGAGGGAATTTACGGGGTGAATGTCTTGTCAGTTAATGTTATAAAGATTCCGGCAAAGAAAAGAAGGCTAGGCAAGACTCAAGGATTCAGAAGGGGCTATAAAAAGGCAATTGTTAAGATTAAAGAAGGCCAAAAGATTGAAATATTATAATTTTTAATTTTTCAATTTTTAAAATAACGTCTAAATGTCCAAATTTTTAAAAATTATAAAAATTTCAAAAATTTAAAAATCCGATGAAATCGTATAAACCAACAACACCAGCAAGAAGGGGAATGACGGGAATAGATTTCTCTCAGCTCACAAAAAAGAAACCACAAAAATCGCTTTTAAAGTACGTGAAAAGAAATGTGGGCAGGGGCAGCTCTGGAAGGATAACTGTTAGGCATAAAGGCGGCGGAGTTAAAAAATTATACAGGATTATAGAATTTTCACAGACAAAAATAGATTCTCCGGCAAAAGTGATTGCTTTAGAATACGACCCAAACAGGACAGCTTTCATTGCTTTGATAGAATACCCTTCGGCGGGCTCAGCGCAAGTAAAAGAGAGGCAGTATATTATAGCTCCGCAAGATTTAAAAGTCGGACAGGAAATTATTTTTTCAGAAAAGGCTCCTTTGACAGCAGGAAACAGAATAAAATTGAAAAATATTTCGGTTGGAACAGCAGTTTACAATGTTGAATTAGAACCGGGGAAAGGAGGAAAAGTCGTAAGATCTGCCGGCAGTTCAGCTCAAATGTTAGCTCATGACGGAGATCATGTAAACTTAAAAATGCCGTCTACAGAAATCAGAAGATTCAGTGGCGAGTGTTTTGCTTCAATTGGGATGGTTTCAAATCCAGAAAACAGATTTTACAGAATAGGAAAAGCCGGTAAGTCGAGATTGAAGGGCAGAAGGCCGCATGTTAGGGGATCTGCAATGAATCCAGTAGATCATCCGCATGGCGGAGGCGAGGGCAAGCAGCCTATTGGTTTGAAACATCCAAAAACTCCGTGGGGAAAGCCAGCCTTTGGGGTGAAAACTAGGAATGTGAAAAAATGGTCAAATAAACTTATCATACAGCGCAGAAAGAAGTAAATGACGAGAAAATAGAAAATAGAAAGTAGAATAAAATTAGATTCTATTTTCTAGATTCTATTTTCTAGATTCTAATTCATGAGCAGAAGTTTAAAAAAGGGTCCATATATTGATGCAGGGTTGCTTGAAAAGGTTTTGAATTTGAGAAAGGACGAGAAAAAGATTATTAAAACCTGGGCAAGGCATTCTACAATATCTCCAGAAATGCTAGGGCATACGTTTGGTGTGCATAATGGGAAAGAATTTGTGGCGGTTTATGTTTCGGAGGATATGGTGGGCCACAAACTAGGAGAATTTGCGCCTACAACAAAATTTGTAAGACATGGAGGAAGAATGCAAAGAGAAATAGAGGCCGGAGCAGAACAAAAAGAAGCGGCCAAGGTTGAGGCAGTGGGGGTATCCCCGGCAGCCAAAAAGCCAGCCGAGAAGAAATAAAATTCAAAAGAAGATTATGGAATTAAAAGTCAGATTAAACAATTTAAGGACCGCGCCCCAGAAAGTAAGGCAAGTCGTTGACTTAATAAGGGGCAAGACAGTGCCGGAGGCGCAGTCCATACTTTTGTTTACCGTAAACAAATCAGCAAGGCCAGTGTTAAAGCTTTTAAATTCGGCGATAGCTTCAGTAAAAAATGACTTGCACTTGGACGGTGCCAATCTGTTTATCTCGCAGATTACTGTTGACGAAGGGCCAAAATTAAAGAGATGGCATCCTATGTCCCGCGGACGAGCATACCCGATTTTAAAAAGAACATCGCATATTGCGTTAATTATAAAGGACCTCAATCCGGCAGATAAGGAGTCTTCCAAAGAGATAAAAAATGAGAACGCGGTAGAAAAAACGGTAACTAGAAAAGTTAAAAGACCAGCTAAGCCGAGGGGGAAAGCTAAAAAATAAAAATTGTAAATTTTTGAGTTATGGCACACAAAGTTCACCCAAAATCATTTAGAATAAAAGGAACAGAAGATTGGAATATCCGCGGTTTTTATGGTAGAAAAATGCCTCAGTATTTAGAGGAGGATTTTTTGATAAAGGATTTTTTAAGAAAAAAGTTGGCAGAAGCATCAGTCGCAAATATCGAGATAGAACATTCTTCCAACAAGCTTAATGTAATTATAGAAACAGCAAGGCCAGGTTTGATTATAGGCAGAGGTGGGGGGGGCGTAGATGCTTTGAAAAAAGAAGTAGAGAACAAGATTCAAAAGAAAATAAAAAATAAAAAACCGAATAAAACGGGCAGGGAACTGAAGATAGAAATAAGAGAAATACGAAATCCTTGGGTTTCAGCCGCCCTGGTGGCTCAGATGGCTGCCCAGCAGATTGAAAAAAGAATGCCATTTAGACAGGTCTTGAAGAAATCGATTGAAAGGGTCATGACCAACAAGGAAGTAAGCGGAATAAGGATGGAAGTGGCCGGACGTTTAAATGGAGTTGAAATTGCCAGGCGCGAGTGGCTAGGACGTGGCAAGATGCCAAGAAATACGATAAGAGCTGACATTGAATACGCGCAACACGAAGCTCAGTGCACTTACGGGAAAATAGGAATAAAGGTTTGGATATATAAAGGTGAAAAATTCGAATAAACAAAAATATGGGTATACTAATGCCGAAAAAAGTTAAGCACAGGAAGTGGCGCAAGGGGACCTCTAAGGGAGTTTCCACAAGGGGAACTGAAGTTAACTTCGGCAGTTTTGGGTTAAAATCATTGGAAACAAAATGGGTAACAGCAAGGCAGTTGGAAGCGGCGAGGCGACACATATTAAGATATATGAAGAAGGGAGGGAAACTTTGGATAAGGATTTTCCCCGACAAGCCCGTAACCTTTAAGGGTTCTGAAGTAGGCATGGGCGGAGGAAAAGGTGGAGTTGATCATTATGTTTGCCCTGTAAAACCTGGTAGAATAATTTTCGAGATTGACGGCCTCAGAGAGGATATTTCCAAGGAAGCTTTAGAGGGAGCCGGCAGTAAGTTGTCAGTTAAGACGAAATTTGTTAAAAAAGAGAACATATAACATACAACATGAAAGCAGCTGAATTAAGAAAAAGAGATAAAAAAGAATTGGAAAAACAAGTTCAGGAGCTAAGGAAAAAACTAAGCGACCTTAGGTTTAAATTTTCTTCCGGGAAATTAAAAAACGTTAAAGAGATCAATAATTCTAAAAAAGAAATGGCCATGATATTAACCATTATTAAAGAATTAGATAACCAAGATGTCTAAAAAAACATTACAAGGAGTTGTGGTTTCAGATAAGATGCAGAAAACCGTGGTAGTGAAGGTAGAGTCTATAAAAGAGCATCCAAAGTATAAAAGAAGATACAAAACCCACAAAAAATATAAGGTTCACGATCAAAACCAAGAATATCATGTTGGAGACAAGGTTGTAATAGAAGAAACAAAGCCCATTTCAAAAGATAAAAATTGGCGTGTAGTTTCAAAAATTGAAAAATTATAAAATTTAAAAATTTCGTATGATACAGACAAGAACAATGTTAAAAGTCGCAGATAATTCTGGAGCTAAAATCATCCAGGTTATTAACGTGCCCGGAGGAACTCGTAGAAGGTATGCTCAACTGGGAGATGTTATTGTGGCAGCGGTGAAAAAAGCAGAGCCGAGAAAACTTGTCAAAAAGCACGATAAAGTTAAGGCAGTAATTATAAGACAAAAAAGAGAACTAAAGAGAGCTGACGGGTCATATATAAGATTTGATGATAATGCGGCTGTAATTTTAGGAGACGGGAAGGAGCCAAGGGGAACTAGAATTTTGGGGCCGACTGCTAAAGAATTAAAAGACCGAGGGTTTAATACAATAGCCATGATGGCTTCAGAACTTCTTTAATACCATGAAATTGAAAAAAGGAGACAATATTTTGATAGTATCTGGCAAGGATAAGGGCAGGACCGGTAAGATAACAAGAGCTGTTCCAAGAGAACTGAAGATTTTAGTTGAAGGAATTAATTTAAAGAAAAAGCATGTTAGGCCGAAGAGAGACGGCGAAAAAGGTCAAATCGTCGAAATTCCCGCTGCCTTTGATGTTTCTGATGTTAAATTAATCTGCCCGAAATGTGGAAAGGCCACCCGAGTGGGAAGCAGAATTGAAAAAGACAGGAAATTTAGAATTTGCAAGAAGTGCAATCAAGAAATTTGAGCCCAGCTCGAGTTGAGCTTAATTAAGCGCTCAGGTACAAAAAGTGAAATAATATTATGGATAAGTTGCAAAAAAAATATAAAGGTGAGGTTGTCCCTGCGATGATGCAGAAGTTTGGATACAAAAATAGTATGGCTGTTCCTTCAATAAAGAAGGTGGTTTTGAACACTTCTTTTGGTAAGGAAGCCGTTGGGAAAACTGGCGGAGAAAGAGAAAAAATACAGAACCTTATAACTCAGGACCTGTCTTTAATTGCCGGACAAAAAACGAATTTAGTGAAATCAAAGAAATCTATTGCAGGATTTAAATTGAGGGAAGGATTAGAAATTGCGGCAGTTGTTACCCTAAGAAAAGATAAAATGTGGGATTTTCTCGAGAGATTAATCTACCTTTCCCTTCCAAGGTCAAGGGATTTTAAGGGCGTAGACCCAAAGTCAATCGATAAAAGGGGAAACCTTTCAGTGGGGCTTAAAGAGCACATATTTTTTCCTGAAATTTTCACCGAGAAAGAAAAAACAATTTTTGGTCTAGAAATAACGATTGTAACAAATGCAAAAAGTAAGGAAGAAGGATTGGAGTTGTATAAATTATTAGGATTCCCGATGAGGGACAAGTAGTATGGCAAAAACATCGCAAGAAGCAAAAGCAAAGAAGAAACCAAAGTTTTCTACTAGAAAAATTAGGCGCTGCTTTAAGTGCGGAAGAAGGCACGGTTTTATGAGAAAATTTGGTTTATGTAGGATATGCTTCAGGGAATTAGCTAACAAAGGAGAAATTCCAGGAATTAAAAAATCATCTTGGTAAGATAATAAAAAACATAAAAACATAAAAACAACGATTAATTAGATTTTTATATTTTTAATTTTTTAGATTTTTAAGACAATGACAGATCCAATTACAGATATGTTAAACCGAATAAAGTCAGCTCAAGCTGTTGGGAAAACAGAGGTTTTGGTTCCTCTTTCTAAGATTAAAAATGAGATCGCGGATATCTTGTCTAAGGAAAATTTTGTCGGGGAGGTGAAGAAAACGGCGAAGGACGGTATTAAAATTTTAAAGATTTCTTTAAAATACGACAATGGGGTGCCTTCGATAACAGGGTTTAAAAGAGTGTCAAAACCAGGGCAGAGGATTTATCAAGGTTTTTCTGAGATAAAAAAGGTAAGGGGCGGATATGGCATATCAATAATTTCAACATCAAAAGGTCTTTTAGCAAATAAAGATGCAAGAGAACAAAAGCTCGGCGGAGAAATAATCTGCGAGGTTTGGTAAATAATTCACCCAGCTGAATAAACATGTCACGAATAGGAAAAAAAATAATAGAGGTTCCCCAGGGGGTAAAAGTGGAGGTTGGCGATAAAGAGATAAAAATTTCTGGCCCAAAGGGAGAGTTGGTCCAGGCGCTTCACCCTGAGATTAAAGTTGAGTTTAAAGACGCTAAGATTTCTGTTACGCCAAAATCTGAACTTTCGAAGAAGGGACGCGGATTATGGGGTTTATACAGGGCATTGATTTCAAACATGGTTGAAGGAGTGAGCAAAGGTTTTGAGAAAAAATTAGAAATTGAAGGAGTTGGTTTTAAGGCAGCTGTTGAAGGGGATAGTTTAATTTTAAATCTTGGGTTTACAAATCCAGTTAAAATAAAAAAAATAGAAGGAGTTGATTTTTCGGTAGAAAAAAACGTAATTACGGTTTCCGGTTCAGATAAAGAGAGGGTGGGGCACATGGCAGCGTTGATAAGGAAGCAGAAAAAAGCCGAACCCTATAAAGGTAAGGGAATTAAATATCAGGGAGAGGTTATTAGAAGAAAAGAGGGCAAAAAGGTTGTCGCAACAGCCAAATAGAAATTGTTAAAGCAATTTATATAATTTATCGCTCGGTCGGAATTAAAAATAGATTTTAATTCCTCCCTCCCTCAAAATTATAACGAGAACATGATTACAAAAAAGCAAAAAAGAATAAACAGGCATAAAAAAATAAGGTCAAAAATCTATGGTACGCAAGACAGGCCGAGGCTTTTTGTTTTTAGGTCCAACCAGCATATCTACGCTCAATTAATTGATGACGACAAAGCAAAAATTTTAGTAAGTACCTCCGATAAAGAATTAAAAACACAAAAAGGAGTAAAGAAATTGGAGCTTTCGAAAGAGGTGGGAAAACTAATAGCCAAAAAGGCAATAGAAAATAAAATTGAAAAAGTTGTTTTTGACAGAGGGGGGTTTATTTTCCACGGCAGGATAAAAGCGTTGGCTGATGGAGCGAGAGAAGGCGGATTAAAATTCTAATTAAAAAACAAAAAATAAAATGGTAGAAGAAACAAAACAAGAACCAATAACACCGAAAGAAGACGCTGTAAAAGCGAAAGATGGTTTTGTACCCATTCCTACTGGCGAGCAGCCAATTTCAAAAGATGGCACCGGCCAGGGACAAAGGGCAGGCGGCTTTAGGCGGGGTCCCAGGGGCGCTTCTAGGCCTGGTTTCGGCAGGGCCGGATTCGGCAGAGACAGACAAAAAGATGAGTTCCAGACAAAACTTTTAGACTTGGCGAGAGTTACCAGAGTGACTGGCGGAGGCAAGAGGATGAGTTTCAGGGCAACCGTTGTTGCAGGAGACAAAAAAGGCAAGGTTGGCATAGGTACAGATAAGGGCAAAGATGTATCCCAGGCCATTGAAAAAGCCACAAGGCGCGCGAAAAAAGATCTGTTAAGCGTTATTATTATAGACGATACGATTCCTCATGAGGTCATGGCGAAATCGGGCCCTGCAGCAATTTTATTAAGACCGCAGAAAAAGGGAAGAGGATTGGTTGCAGGAGGAGCAGTAAGGACGATTTGCGACTTGGCTGGCATTAAAAATGTCTCATCGAAAATTCTTTCGCGTTCAAAAAATAAGTTGAATAATGCAAGAGCAACAATGCAAGCGCTAAAGAAATTGAAAGTCAAAGCTACAAGTTAAAAAGTTAAATCATGCAAATTCATCAATTAAAGCCAAAACATAAAAATAAGGGCAAGAAAAGAGTTGGTAGAGGCGGATCGCATGGGACTTATTCTGGCAGGGGAATAAAGGGTCAAGCATCAAGAGCCGGTAGGAAAATGGTGCCTATTATCAGGGAGTTAATCAAAAAATACCCGAAATTAAGGGGATACAAGGCTTTTCGTGTGGAAAAATATATCGCCACAGTTAATCTGGAAGTTTTAGAGAAAACCTCAAAAGATGGCGAAACTATAAACCCTGAAAATTTGATTAAAAAGGGCATTATTAGTAACATAAAAGGGAGGGCTCCAAAAGTTAAGATTTTAGGGGCAGGCCGGCTTACAAAAAAATTGGTTGTAGAAAATTGTAAAATATCTAAATCTGCGAAAGAAGCGATTGAGAAAGCCGGCGGTAAAATAACGAATTAACACGAATTGAAAACGAATACCCACAAATCACGAATAAACGAATTAGTGATTCGTGAAAATTCGTTAAGTATTCGTGAATATTCTTCGCACAAATGTGGTACGACAAAATATTATTTCTTTTTAAAAACAAAGAATTAAGGAGCAAATTTCTCTTTGTTATTTTTCTTTTTGTTGTATTTAGATTGGCTGCCAATATACCAATACCAGGAATCGGTTCTGAAAATTTGAGGAAATTTTTTGACCAAAATCAGGTTTTTGGTCTTTTAAATTTGTTTACCGGAGGCGCTTTAAGCAATTTCTCGATTGTTCTGTTGGGACTTGGGCCGTATATTACTGCTACTATTATCCTCCAGCTTTTGACTATGATTTTTCCGGCATTGGAAAGGCTCTACAAAGAAGAGGGGGAGTCAGGAAGACAGAAATTCAACCAATATTCGCGCTTGTTTACAATTCCATTGGCTGCATTTGAGGGTTATGGAATGCTTGTAGTGTTTATGAGGCAGGGGATTATCTCGGCGCTTTCTTTTCCGGTTATGATATCGGCTATTGTTACCATTGTGGCAGGAGCGATGTTTTTAATGTGGCTTGGGGAGATAATTTCCGAGCAGGGCATGGGCAACGGAATTTCTTTATTAATTTTTGCCGGCATAGTGGCAAGGGTGCCAATAAACATTTTCCAAACATTCGTTGCATTCGACCCCTCAAAAATACCTTCTTATCTGGCCTTTATAGTGCTTTCTGTCGTTATTATTGCCGGAGTTGTTTTGATAACAGAGGCGCGCAGGAATATTCCAGTTTCTTATGCAAAAAGAGTTAGAGGTATGAAGATGTACGGAGGAATGTCAACTTATCTGCCTTTGAGCGTCAATCCAGCCGGAGTTATGCCTATTATCTTTGCATTGTCTATACTTTTATTCCCTGGCATGATAGCCAGTTATTTCGGCACCTACTCTGGCGTAATAGGAAGTGTAGCTGCAAGCGTCGGTGCATTTTTTGGGAATGTTTGGATAAACGGAGCCTTCTATTTTTTACTGGTTATTCTTTTTACATATTTTTATACAGCAGTAACTTTTGACCCAAAAACAATTTCTGAAAACTTGCAGAAAATGGGCGGGTTTGTGCCGGGAGTAAGGCCGGGAAAATCAACTTCTGATTTCATGAAGCATATTTTAAACAGGGTTTTATTTACCGGCGCAGTTTTTCTAGGACTAATAGCTGTTTTGCCTTCGATAATCGCAGGAGCTACCGGTGTTACCGGATTTGCATTTTTGGTAGGAGGCACTTCTCTTTTAATTATCGTTAGCGTTGTTTTAGATACCGTAAGACAAATTAACGCGCAGCTTCAAATGCGCGAATACGAAACCTTTTAATGCAAAAACAAGCCATTATAATATTTGGTCCTCCTGGTGCTGGCAAAGGAACACAGGCAGAGCTTTTATCTGAAAAGCTGGGTTTGTATTTATTTGAAACAAGCAAGATTTTAGAAAAACAATTTAAACGAGTAGAGGGCCTGCCAGAAGATTCGAAGGAAAGATTTTTAGATGTTGAAGGAGAAAGAATTGATATTTTAAAGGAAAAAGAGAATTGGAAAACTGGGAATCTATGCACCCCGTCTTATGTTACGTATTTAGTAATAAGTGAAATAAATAATTTATTTAATGATACAGAGGGGATAATTTTATCTGGTTCTCCGAGAACTGTTTATGAAGTAGAAAGAGTGGTGCCTGCTTTAGAAAAACTTTACGGCAAAGAGAATATAAAAATCATCTTTCTGGAGATAACGCCCGAAACTACGATTTTCAGGAATTCAAATAGAAAAATTTGCGAATTGATGCGTCATTCAATTTTGTTTAACAAAGAGACGGAGAAGTTGACAATTTGTCCGTTAGACGGATCAAAATTGATTAAAAGAAAAGGCTTAGACGATCCAGAGACAATTAAGGTCAGAATTAAAGAATACAATGACCGCACCCTGCCTATGGTTGAATATTTTCAAAAAAATAATCTAAAACTTAACAAAATCAACGGCGAGCAGTCAGTTGCCGATGTTTTTGCAGACGTTTTGAAAGCAATAAGATAAAATTATTAATGATAGCGATTAAAACTTCACAAGAAATTCAAATATTACGGGAGGGCGGGAAAATTTTAGCTCAGGTTATGAAAGAATTGGGAAAAATGGTAGAACCCGGCGTTAAAACAATAGACTTAGATAGAGCCGCAGAGGCTCTTATTTTGTCTGCGGGGGCAAGACCTGCTTTCAAGGGTTTCGAGGGTTTCCCACATTCTTTATGCGTTTCGGTTAACGAAAATATCGTCCACGGCTTGCCTTCGTCTTATATCTTAAAAGAAGGAGGTTTGCTAAAGCTCGACCTCGGAGTTTTATACAAAGGTTTTAATACGGATTCAGCAATAACAATTCCTGTGGGCAGGGTTTCTTTTGAAGTAAAAAGGTTGATAGACGTAACAAAAAAATCTTTAAGATTAGCAATAAAAAAAGCAAAAATCGGCAATACCATAGGAGATATCGGCAATACCATCCAAAGATTTGTTGAAGACCAGGGCTTTTCTGTAGTGCGCGATTTGTGTGGCCACGGCATAGGTAGAAATCTTCATGAGGACCCAAAGGTTCCAAACTTTGGCAAGCGCGCGACCGGAGAAAAACTGGTTGAGGGGATGGTAATTGCAATTGAGCCGATGGTGACAATGGGGGATTACAATCTAAGAAAGTCTGATGATGGTTATGGATATGCGTCAAGAGACAATTCTCTAAGCGCGCATTTTGAGCATACGATTGCGATTACAAAATCCGGCCCGAAAATTTTGACCGAGTAGTTTTTTATGATAAAATAATACTATGAAGCCACTAATAGTTGCAAATTGGAAAATGAATCCTCAAACCTATAAAGAGGCAGAGGATGTTTTTGCCGGTATTAAAAAAGGAGTAGAGGGCGCGAGCGCAGAAGTTGTTATCTGCCCGCCGTTTACGTGGTTGACAGATTTTTCCCATAAAAACGAGTCGCCGATTTCTTTTGGCGCGCAGAATGTATTTTATGAGGACAAGGGAGCTTATACAGGGGAAATTTCTCCCCAAATGCTTAAAAGTTCTAACGTAGATTACGTTATTATAGGGCATTCAGAGCGCCGGAAATATTTTAACGAAACAGATGAAATCATAAATAAAAAAATAAAGAAAGCGTTGGAAGCAGGATTAAAGATTATTTTTTGTATCGGCGAAACAGCAGAGGAAAGGGATGCTGGAAAAAAGAACGAAATTTTAGAAAGGCAGATAAAGCAAGGTTTATCAGGGATTGTAAATTTAGAAAACGTAAACATCGCATACGAGCCTGTCTGGGCTATCGGCACCGGAAATAATTGCTCTGTTGAACAGACAAAAGAAGCCATCGATTTTATAAGAAAATTTGTACCGGAGAATACTTGGGTGCTTTACGGCGGAAGCGTGAAAGCTGAAAACTCTGTCTCATATATAAAAGAAGCTGGGGCAAATGGTCTGCTTGTGGGAGGAGCATCTCTTAAGCCCGATGAATTTATAAAGATTGTAAAATCTGTAGAATAAAAACATTCTCGAGAATATGAGGATGTAGCAGGAAGGTTGACGCAGTCAATCTTTTTTGTTATGTTGAGCTATATGAGTAGTGAAATTTTAATCAACGGAAACTTCTTTAGCCCCAGTAAGGGAGATTTAACTTTAGAGCAGGTGATAAAAGAAATTTTTGGTTATATGCAAGAGTCACCAGAAAACCGATATGAGGTTGTGGTTGGCTGTGATTCGCCTTCTTCTGACAAGCCGTTTTTTCCAATTGCAATTGTGGTTCTAAGAGTCGGTTCTGGCGGAAGATTTTTTTTAAAAAAAATGCACTACCCAGACGAATTTTTAAAGAGATTTGTTGTTTGGAAAAGCAGAATTTTACAGGAGGTTTATTTATCTTGCGAGTTGGCGTTATCTTTGCGCGAAGAACTAGAAAAGCAAAATAAGTTTGGTTTAAAATATATATTTGAATATATACATGCTGATGTTGGAGAAATAGGAAAAACAAAAGAAATGGTGAAAGAAGTTGTGGGCCTAATCAAAAGCAACGGATTTGAGCCAAAAATAAAGCCGTATTCTTTTGCAGCAACAGTGGTGGCAGACAGGTATACATAGGGGTTAGGGTATAGCGTTTAGGGTTTAGTCAGCGTCGCGAAAGCGACGTTTTGGTTTGTATAAATGCGAAAGCCCCACGTTGATGGCGTGGGGCCTTCGGGGAAGGGGGGGTCAGTGCGTTTCGGCGCGTGCGGTGGCTTTCGGCTCGTGGCCGAAGAACCAGACCATGACGCGCTTCAGATCGAGCGCGCCCGAGATGATCAGGTAGCCCGCAAGCAGGATTGAGATCCCGATGGCGAAGCCGTGCGTGAGGTCTACCACAACGGACGTGCCAGTCCAGGTAGCCAGCCCGGCGATAACAGGGCCGAACAGCGCTTGGCTCCTCGAGATGGGCTCGCGCTTTTGGGCCATTCCCACGAGCGCGGCGACTCCGAGGGCAGCCCCCAGTGCAACTCCAAGGCCGTAGGTCGCGCCCATGGTGGGTATCGGGTTGTCACCGATCATCCATGTGGCCATCGCCGCGATCATCATGCTGATGACCACGTAGGCCCCGACCTCTGTGTCTAGTGCCCTTTTCAGGGCAGCCGACAACGCCAGCCATAACCTGTTCATCCCGTCTCTCCTTTCTTTTGTCCCACGCGGTATGCGCGGGACATCCCCGTGTTATACAATTCCCCGTATATGATCGGGCAGGGAAAGCCTGGCCCGTCGTGTGCTGCGTTAAGTATACCATATTAAAATGGCTTGTCAAGGTGTTTTACGGCTCAACGGCGTTGAGGTGTTTAGGGCAGGGTCTTGCCTCATGGTTTTTTATGTTGTAAAATATAGAATATGAAGTCATCTGAATTGCGTCAGAAGTTTTTAGATTTTTTTAAGAAAAATGGACACGCGATAATTCCCAGCGCTTCTTTGATTCCAGAAAATGATCCCACTGTTTTATTTACAACAGCGGGCATGCATCCTTTGGTACCTTTTTTGCTTGGAGAAAAACATCCAGAAGGCAAGCGATTAACCAGCTCGCAAAAATGCATAAGAACTGGAGACATAGATGACGTTGGAGACGACGTGCATTTAACTTTTTTTGAAATGCTCGGAAACTGGTCTTTGGGAGATTATTGGAAAGAAGACGCTATAAAATGGTCTTTTGAATTTTTAACAAAAGAATTAGAGATTCCCTTAGAGAGATTGGCTGTTTCTTGTTTTGTTGGCGACAAAGATGCGCCCAAAGACGAAGAATCAGCAAAAATTTGGGAATTGCTTGGTATAAAAAAACAAAGGATTGCTTTTTTAGTAAAAGAAGATAATTGGTGGGGTCCCGCTGGAAAAACCGGGCCATGCGGTCCGGACACAGAAATGTTTTATTGGAACGGCCCAGAGGGCGCCCCTGATAAGCCGGCCCCCGAGGTTTTTGATGCAAAGGACAAAAACTGGGTTGAGATTTGGAACGATGTTTTTATGCAATATGTTAAGGATGAAAGCGGGAATTTTATGGGAGCTGAACAGAAAAATGTTGATACTGGAATGGGATTGGAGAGAACATTGGCTGTTTTAAACGGCCAGCAATCTGTTTATGAAACAGATTTGTTTTTACCGATAATAAAAAAAGTTGAAGAACTATCCGGCAAAAAATACAGTGATTACAAAAAAGAATTTAGAATTATCGCAGACCACGTAAAAGCGTCTGTGTTTTTGGCATCTGAAGAAATTATGCCTTCAAATGTGGAACACGGTTATATTTTGAGAAGATTGTTGAGAAGAGTTATAAGATACGGAAAAGTTTTGCAAATGCCGGATGATTTTTTAACTGATTTAATAAAAATAGTTGTTGAAATCTACGGAGACGCTTATCCGGATTTGAAAGAAAGCGAAGAGGGCGTTATCTTTATTGTGCGACAAGAGGCAGAAAAATTTAAAACAACGTTGGAAAAAGGGTTGAAAGAATTTGAAAAACTAAATTCTATTTCCGGGAAAGATGCTTTCAACTTGTACCAAACATACGGATTTCCAATTGAAATAACAGAAGAATTAGCAAAAGAAAAAGGGATTAAAGTGGATATTGAAGAATTTAAAAAAGAGTTGGAAAATCATCAGGAAAAATCAAGGACAGCTTCTGCCGGAATGTTTAAGGGGGGATTGGCTGATGCGTCAGAAGAAACTACAAAATTGCATACAGCAGCTCATTTGATGCTGGCCGGATTGAGAAAAGTTTTGGGAAACGATGTTGTGCAAAAGGGAAGCAATATTACAGCTGAAAGATTGAGATTTGACTTTTCGAACAAAGAGAAAATGACTAGTGAACAAATAAAAGGTGTAGAAAATTTTGTAAATGGTATAATAGAGAAAGACCTACCCGTTCCTGTTGAAGAAATGAGTTTGGAAAAGGCCAAAGAATTAAGCGCTACGGGTGTTTTTGAATCAAAATACGGAGAGAGGGTGAAAGTTTACACAGTTGGCGAGGGAGAGGAGGTCGTAAGTCGTGAGATTTGCGGAGGCCCTCACGTTGATAGAACCGGAATTCTGGGCCATTTTAAAATTGTAAAAGAAGAAAGTTCTAGCGCCGGAGTCAGGCGTATAAAAGCAATTCTAGAATAAATTATTATATTATTATATTGTTAAACTGAAAAAACCAAAACAATTTAGCAATATAACAATTTAGCAATATAGCAATATGCCTCGCAAAATTTACGATATCAAGCCGCCAAAGCTTACCCCCAAAGTCGAAAAGAAAATAAAAGAATTTGTAGCTGAGGGTAAAGCAAAAAAACAAAAAATTACCAAGCCAGTTGAGGCAAAAAAACCAGAGCGCTCTGTAAAAAGGGGACGTCCGGTTTGGTTGCCAGTTTCAATTTCTGTCTTGATTGCTTTGCTTATTGCGTGTATATATCTGTTTTTCAAACTACCCAAGGCAGAAGTAGTTATCTGGCCGAAAGTGGATACATTGAGTTTTCAGCAAGAAATAATGGCAGATAAATCTTTTGCAACAGCTGACATTGCAAAGGCGGTTGTTCCAGCGCAATATTTCCAAGCAACTAAAACAAACTCTCAAGACTTCCCTGCAACGGGAAACGCATCAAACGAGGGCAAGGCATCTGGAAATATTTTGATATACAATAAGTACGACCCCCCTACGCCTTTAACATTGAAAGCCGGTACGCATTTTATGTCTGATTCCGGAAAACTTTTTATAACTTACCAGAAGATTACAATTCCGGCGGCTAAAAAATCCGGAAGCAAAATTACGCCAGGAACAGTCCAAATACAGATTCAGGCAGTCGAGGGCGGGCCTGATTATAATATAGCCCCGGCTAATTTCTCTGTGCCCGGCTTAAAAGGCACGAACTATTATTACAGCATTTACGCTGTGTCTTCAAGCGCTATGGAGGGCGGTTATGCGGGTGAAATCAAAAAAGTGACAGACGACGATATACAGCAGGCAAAAGAAACGTTAACCGATAAAACTACAGCCGACGCAATTTCCACTTTAAAAAGTCAGGTTTCTTCTGACTATGTATTATTAGATAACGCTATTATTTCTAACGTCACGGATTATTCCACTCAAACAAAAGCCGGAACTGTTACTGACAATTTTAACTATGAAGTTACGGCAACCGCCAGCGCATTGGCATTCAAAAAATCCGATTTGGAAAAGTTTGCCAGAGATTATATTATTTCTCAAATGCCAGATGGCAAAACTTTACTAGAAAATAGTTTTGTTGTAAATTATTCAGCCGACAAGATAGATATATCTAAGGGTACAGCATCTATCAACTTGGATTTTTCATCCGGCGTTTACCAAAGCATTGATAAAAACTCTGTGTCTCTGTCGCTTTTAGGTCAGAATCCCAACCAGGTCCAACAAACTATAAATAGCAGATTCGGCGACCAAGTTATAAAAACTCAGACGAATCTCTGGCCGTTTTGGGTGGTTTCGGTTCCAAGCAGTCAGAGGGCGATCAATATAGAATTGAAGTTTCAATAGGGCTTGAGTCTTCACCCGTGTTTTCGCGAAAACACGGGTGAAGAGTTGACCTTTTATGTTTAGTTTGCTAATATAGGGTTATTGTAAAAATGATTCTAAACGACCCCGGGGGTACCCCGAAAAATCCCGACGGCAAAGCCGTCGAGGATCCTCGACGAAGTCGGGACAGCCAAATTATAAAAAAGGAAGGAAGGGTTACAGAGGCTTTACCAAACGCCACTTTTAGGGTAGTATTAAATGACGATGGGAAAGAGATTCTGGGATTTTTGTCTGGGAAGATGAGGATGAACAGAATTAAAATTTTGCTTGGAGACAAGGTTTCTATAGAAATGAGCCCCTATGACGACTGGAAGGGAAGAATAGTGTATAGGTTCAAATAAGGGAGCGTAGCGATACTTACCCCGCCCTCTATGCTAAATGAATAAAATCAAAAGCTTAGAGGGCGGGGTTCATGTATTATTCGTTTCGCTCATAACACATGAAAGTCAGGCCATCAATAAAAAAAATATGCAAGGACTGTAAAATCGTCAGAAGAGAGGGCAGGATTTACGTTATTTGCAAAAAGAATCCAAAACACAAACAGCGCCAAGGATAAAAATAACAAAAATGCCGAGAATTGCCGGGGTAAATATACCCGAAAACAAAAGAATAGAGATTGCATTAACCTATATATATGGAATAGGCAATTCTTTGAGTAAAAAGATTTTAACTGAATTGAAGATAGACGTAAATAAAAAAGCATCAGTTTTGACCCCGGAAGAAGTTAATATATTAAAGGATTTTATAGAAAAAAATCATAAGATAGAAGGAGACTTAAGAAGACAGGTTATGTTAAATGTTAAAAGGTTGAAGGATATCGGAGCATGGCGAGGGTTGAGGCATATCAAGGGATTGCCGGTAAGGGGACAAAGAACAAAAACTAACAATAGAACAGTTAGAGGAAATGTTAGAAAGACAATGGGTTCTGGTAGAAAGCCAGCAGCAGCACCTACTTAAAACGAATTGACACGAATTAAAAACGAATACGCACAAATCACGGATAAATAAATTCGTGAATTCGCGAAAATTCGTTAGATATTCGTGATAATTAGTCGTAAAAATGGGTAAAAAACACGTTATACAAACTAACCAGGAAGAAGCAATAAAGGAACAAGAAAAGATTGAGAAAAAGTCTGCCAAAGAGATCAAGGTAAAATCGAGCGTAGCGGGCGTTAAAGAGGGTAAAATATATATCTCTTCTTCCTACAACAATACTATACTGACACTTACCAACTCTAAAGGTCAGGTTTTAGCTTGGAAATCAGCCGGGGCTGTAGGATTTAAGGGTGCCAAGAAGGCCACCTCTTTTGCCGCTTCCAGAGTCGCAGAAAACATAGCAAATGTTTGCAGGAAGCTGGGAGTTGATAAGATAGATGTCTTTGTCAAAGGCATAGGCGCTGGCCGCGAGTCAGCTGTTAGAGCTCTTGTGACGCAGGGAATGAACGTCGTTTCCATAAAGGATATAACACCGATTCCACATAACGGGTGCAGACCAAAAAAAACTCGACGCGTTTAATAAAACGAATACGCGCGAATTAAAAACGAATACTCACGAATCACTAATAAATCAAAGAACCCTACGGGGAGTCCCGTTAGTGGGACAACCGTGATTCGCGAAAATTCGTTAAGTATTCGTGGAAATTAGTTAACAAAATGCGATACGATCAATGTAAAACTTGCAGACGGTTAGGGCAAAAACTCTTTTTGAAGGGCGACCGTTGTTTTTCTGCAAAATGCGCGATGGTAAGAAGGGCGTATGCTCCTGGTATTCAAAGAAAGAAAAGGGGGGGATCAGCGTCAGAATATAAAAAATCATTGGACGAAAAACAAACACTTAAAAAGTGGTACGGTCTTTCTGAGAGGCAGTTTAAAAAATATGTGACTGAAACCCTTAAAAAAATGGGCAAAGTACAAGATGTTTCAGCCGAGCTTATCAGAAGATTGGAGAAAAGATTGGATAATGTTGTCTTCAGGTTGGGTTTTGCCAAATCCCGGGTTCAGGCCAGGCAGCTTGTAGCGCACGGTTATTTTCTTATAAACGGCAAACCTGTTAACGTCGCTTCCTACGAGGTTAAAAAAGACGATATCGTCGCTTTAAAGGAACATAAAAAAGCAAAGGGAGTATTTAAAGATTTGGCAAATGAATTAAAGCGTAAAGAAATTCCGGCATGGCTGTCCCTTGATAGAGAAAAATTAGAGGCAAAAAGCATCGGAGATCCGAGTTTAGACGAAGTTAAACCTCCGGCAGAAATTTCATTAATATTCGAGTTTTATTCAAGATAAAATTAATTAATTATATTAACTTTAGTTTTTAGCCAGTGAGGCGATAGCGTATAAAAAGCCGCTGACATCCACAAGTTAAGAACTAATAAATAATGATTCCGCTTCCACTACCTCCAAAAGTAATCCAAAAAAACTTGTCTGCTGGCAGGCAAGGAAAAGTTGCGGTTTTTGAAATTGAAGCATTGTACCCAGGATATGGAGTTACCATCGGAAACTCTTTAAGAAGGGTCTTGTTAGCTTCATTACAGGGGGCAGCTGTTACTCAGGTTAAGATAAAGGGAGTTCCGCATGAGTTTTCAACAATTCCGGGAGTTTTGGAAGATGCCATAATGATTCTTTTGAATATAAAAAATTTAAGATTTAAAATTTTTGAAGGCGAATCCCAAAAGGTCCAGCTGAAAGTCAAAAAGGAGGGCGAGGTAAAAGGTTCTGATTTTAAATGTCCTTCGCAAATTAAATTAGTAAATCCTGATTTGCATATAGCCACAATTACAGACAAAAAAACAGAACTGGAAATTGAGCTTAACATTGAAAAAGGAATTGGATATGTGCAGAAAGATCAAATTAAAAAAGGAAAACCGGAAATTGGGGCTATTGCGGTGGACGCCATTTTTACCCCTATACGAAATGTGAACTTCCAGGTTGAGAATATGCGCGTTGGAGACAGAACTGATTTTGACAAATTAAGCTTGGAAATTGAAACCGACGGCACCATTTCTCCGGAGGAAGCCTTTTACGAGGCCTGTGATATTTTAATAAAGCATTTCAATATTATTTTTTCTGGAAAAGCCGTAGATGAGCCAGAAGAACAGAAAACGCCCAAAGCCGTAGGAGATGGCGAAACAGACGCCACCAAAATAGTGGTGGAGGATTTAAAGCTTACCGGAAGAACGCTTAATGCGCTGGTTAATAATGGGATAAAAACTGTTGGCGGGGTTGTAAGGAAGTCCGAAAAGGGTTTAGCCGAACTGGAAGGTATGGGAGAAAAAGCGATTTCCGAAATAAAAAGAAAGTTAAAAAAATTAGGATTAGAGTTAAAATCGGAAGAGTAAAATCATGAGAAAGCTGAACAAAGGTAGAAAATTATCAATGAGAGTTGGGCCGAGAAGGGCACTTTTAAGGGTGCTGGTTAATAATTTTTTATTGCGCGAGAAAATAAAAACAACCGAGGCCAGGGCCAAGGAGTTGAGGTCTATTGCAGAAAAAATGATTACAGTTGCTAAAAGGGGCAGTGTATTGAGCCGCAGAATATTGGCTAGGGATTTGACCCCAAAAATGACAAAAAAAATTATTGATGATTTGGCTCCGCGATACAAGGAAAGAGCCGGAGGATATACAAGGATTATAAGATTGGGGCCCCGCAATTCAGATTCAGCAAAAATGGTTATTATAGAGTTGGTGAAATAAAAATATGAAAACAGCAGAAACAGTAACAAGAAAAGAGGTTGTAATTGACGCAGATAATAAGTCATTGGGCAGACTAGCTGTCGAGGTGGCTGTTATTTTACGCGGGAAACATAGGCCGGATTTTGTTCCCTATAAAGATATGGGAGATACGGTTGTAGTAAAAAACGTTGATAAAATGAAATTTACCGGAGATAAATTAGAGCAAAAAAATTATTTTCGCTTTACTGGATATTTGGGCAACCTGAAAAAGCAAACTTTAAAGGAGTTTTTAGCCAAGAAGGGCCCAAAAGAAGTTCTAAGAACGGCTGTTATGGGAATGCTCGCAAAGAACAAATTAAGAGCAAAGCAAATTAAAAGATTAAAATTTTCACCCGATTAAATACCGCAAAGCGGTAATTTCGCTTTCAGCGAAATTATTTAATCGGGTAAATAATTATGCCAAGAGCTAAAAAAATCCCGACGGCAAAGCCGTCGAGGACCCATGATGAAGTCGGGGTAATTACAAAGCCACCCGCCTCTGCTGGAAGCTCCGGCGAGGTAAAGGAGGAAAAAATAGAAGAGGTCCCAGCGGGGTACCCCGTGGGTCCTGTTTCGGTTGCCCAGGATGCCCCAGATATCATCGGTGAGGACGATATTTCGGCTGAAATTGCAAGAACAATAAAAGAAACAGCTGGCAAACCAGATCGTTATTTCGAAGCAATCGGCAGAAGAAAAACAGCTGTTGCCAGAGTGCGTCTTTTCACCAAAGGAGACAAGGAATTTATTGTAAACAACAAGCCGTATGAAAAATATTTTCAGACCAAATCAGACCAGGAGACCTCTGTTGCTTCCATGAAAAAAATGAAATGTTTAGATAAATTCAGGGTGACAGTGGTGGTGAAAGGAGGCGGGCACTCAACTCAAGCAGAGGCCATACGGCACGGAACAGCCAGGGTGTTGGTCGATTTCAACAATAACTTTAGGAAGCGTTTAAGAAAGGCAGGATTTTTAACAAGAGACCCAAGAATGCGAGAAAGAAAGAAATTCGGATTAAAGCGCGCCAGAAAAGCTCCACAGTGGGCGAAAAGATAAACGCAGAGCTACACAGAAAAAGTCGCCAGAATTGGCGACTTTTGAGTTATTCACTCCCATTGTAGATAAAAATAATGTATAATTAAAGAATAATATGATTGAGAAAACAATAAGTTTACCATTTATAAACGTGAAGGAATCAGACCTCGCTATCAAAAAGAGAGAGTTGTTAGCTAAATTGAAAAGTCCAACTGGTAAAAATAAATACAAACGTTATTTAGGAGCTCCTATCAGATACGCCGGAGGCAAAAGCCTTGCAACAGGTTTGATAATTGAGTTAATGCCGGAAAATATTAAACGAGTTGTTTCGCCATTTATCGGCGGGGGTTCGGTTGAAGTTGCAATCGCTAAAGAACTAGGATTGCATGTTATCGGATATGACATTTTTGATATACTGGTTAAATATTGGCAGATACAACTTAAAAACCCAAAAAAACTTTACGAGAAATTGAACAATTTTAATCCAGACACGGAAACCTTTAAAAAGATAAAAAACGAACTTAAAAAGCACTGGGTAAAAGATAAAAAATTAAACGATTTAGATTTGGCTGCTCATTATTATTTTAATCACAACACTTCCTACGGGCCTGGATTTTTAAGCTGGCCTTCTTCGGTTTATATGCAGAAAAAAAAATACCTTTCAATGCTGGAAAAAGTCAGAAATTTTGAGGTTCCTAACTTGGAAGTCAACTGTGATACTTTTGAAAATGTTATTCCTAAATTTGAGAACGATTTTTTGTATTGCGACCCGCCATATTTTTTAGAAGGCGACAGCAAAATGTTTAAGGGGATATATCCACAGAGAAATTTTCCGATTCATCATAACAATTTTAATCACGAGAAATTGAGAGATTTATTGTTAAACCACAAAGGACAATTTATATTGTCATATAATGATTGCTCGACTATTAAGGAGTGGTACAAAGATTTCAGATTCATTGATGTTTCTTGGCAATATACTATGGGTCAAGGTGAAACCAGAATTGGTCTAAATAGAAAAAATGGCAATTTAAGCCATATTAAAAAATCACACGAGGTTTTGATAGTAAAACTATGAGAAAAAGAAAGGCAATGACAACTGAAAAAGCGAGATTTGTAAGAGCAGAGGGGCATAAAGATGCTATAGAGTTTGCTCTGGCAATTGGATTAAAAAATGATTACAAAAATGATCCAAAAGCAAAAAAAGATGTCATTGATTTGTCTGGAGATGCTTATTCAGTTAAAAGCGGAAATAAAAGATGGCAAATATTTTTATATCATAAGAGCAGGTTTGAGACAGATGACGCCTTCCAATCTATGAACGGTATAGGTCAGTTATTGATAGAGTGTATCAATAACTATCCGGATAATTTTAAAGATTATCAAAAAAATAAAAAATTCTATAAAGAAAAGCTGAGATTTTTAATGAAGCAACTTCTTGAAAAATTTAAAGAAACAAGACGGGTTCGGACTTTTTTGGGAAAATCTATGTTCAATGGAGGCGAAGTTAATTATTTGGCAGTAAAACATAATAATGTTTTTCATGTTTTCACATATAAAGACGTAATAAATACTTTTGCTGATAATTTAACAATCGGCAATTCTAAAGCAAGAAGCAAAAAAGAAATTTCAGAACAAAAAGTTTTATTCAAATATAAAGACCACAATTTGGGAGAATTGGAAATGCGAAATAGTAGCCCCAACCACTATAAAGAAGTTTTGTTTGTAATGAATAAATTAAAAGTTTTGGATCTACTTTTTAAGAAAATTCCAATGACTAAAAAATTAAATGAAAAAGTTTTGTTATACGGGGAATCTGAAAAGAAAATCGGTCGCTGGTAAATGAAGCATTAAATGATTTGTTATAAGTAGTCGCCAGAAATGGCGACTTTTGCGTTTGACTTTTGCTTAATTTTGTTTAATATTAAATCAGGTTTTGTTCCATCCCATTGCTCAGGAGATAAGCACCCATGAGGTACGACTACTGGGGCACCACAGATCAGATTCTGGCCGAGGGGGGGGCAAGGGCCCACCTTGTCCGCGTTGCGGAGAGCCAATGGCTCCGGCAGATGACCACGGCAGATTCATCTGCTTCTGCCGTGGCATAGGAGCAGGGATCAGAGATACTTTCGATGCGATCTCTGGTGCCATGTTGCCACCACCCCGTCCGATCCGCCAAGTAGACACGACGGGCATGACGAATGCCCAGAAGGCTCGGGTGCCACCGATCAACCGGCTACATCAGCCAATGACCGAGGCGGAGCAGCGATACGCCGAGGTTATGGCTGGGGGTCCGGACGCGATTGGCACGCCTGAGTACGAGGCGGCCGTCGAGGCTCTCGACAAAGAGCGAGGCGAAGCCTAACGGGGCTTCTTCATCCAAGAGTCGTGGGCGGGGGAGAGCAGTCTCCTCCGCCCCTTTCCATTTTGTGTGATTTTATTCGGCTTGCATATATTTTTTGAAGTGATAGAATGAGCGATAGAAATCGTGAAACCAAGCACTGAAACGTCCTGCGTTTAGTGCTCGGTGTCAATTTTTTTCAAAAATTGCCATGCTAAAAGAATTAATTGACCAATTTTATTTAGATAATCAAAAGAATAAAGAACAGACTAGATTTTATATCACAGACGCAGGGAAGTGTCCGCGCGCTGTTTTTTTTAAGTTTAAAAATGCTCCGCGTGAGCCGATGGACGCCAGGATTATGCGCATATTT
>Ga0268276_1000671_pt1 | contig 38757 bp, 37 predicted proteins | sample saktaG_4_FD_190145 | JGI IMG/M metagenome (GOLD analysis project Ga0268276, IMG submission 190145) | Saline water microbial communities from Sakinaw Lake, British Columbia, Canada - sak_2010_1_5_45m | ecosystem: Environmental > Aquatic > Non-marine Saline and Alkaline > Saline ...
ATGAGCTGTAACAAGCTCATTGATACATAATATTCTTAGAATAAAATAATCTTGTGCTCAGCACCCCAGCCTAAAGGCTGGAGATTTCTTTCTAGTTAACAATCGTAAAAAGAATAATTGAATATAACTTTCTTCTATTGTCTGAGAGTCTATCCCAAAAATCTGGTTGTCTCTGAACAAATTCAATTCGAGTCATACAAAAGATACTCAGAACAGCTTTTTAACTTTTTCTATAAAAGTTCTCTTTGTAATTTTCAAAAAAGACACTTGAGAACATTAATTATCTAAAACTTCACTTCTTTTTTTCTGGCTCTTCTTCGAAGAAGTTCAGAATCTTTTTGCCCAGGCCAGAAACCACTAATATGATAATTATTGCAATCAGTATAGCTAAAAGAATATATGATTGATAGTCTTTCCAGAAATTAGATTTTACAGGTGTTGATGTAGGTTGTGATGTTTGGTTTGTGGTCGTGTTTGAAGAGACATTTGGTTTTGTTTGATTTATAATTGGGAGTGTTTGATTCACTTTGATTTGGGATTCATTGTCTTGAGTTTCAGTTTCTTCGGTAGCATTCGAACTTATCTGTGGAAGATTCTCTTCACATTCCTCAAGTGTTTCAAAAGTTTGAAGGCCTAGATACATGTATGTGCCGCAGAACTCTTTCTGGCCACACTCTGTGGTGTTTGAATCGAACCAGTAGTATGAATTGCAGGTTATGTTCGCTGTTGGCTCGGGTGTTGTCTCAACAGGTTCTTCTTCAACTTCTGCTGGAATCACAGTTATATTGACTGTGTTGCTTGCAGTCATTTTATTGCCATCTGTGGCATAGAAGGTTATGCCCCTAATACCTACGAAGTCGTCTTGAGCAGTCAGTCGCATTATAGAACCCCGGATTAGGACCGAGATGTTAAGTGGCTTGACTGTTATGAACTGGAGTTCATCTTTATCTTCATCTGTAAAGTAAGGAGCTAGGTCGATTGTGTAAGAACTGCCTGATTTCATCTCGATGTTCGAGAAGTTCTTCGCTAGTTTTGGGGGAGCATTGTCGGATTCAGTGATATTCACTTCTGCTTCTTTCTTCTCTTCACTTGAGAATAAGTTCTTGAAAAAGTTCCCAATTGCGCTCCAGAATTTGGTCCATCCGCTTGTTCCATTTGTTGGAATAACTTCTGTTGGAGTGGTTTGATTTGTAAAGTTTGTTGGCTCTATTATTATTTCTTCACCTTTTGCTACATTTACTTTTATTGTTTTTTTAGCGACAAGGGTAGAGTCTTTAAGTCTAGAGGATAGAGTCAAAATGTACTCTCCAACAGGTGTCTCGATTGAGGGAGATAAATATAGGTAGAGTGATTGTGCTTTCTTTGAATCAAGGGAGATAGCTGCAGGATTTATCTGTGAGAAACCAGATGCTGTTCCTGAAATCTCAATTATATAATTTGCTTGTTGAAGACCTTTATTTTCTATAGATATCAAGAGTGTAGCTGCACTGTCTTGAGAAACAGTTATTGAATCTTTTTCGCTTGTTATTGAGGGTTGATAGCAGTTCTCTGTTGTTAGAGTTGTCAAGTTCAATGAAGTCTTTGCTTCTTTATTACTTATTGAATCAATTGATTTGATAGTTATTGGATAACTTGATGATTTCGTGTCTTGAGGAGGCTGAACACTTAGTGTTGCAGTTGTCTTCTCTCCTGTGTTCAAAGAAACATGGCTTTTATCTAGTGTGGCCCAGGTAGGGGCATCCAGAACTAGGTCAAATTCTTTTGAAAGCTTTCCTGTGTTTGTTATTGTAACTTGATAAGTATTGCTTAGAGTATTACAAACTCGGTCTTCAGTCTTATCTATGTCCATTGTTGAACCGTAGCAAGAGCCTATGTTAAAGTTTATTTCTAAATTCTTGACAACTGCCCCTTTATCAGAGGTAACTTCTATGTAGGCTGTAAAGTTTCCTTGTGTATTTGCTGGAGGCTGGACATTTAAGTTGAATATCTTCTCTTTGTTTGTTGAGAGCGCTATGTTCTTCTGGTCTAGGGCCATCCAGGATGGGCTGCCTAATTTTATATTATAATTATTATCTGCTGTTCCAAGGTTCTTTAGAGTTATTGGAATGACCTGTGTCTGAGTCTCACAAAGATCATAGAATGTCTTTTCTGTATTCAGGGAATAATCATAGCAGGTTATCAAGCTAAGACCAGCTGTAGTTTCTGCTTGCGCATATTTTGAACTGGATATAACCTTGAATACAGTATCATAGTTGCCTACGACATTGCAGGGAGTTTTAAAGTAGGCAATCGCTTCCCTTGTCGAATTTGGAGGCATTGAGAATGAAGTTCCGGAGAAAGTCACCCATTGTTTTAGAGGCCCTTCAGCAGCTAGAACATAGTTCTCTAGATATTTTCCTTGATTTGAGATTTTGATGTAGACTTGTTTCTGTTCACAGGTACATGAACTTTGAGAAGCAGGGGTTGCAACCAAGAGAGTTTTATGGCAGTTCTCAACAATTATGGTATGCGAGACAGTCTTTGTTACGCCCTGACTTGATACTTGCAGTATAAGATTGTAGACTCCTGGCGCGGTTTTGGATGGGGGAGTGAGGTATAGAAAGACTGATTGTGTTTGGCCATTGTTCAAGAAGAATCCTAGGGGAACAGCTGTGGTGAATTGAGAAGCAGAACCAGATGTGCTTAGAGAGAAGCTCGCATCTGCTGTTGTTGAAATGAGTTCATTGATTATGATTGTACTTGAAGGGCATACGGTGTTTGTTTCAAGCTGAGATTGGATTGAGAAGTCTGCCCTAACTAGTGTGAATGAACACAGAACAACAAATAATGCAAATAAAACTGCAAATTGAATTTTTTTAACCATTTTTCTTTTTTAAATAGCACTATATATTATATATAATATATATTAACTATAATCTAGATAAGTGAAAAAGCTATATAAAAGCATTGTTGCAAATTAACATAAGTATTCTAGAATAACGATTTGCTGTTATGAAGAGTGGTAAAATCGTATGGGGCAAAGCCCGAAGCATCTGTATGTAAAAAGAAAAAGCGCATGAATGTAAATAAAGCGCAGGTGATGGGCTAATAAGAGATTGCTTTCCACTTATAAAATTAGTGCCGGAGATGCCCTCGATTTGCTGTTATGAAGAGTGGTAAAATCGTATGGGAACCAAGGTTCCCCTAACAAGTCACCCCTCCTTTTTTAGCCAAAGTTTTCCTGACAAGTCACCCCCGACAAAAAAACAGAAGCGCATTAATACTAAATAAAGCGCGTGTGCTTGAGATTTATAAGAATAGCTTAACATATAATAAAATAAAAAGATACAAGAAAAAAAGAAAAAAAGAAAAAAAAATTTATTTAGCCTTTTGATTCTGGCTTTTAGTAATAGCTTTCCTCTGGTTTCTCAGAAGTTCTTGTTTTTTGAGCTAATAGAACAATCAATAGTATGATTATTGCTACAGCCAATACGATACCGACTATCATCAAGATTGATTTCAAGTCAAGTGTCGCTTTATCAGATGTAATGTTAGATACGAAGTTGAATGACTTTGCGTCATTTCCGTATTTTACTTTTACACTGAACAAGTGCTCTGCAGTAATTGCATCATCTTTTGCAGTTACATATACAGTAACCAATTGAGATTCTCCTGATGCTAGACTGAATGCAGATGGTGTTATTTGACTAGTTGCCCAGCCCTCTAACCCAGTTGCTTCTACGCTGAAGGTCTGTGTGCTTGCACCGTTGTTTGTAACAATTAAGGTGTATGCGCCACTTTGGCCTTGTGCGATATCTTGTCTAGTTGTTTGAGGAGTCACGTCAACAGTTCCTGTTGGTGTACTTGCTCCAGATATGGTAAATTGCTGTGTTACGGTTGTCTCTGCATCATCGTTGTATGCAGTTACTTCTAAGGTGTATGTTCCAGATTTGACATTTGAAGGCAATTGTAGAACAACTGAAACTTCTTCAGTGGTTGAATCGTCGTGTGTTCTGTAAGGTACAAGAACATCGATGAATTCAGTTCCGCTGATTCCAAGTTCCTTTATAGTTGCTTTTACATAAATGTCTTCTGAGTCGTGATTACCTACATTCTTTATTACAGCATTCACTGTAATTGAATTGCAGGCTATTTCACAACTTGATTTTATGTCAAGACTTTTGATGTCTAGAGCGTTTGATTTTCTCTGTACATCAAATGGAATGTCTGCACTTATAAGTCCGCTTAAGTCGTCTCCTTCAATTTCAACATGCATAGTGTATATCTTGAATGCATCCATTGTGGATGGCATTGGAAGATACATGGTTCTAACATACTGGTTATTCCTGTATATATCAAAAATATCTGATACATCTTCGGTTGTTTTTCCAGATTCTCTGAACCAAACTCTCATGTTAACATTGTCTGCAAGGAGGGTCTTCTCTGCGTTGTCAGCTCCAACAATAACCACTTTGACATCTACATTCTCGCCACGTACAATTGAAGGCATCTTATCTGCCTTGTAGATTGTACAGTCCCAATAATCTCCGGTCTCAGATGAACTGATACCCGTGCATATTCCATGGTAGAATTCCTCTCCATTGACATACACAATCATTTCCTTGACTTCGATTGGTCCTGTAATTGTCTTGTTTTCTATTGTTGCTAGAGCAACGCTCATATTCACTAGCAATACTGCTAAGCAAACAAAAGCTAAAACAAATCCAAGTTTGTTTTTCATTTTATAGTTTATTTTATTTAATTTACCTTTCACATAAACCGCCAGTATGATCTTTAAACAAAAGTTATGTAGTGCATGTAAAAGTGTTATTATTCTAGAGTTAAGTCTGTTTAAAAAGCTTTCGAAAACACCTAGGGCTGTTACACCAGGCAGTAACAACTTTGAAACCTGAAAATACTACCTAATATTAGGGCAGAGTGTGCAGGATTTTCAGGCCTTTTAGTGAATCTTCTATCGGGCTTGGACTCTCGTTGATTATGTTCGCAGTCAGGCCGGATTTTTTCAAGAACTTCAGGAGTTCCTGCAAGTTACTATCTGGAGTGACAAGATGCCTTAGCTCTCCTTTATCTCCGAATTCTATTCCAGAGAAGTGGCAGTGCAGATTATCCAAGCTTGATGATTTAATTTTTCTAAAAACTTCAGTGTAATCTATCTTACCCTGCCTTGCCCTGAGATGTGCAAAGTCAATGCACATAAAACACGATGTTTCTCTGACTAGGCGCAACAATTCATCTAGGCTTCCGAACTGTGACTTTTTTCCAGTTGTTTCTGGACACAAATTTACAGCCCATTTATTTCTTTTTAGGGCTTGTTGCATGTGAATTATCTTTTCTTTTACAACTTGATATGTCTCTTCCGGGCTTTTTACTCCGTAATACGCAGCATGAAAAACAACATTCTTGGCATGAAGATGATGTGCTCGCTCACAACATAATAAAATTCTTCTTATGCTTGCATCAATCTTCTCTTTGTTCTGAGAATTCAGATTTATGTAGTAAGGCGCATGGATTGATAGTTGAATGTCAAACTTTTTTGCTACCTCTGATATGGTCTCGGCTTGATCATTGGTCATCCAAACTTGATATGTGAAGGGTATTTCAGCACAGGTTATTCCTGCTTTATGATAGGCTTCAAGTATTTTTGGAGCTTCTTTGAAGCCGCCAATACCTGCTGGGCCAAATTTTATTTCTTGTTTTTCCGCCATTTTTAATTTTATTTTGCTTATCTAATTTATAATCTAATCTTTATTTGCTTAATGAACTCTTTTACATCTTTTTCAAGCTCTTCTGTAACTGACTCGAAGACAATCTCATCATCTACAGAACCATACTTGTGAGCCAGCAAATTCCTCATTCCTTTTGCTTCTTTGAGCTTTTCAGCAATCTTTTTAGAAATTATTTCTTTTTCAGAGAGTATATCAAAGGCTCCTTTGTCATCCTCTGGAATTTTCAAAGATTTATCTTTTATGACCAAAAAAGCGAGGTCGACAACTGCTTCAATAATCTTTTCAAAATACCTCTCACACGCTGCTTTCGTCTTAAATTCTTGATACTCTTCCATACTTGAGGGCATTATCTCAGAAAGCTCCTGCAAGTATCCTTCGATTTCTTCTATTTTGTCAGTTATTCTCATTTTGATTTTTTTTATACACTTCTCTGCTCTTTAAAGAGATTTCATCTTTTATCTTTTGCGGTAGTAAATTATAAACCTGGATATCTATCTGCGAGTCCACTTTCCCTTGCATTCTTTTCCTAAAAAGTGTGGCTTCTTTCGTGTTTATTTCTTTGAATTCCACTGCAATATCAATATCTGAATTAAATGCAGCTTGATTCTTGAGGGTTGAACCATACCAAATTATTCTTTTGATTCCTTTAAACAAAATATCTCTAAGGATAATCTCTCGAGCGTCTGCTATTTTCTCCTTAATTATAGAACCCTTTTCTAATTCAAACTCATTGGAGAATTGATTGGCTTCTTTGATAAATTCAAACTTTTTGCGTATATCTCTTGAAAGCCGGTTTTTTTCTGATTGCGTAAGATTTATCCCGTTTAATTGCTTCTCAATTATTTTGAGTTCTCTTTTCCCGAATATTTTTCTTGAATTCTCATTTGATCTCAAAAATTGTAAAAAGTTCATTTTTCTTCAAATTAATTTTATATAATCGGTAACCTTAATTGAGGTTATAATAACCATATTGATGGTTATATTTAAAGGTTTTGGTTAGAATGTGTCAATGCCTGCTGGACCAAACTTTATTTCTGCCATTTTTTAGCTATATGCTTTTAGCTAATTGGATTTTGCAACGTTGTGTTCTGCGGAACACCAAAATCCCCCTATTTATTTTACATTTATTGATACATCTCATTTTTTATCCTACTTCCCACATCAACTTTCTGGAGCCTTGTTTTTTGAAGAATTCCTTAATTTCATCTAGATTATAGACATCATTAGGGCCCTTTTCTTCTCTTAATTTGATTATTCTTGGAAATCTTAGGGCATATCCTGATGAATATGTTGGAGATATCTGAATCTCTTGATAGGCAACTTCAACAACAATCTTTGGCTTTACAGATACTTCTGTTCCTGCGTGCTTTGTTATCAGGGGTTTGATTAAATTTGTCAGCTCTTCAAACGAAAGACCTTGGTCAGATTTTTCTTTGACTCCTGTTCCCACTTTTCCTATTTCTAAGAACTTTCCTTCATGTCTGCAGGATAGAATAAAAGAAGAAAACCACCCTGCTCTTTTCCCTTTTCCATACTCTGCCCCGGTTATGACAAGGTCAAGAGGGTCCTGGACTGGTTTGAACTTCACCCAGGTATCAACTCTGGCCCCTGGTTGATATTTTGAATTGATACTTTTCATAACTATTCCTTCCATGCCGTCTTTTAGGGCTTTTTTGTAGAATGCTTCTGCTTCTTTTTCATCATCTGTTATAATGTTCTCTGCAAGCTTTATTTTCCAGGGCACTGGCTTAACTATTTTCTCAATTAGTTTTCTTCTTTCCCTCAAAGGAGTCTCAATCAAATCTTTGCCATTATAATCTAGGATATCAAAAACATTAATCTCAACAGGAAGTTCTTTTTCTAGCCGTTCAATATCATACTTTCTTTTTATTCGCTGGGATATATCCTGGAATTGTTTGTACTTATGAGTCTTTGGATTAAAGCCAACTGCTTCAGAATCTAGGATGAATGATTTTCCAGTCACCTGGTCCTTGATGTATTTAGCAACCTCAGGAAATTGCTTTGTGACATTATCTAGCCTTCTCGTGTAGATTATTATCTTTCCTTCAGGAGTCTTATGGATTAACATCCTAAAGCCATCGTATTTCAATTCAATGTCTGCTGGCTTCCCAACACGTTCAAAACCCTCTTTAATTGAATCAACTTTCTTGCAGAGTTCGACTTTAACTGGCCTGCCTACTTCAAGTTCTATTTTTTTCAGGGCATGCTCTCCTTCAAATGCAGATTCTAGAACAACTCCAAAATCATTCGCTTTATCATATGCCTCTTGAATTAAGGCAGAATAGTAGTCATACTTTTCTCTGTGTTTTTCATCTAATTCGATGTCGTTCTTTTCTTTATTATATTTTATTCCAATTTTGTCCCCAAAACATGCCCAGACAATAGCATCCCTTATTGTTCCGTCTGCCACACCTATCCTAAGCTCCTCTAACAAGGTTCTTATGATATATCGCGCCTCGATTGGTTCTGCAACAGTCAAAAGTTCTGCGACAAGCCCAACTTTTCTGCCTACTGTACCTGGTCCTACCAGTGTGGCTGCTTTTCTTAGGTTATCAATAACTTTATTAATTTGAAGTTTTGCTGAGAAAAGAGTTCTCTGTTTCTTTGTTTTTATTGTCTCTTCTGCAACTTTTCCTAAATCGCCAATGCTTCTCCATTTCCTTACAAGTTCGTGGTCAGAGGTTCCTGTTGCTTTGCTTATTGATTTTATGGCTAACTGAGAAGAAATCCCAATCTCAGATTCATTCCAATCGGGAAATACTTTTCCCTTGGCCAGATAAGCGATATCTCTGGCCTCTTTCTTTGAGATTTTCTTAAAAAATTCAGATAGTATCTTTGTTTTCTCAAGTCTTTTTGGCGTAGCTTCAAGAGCCTCATAGATTCTAGCAAGTTCAAGATATAACATATAAGTTTAGGAATCCCTTTCTTAAAAAGGTTTTTATACTTTACCTGATAAGATAATCATGGAATTAAATGAGGTCTTAAAACAAAGAAGAAGCGTCAGGCACTATTCTTTGAGAAAAGTTTCTCTTCAAAAAGTCAGCGAGATTTGTGAGGCGGCATTATTTACCCCGATGGCTGGAAATATCTTCACTGTAAAGCTGATACTTGTTTCTGATAAGAAAAAAATCAAACTTCTTGCAAATGCTAGCCAGCAACCTTTTATTGCTGAGGCAGAGTATGTCATTGCAGTTTACTCTAAAAAAGAGCACGCCATAAGAAGCTATGGAAAAAGAGCAGAAGATTATGTCAGACAGCAAGCAGGGGCAGCAATCGAGAACATGCTCTTGAAGACAGTTGATATAGGGCTTTCAAGCTGTTGGGTCGGATGGTTTGATGAAGATGCAGTCAAGAGGATATTGTTCTTGCCGGACTGGGCACAAGTAGAAGCCTTGCTTCCAATAGGATACCCCCTAGGAAGACCCGAAGTAAGAAAAAAACCAGACCTCAAACTTATCACATATTTTGAGAGGTTCAAACAAGAAGAAACGAAAAAACCAAGGAATGTTTTTGATTAAAACTAATCAAGATTGCCGAAGCACAACCTTATCTTGCAAAAAATAGGGATAATAATTATTTATTGATATTGAACTAATTAGTTGCCAAGATTGTGCTAATGCACTTGGCAATTCTTAATTATTGGTGCACTTCTTTCTAAGACTAATATCTATTAAATCACCAATAAATTTTTAAAGTATCTTGGACAATTTTATTTATAATAAGGAGAAAAAAATGGGGACTAAAGAAGAAATTTTAAATGAAATAAAAAGTAAGAGTGATGATATCAAACTAGAGCTTCTTGATAAAATAGTCAAGAAGATGGAGAATGACCAAGAGACTCGGAAAAATGCTTTTATTTTGATGACTGATATTTATATTAAAAGACTATGGTGGAATAATGCTGCAAGAGCGTATCTTAATGCAGCTGACCTGGCCAAGACATTTGATGATAAAAAAGAATTATTTTTCAAAGCAGGAGAACTGTTTGTAAGGACAGGAGATTATTTTACAGCAGAGGATACCTTCAGGAAGGCACTTGTCCTAGCTGCAAAAAGAGACAGACAAGACACATGGAACAGAGTTCTAGGAGTTTACATGGCCTATGCAAGAGAACTTGAAAGCAAGAGAATGCAAACAAAGGCCATTTCAGTCTACAATAAGATTCTTACTTTGAACTTGCCTGTTGAAAATGCAAATCAGATAAGAGACAGGATGGCTGACCTATATGAGAAAATCGGAAAGCCAAGAGAAGCAACAATGATAAGACAACAGAAAGCATCTGCCTTAGAAGCAGACAAGAAGAAGACGATGCCTGTCGAAGATGATGATGACCATACATCTGCCCAGGATTTCATCGGAGTTTAATTCTTCGATGCGATTCTAAAAATATATAAATATATTATCTTGACTATTCCTATGCCCATAATTGTTAACAAAGAACAGTGCAAGAAAGTTGCTAAAAAGATAGGTAGTTTGAACCATAGAAAAAATTTCTTCCAAAGAGAATTCATAACGTTTAATTCTGATACTGAAACTAAGTTAAGAACATATTTTTATGCTACTGCCATTTGCCATCAAACGTATGGGCTAACAAATAAGGAAAAAAATCTCGATGGCTGGAGTTGGATAGAAGTTATTTATACCCAACTTGGGAAGGACAATTCAAAATTGATAGATCCGAAGTATCTTGCATCCTTAAGAATTGAGGATCTTGCTGAAAAAATTAGGTCCTTATTCTCTGAAGACGGGAATCCGTGCAATTGCCTTCTAAAAGATGTTGAAGGAAGATCCAAAATATTAATCGAATCTTCAAAATTGATTATTTCCAGATTTGATGGAAAAATCTCAAACTTGATTTCTTCGAGCAACGGCTTCTTGATAAATAAAGGCACAGGCATCTATGAACAACTTGACAATATTCCGGGATTTGAAGACCCGCTTAAGAAAAAAGCTACCCTTTTTGTGGGGTTTTTAATGGATGCGGGCTTGCTTGATATTAAAGACAAAGAAAATATAAGCCCCCTAACAGATTACCATATTCAAAGGCTACTGTTAAGAACAGGCTGTTTGGAGATAACTGATAACGAATTGAGAAATAATCTTATTAATCAAAATGAAATTGATTCTGATTCAGAAATCAGAATTGCGAGTATTGAAGCAATAAAGATTCTTACTAAAGAGTCTGACAAGAGTATTTTCTTTGTAACTGATTTTTTATGGGCGCTTAGCAGGGGTTGCTGTAGATATAAAGTATTATGCAAAGATAAATCATGCAATAAAGAGCCCTGTACCTTCTATCTCATCTTTGACATAAAAGAACATAAATCTTGTTTTCTTGAAGGAGCTTGTGAGGGGGAAACCTCTTTAGAGCATAGAAAAATTTGGGAACCTCGTGTCAAAACCTGCTACTATTAACTTGCGAGATACTCTCGAACTTTCTTTGCAGCGACCTTAACTTCATTAATTGATTTATCATCTGAGAAGTTCTTTTGTGCATATTTCCAAACCTCTGGCCCAGTGGCTCTCCCAAATTTCTCGGCCATCCAAGGATATTTTGGGAAAAGGCAAATGTGGAAATCCCAATATGGGCTGTCTTCTCTCTGAAGCAAGTCAATGTATTGGATTCCAAGAACTTTTTTCATTGCTTTTCTGACTTTGACAAGCATCGTAATAAATTCAACAGATTCTTCATCTGTAAACTCGCCTACCGATTTAATTTTTCTTTTTGAAGCGAGAATAAAGAAACCTGGAATCGGCTTCTCCCAGTCCTGATGGACATCAAAGTACTTGCCATCTAAGACCTGTTCATCAAATAGTTTCTTGATTTCCATGCTAGAAGAAAGGTTTTGGGTTTATAAAAATTGTTGAAAATAGAAAAAGATTTTCTAGGACTTCTGTATTGCGTCCATCAAAACTTCAACGTGTCCCTGCCAACCATTATAGCATTTACTGCTTGCTCGAGCTAAACCGACCATATCTTCTTGTCTGAATCTCATTTGCTCGCAGACTATTGGTCCACCGCCCTTTTGAACTATTGTAAAAAGAGGCCTGCCTCTTCCTTTTAATTCCCCATAGTGCCTACCTTTATTTGCGTCTCTTTGCATAATTCCAATACCCATTTGAAGCTCTCCACTAACTTCTCTAAGATAGGGAACAAACGGAAGATGTGTACCGGTCATCTTTCCAGTGAATCCATAAAAACCATAATGGTAAAAATCTTCAAATGGATGGTGACCTCCGGGTATCACTAGGGGCATATCTTTTTGGAATATCCCTGGAGTTTTGTTTCCAGGATAACCATTCACTTCCAAAACTAATTCATCTGTATTGGGATATCCCTCTCTTCTCATTTTCTCTAAGTCTGCGGGTTGACTGAATCTCCCACTGCGGAATATATCTAAAAATTCATCGAGCCTTCCAGATTGTCTTGCCCATTTAAACTGAAAGGCTACTAATCTATGCCAGTCAGCCCAGTCTGTATCAAAGACTCTTGACCTTCTCCTATCTTCTTCTTGCTGCATATCTAATCCGGTATAAACGCTGCTAGAAACATTCATTCTTTCTATGACTAAATTTCTGTCAACATTAAATACATAAAATCTATAATTTCCTGAGCCCCAAGTATGATGGTCTCTGGTTCCGCTTCTATTCATGCGCTCATTTGCGAGCTCTGAAAAGAAGTAAACAAAAATAGAATTGTTTAAATCCCAGTTATCCTCTCTTGAACCAAGTAAACTTTCTGAAAATTCACCACAACGCACTGCGGGAAGAACTGCATCAAAGAAATCCCTTTCTTGATTCCCATATCCATCAAAAACATGCCCATCAAATACAAAGGGTTTCCCAAAATCATAACCCCTTATTCTCTTCTCAAGTTCCGGAAGAATTCCCGCACTGGCTAGAAGCTCAAGGGCTTTTGTTGTTGGTTGAATTCTTGTACCAAACATTTTTTAATATCCTATATTACAACACGCCTTTATAATCATTTATGTTATTTTTTTCAATAGTTCTTAGAAAAAATCTTAATTATCTAAGGGTTTAAAGGCGAATCCTGCTTTAAAGTGCTTTAGTGTTTTAACTAAATCACCTACCTCAACATTAACGCCGGGAATTAATCCTCTATTTTTATAAAGTGCTTCGACTGCAGCAACTGTTGCCATTAAATCTGTTTCTTCATATCTTAATCTTGGAACAGCAAGTCTAACATTACTATTTTCTGGGAGAGTATACTTCCCGGTTGTACGATCATATTTTCCAAATGCAAAATCCCCTAATTCACAAGCCCTGTCCCCATATAAGCCGAGCAAAAGCGCAGTGAAAGCAATCCCCCCAAAATCTTCACGTTTCATCGAAGTGCCTTCAAAAAATTTAACCATGTCTAAATAAACAGCATGACCTCCGACAGGAGTCAAAACAGGAATTCCTCTTGCATGCATCGCTTCTCCAAAAGCCCCAACTTGTTCAGTTCTACTTTTAAGATACTCGCTGCTTACTATCGTCTTTAGACCTTCAACTAAGGCCATTAGGTCTCTTCCACATAGCCCGCCATAGGTGTTATGCCCCTCAGTTAGTATTTGATGATCACGCAGAACTTCGGGAACATTTGGATAATTCTTAACAAAAAGCCCCCCTTCTTTTAGAAATACACCGCCACCCATATTTACTAATCCATCTTTTTTGAAACTTGTTGTAAATCCATCAACATATGAAAACATCTCCTTAACAATCTCTTCGATAGATTTAGTTGAATAACCGAGTTCATGTTTTTGTATGAACCAGGCATTTTCTGCAAATCTACAGGCGTCAAAAAATAAGGGGGTCCCATGATCGTGGGCAACCTTTGCTACTTCCCTTATATTTGCCATTGAGACGGGTTGACCGCCCCCTGTGTTGTTTGTAATTGTTAAATATACTAATGGAATTTCTGATGATCTTGATTCAAATAATTCTTGAAGAGCTGTGACATTCATGTCCCCCTTAAAATGATACGCAGAGCCTGCTTTTTTTAATTCTGGAGAAAAAAGATTTAATGGCTCAATTTCATTAGATTCGATATTCGCTTCAGTCGTATCAAAATGCCCGTTGCTTGGAATTACTAATTTTCCTGGACCAATGGATCTTCGAAGTGTCGTAAATAGGGCGTGTTCTCCTGCCCTTCCTTGATGAAAGATATATGCATTTGGATGTAAATTTTGGTCTTCGTTAAAAAATTGCTCTCCAAAAAGTTTCCTAATTTGGTCCTTTAAATAAAAGTAACCCTCATTTGAACCATAGGATTCATCTCCAAGATGAAGTGAGGCCCACTGTTTATTAGTCATGGTCGTAGTCCCGGAGTCTGATAAGTAATCTGTACCAGTTATCAATCCTGCTCGATAACTAAAAACATTGAGTCGCACTCTTTCTAGTTCCTGCATTCTTTGTTCAACACTAGCAACTTGTTTAAGAGTAACAGCATGATTAGTATACGGTCTTGATTGTGGGAGAGTATCTGCTCTTGGAAATTCCCGAATAAGAGAGTCTAATGAAGATCCCATGCTCTTTATCCGGTTTAATATTTATAAAGATTTATGTGCTTTTCTTCCACATTTACTAGAAAAAATCTTGCTCTGAAATAAAAAATATAAAATAAAAAAATCTCAGGCTAGCTCCATTTTTACGTGAAGCTAGCCTAGAACTCAAAAGGCTAAGGGGAAAAATATGAAGTTAATCTCCTTGATTCTTTGAAAGTTTGATTATTCGGATAATTATTATCTAATTATCTGAAATAGTCAACACCAAGTTCATTCATGCCACTGCCTGGCATGGATTCTGACTTGTCCTTTCCAAGAACATATGGGGATTTAACACCAGTTATAATTGTTATAACTCTGACTCTTCCCTTGAATTCGCGGTTGATTCTTGCTCCTAAGATGACTTGAGCATCCTGTGACAAGTTTTCAGTTACTAATCCGCCGATGTTGTTAAGCTCTTCAAGTTTTAGGTCATCACCACAGATGACATGAATCAAAGCGCCTGTTGCGCCTTTATAATCAATGTCAAGTAGAGGATGGCTCAAAGCTTGTTTGACTGCCTCTTCAACACGGTTCTGAGTGTCTGATTCACCAATACCTATACATGAGACATCTCCATTTTTCATGATGGATGCAACATCTGCATAGTCTAGGTTGATTAAAGATGGAATTGTAATTGTTTCTACAATACCCTTTACCATGGTTGAAATCAACTCATTAGCGACTGCAAAAGCTTGTTCTAGTGGCAAGTTTCCTGCGATATCAACTAGTCTGTTATTGTCTATGACAATAACAGTGTCTGAGATCTCTCTCAATTGTTGAAGTCCGAATTCAGCTTTGTCGATTCTTGCTCTTTCTGTTATGAAAGGCATAGTTACAACACCGATTGTGATTGCGCCAATTTCTTTTGCTAATTGTGCAACTACTGGTGCTGCTCCTGTTCCGGTTCCACCACCCATTCCTGCGATGATGAATACCATATCTGCGCCAGAGACTGCCTTCTTCAATTCAACCATAGCTTCTTTTGCAGCTTCTCGTCCTTTCTCAGGATATCCGCCACAACCAAGTCCTCTTGTTAATTCCTTACCAATAAGAATCTTGTCGTCTGCTTTTGAAACACTAAGGTGCAAAGCATCTGTGTTTGTTGCGTAGACTGTTGCTCCGGTTATTCCCTTGTTGAAAAGCCAAGTTGTTGCATTACAGCCTGCTCCACCACAACCAACTACTTTGATTGTTGCTCGGCCTGCTTTAAGCTCGTCAAAGTTAATACCATATTTTCCTGCGCCGTCTATTGCTTCTTTTGCGAAGTCTAATACCATTTTTTTTACCTCCTTGTTATTTTAGTTCTAATTAATGCTCACAAAAGGTTTAAATACCTCTCATAATACATTCTACAATAGAAAAAGTCTTAGTTTTTTCAACCCGAAAAAATTATTCAGTTCCCGAAAGCTGAATAATTTTTTTATTAATTGAATAGATACATTTTTCTTGCTTTAAATACTTAACTGCTGATACTTTGTCGCATTTTTTTGTAATTCTTCCAGAAATTTCTGAATATTTAGTGTAAAATATACATTATAATATATATTTTCTAGGATATAGATTGATTTTTCTGGATCTTTTAGAAAATTCTTAAGTCAAGACGGGTCTTTAAGGTACTTTCACAAGAGGATAATGATGATAATCATGACCTGTATAAAGCCCTTTAGCCCCAAACTCTACTTTTACTTGATACGGGCTTTTTGTCCATTCAATTTTTATTCTTTCTGGCGCGATACTTCCTTTAATCATCAATACTGGAAGAGAATAACCCCCAGTATATTGCGACAGGGGAACTAGCGACTCAAAATATTTTCGCATATTTTCTCTCACCAATGCAACTCTTTGATTAACATCTAAAGACTTATTCCACAAAACATCTGGGCCCATATCTACGACATGGCCGTGGTCACTTATGAATGGCTGATCGGTTGGAGAAAGGTCAAAAGATAATAAAGCAATCCTACGAGTATCATCAGCATACGCGTGGTCCATCATATCCATAGGGTCTATACCTATAATCGGATGAAATAATCTAGCCCATAAATCTGGAAATCTTGGATGATTCTCCATGAATGCGGGCCTGGGCTCTAAGAATCCGTAGGTAACATTAAAATAACTTTCTAAAGGAAATCCCAAGAATCTTTTTACAGCCTCTTTATATTCTTGAGTTCCTGAACGATGCTTGTCTACGCCCATTTTTTTACCCAATTCCCTTCCTTCTTTACTCCGCCTCTCCCATAAAAAATCTGGCTCACCCGCTCTCGGAAAGAATTCTAACAACCAAGATGATTGTGGAACTAATCCTTGTGTCTTTATTTTTGTATCATATTTCCATTTAATAGTGTAATGATATGCCCTTTGTGTTCTTGTTTCGTCCATAAAAAAATTGTGGACTGCCACGTTTATAAATCTTGTCATTACTCCAGAGTAAATAAATAATACAGAAAAGCAACTTTTTTATACACTGAAATGCTATTTTTATCATGAAAGATGACATGAACATGGAACTTGGGTCAAAGATAAAAATTAAAGTAAAGCAGGATGGCCAAGAAAGAGAATTTGAGGGAACTTTCATTGATAGTCCTGATAAAAATGCTTTTTTAATCAAATTGAAAACTGGATATAATGTCGGTTTTGATAAAAAAGATATTCTTAAAGTTGAAATAATTGAAAAGGCGAAATCAATAAAGGGGAAGGAAGATGTTGAGCAAGACAAAAAACTTCCGGGAATCGCGCTTATTATTACCGGGGGGACTATAGCCTCAAAAGTAGATTATAAAACCGGAGCAGTCAGCCCAAATCAAGATATCTCTTCTTTAATACAAAACATTCCGGGAATAGAGAAAATTGCCCGGATAAATTATATTGAAGTTCCTTTTTTAGAATTAAGCGAGGACATATGCCCTGATGACTGGAAAAAACTCGCTAAAAAGACTTGCGAGCTGGTGAATATGAGAGACAATAAAGGCGTGGTGATTTTGCATGGAACAGACACTCTGCACTATAGCGCAAGTGCTCTATCATTTATGTTAAAAAATCTTGGAAAACCAGTTGTCCTTACTTATTCTCAGAGGTCTATTGACCGAGGTTCTTCAGATGCTAATCTTAATCTAAAATGTTCTTTTCATGCAGCTCTCTCAAATATCGCAGAAGTTGTAATTGTAGGTCATGCAAATACAGAAGATAGCTTTTGCCATGTTCTTAGGGGCTCAAGCGCAAGGAAAATGCATTCGTCACGAAGAGATGCTTTCAAAGCAATAAATCAAGAGCCTATTGCAAAAATCCATGAAAATGGAACAATTGACTTTATTTCAAGCCATGCAAAGAGAGATGAAACTAAAAAATGCAGAGCAGAGACAGAATTTGAAGACAAGATTGCTTTGATAAAATTCTATCCAGGGCAGAACCCAGATATACTAAAACAGTATAGAGATTGTGGATTCAAGGGAATTGTGATTGAAGGAACCGGATTTGGCCATGTTTGTGTGAATGGAAAACTATCTTGGCTCTCAGAAATAAAAGAGACGTGCAAGCATGCAGTTGTTTGTATGACCACCCAGTGCATAAATGGAGAAGTCAATCCAAGAGTCTACAGCAATGGCAGAATGCTTGAAAAAACCGGAGTTCTATATCTGAACATGACATCAGAAGCATGCTATGCAAAGCTCGGTTGTGTTCTTGGAAAAGAAAAAGACCCGAACCAGGTAAAGATGCTAATGAAGGAAAATCTTGCTCATGAATTCAATGAGCGAAGGACAGAATGAAATAAGGATATTAAGCTAATTGGGTTTTGCAACGTTGTGAAATTTATTTCACCAAAACCCCTCACATTGAAAATTAAACTAAACCCAATATCAAAAAATGACTGAAATCGAACTTAAAGAAAAAATCAGGGATTTTGATACTATAAGAGATAACATGTCAAAGCTTGGAGTCTGGTTTGAAGACAAGGGCATAAAATTAGAGGGAGATAAAAAAGTCCTTAGGGAGAAATATGGTTATAAGAAGTTTACAATCTTTTTAGATGAATTTGAGAATCAGGACAAAACTATCTTGATAAAGAAAGAAGCTAATTCTGAGACAGAGCAGAGAAGAACCCTTGGTGAGTGTAAGGATTTGTTCAATTTCCTCATTGCAGTCTCCCAAGCCTGAAATTAAAAAAGAATTATTTACTTATATCGCCTCGGCGATTAGGAATGCTCATATCAATTACTTCCATCTCATCGCCCTGATCTATCTTAAGGAGTTTTAGGACTATCATAGAATCTGGTCTTCCTTGGCTTTGTTCTGACAAAAAGATATTGAGGGTCTCTGGGACATGCCCATCTAAACTAAGGGCATACTCTCTGTTTGATACTCTTAGATTAGCGCTTCTTCTTTCTAGCATTAGTGTTCCTTTTGGATATAGGCCCGAATATACCCACCCACTGCCCCGATTTTCAAAAAGATAGGCTCCTGGAAAAATATAAGTCGGGGGAGTGTTTTCATCTTCATTTATACACTCAAGAACTAACTTTTGTTCTTGGACACTACCTCCTCTATTTTTATCTAATACCACTGCTGTTTCTAGATTTCCCGGTGGAACTTGCCTTTTCTCTGCCATCCCCTTACCCTCAATTTTAGGGCCTCTTTAGGGTATAATTAACTTTCGATGACCAAATGACCCAAAACATTTAAATACCAAAAACCCTGTGTTCTTTATTAACTAGGAAAGTAATCATTAATCACTTTCACATCACATATCACATCATAGCATTATACTCTTTTTGGGTTGGCTATTACATAAGTAATGTTAGAGTAAGTAGAATACGATTTCTTTCTAAGTTTAAATCAATTAAATAAACTAAATATACAAACACAAACATGGGAAAAATATCACCCCCTTCAATCAAATATATCATAAAGATCAAATTTGAGACAGAGGGATTAATAGAGAAGCCGGATATTATCGGAGCAATCTTCGGACAGACCGAGGGCTTACTTGGCGAGGATCTTGAATTAAGAGACTTGCAGAAGAAGGGCAAAATCGGAAGAATAGATGTATCTGTTCAGGAAGATGAGTCAAAGACAACAGGGATTATAGAGATTCCAACTTCAATAGATAAGGCTGAAACAACCATCATAGCTGCTGCTGTTGAAACAATAGACAGAGTTGGCCCAACAAATGCCAAATTCGAGATACAGAGCATAGATGATGTCAGAACAAGCAAGAGAGAGTACATCCTTGAAAGAGCAAAGAAGCTCATGGAGAAGCTCTCTGAACAGAGCCCAGAATCAGGAGTCATGGAGAAACAAGTCATGGAACACTCCAAGACAGCCAGAATCCAAGAGTATGGACCAGATAAGCTACCTGCAGGCCCTGAAATCGATTCAAGCGAGGAACTTATCGTTGTTGAAGGCAGAGCAGACGTCCTTAACTTATTGAGAATGGGAGTAAAGAATGCAATAGCGATGAACGGAACAATGCTACCCCAAACTATCAAGGACTTAAGTAGAAGCAAGAAAATCACTATCTTTGTTGATGGAGACCGAGGAGGCATCTTAATTTTGAAAGACGCCATAAGCACTGCAAATGTCGCTTTTATTGCAAGAGCACCTGATGGTAAGGAAGTTGAAGAATTGGCAGACAAGGAAATCAACTTGGCTCTAAGAGCAAGGATGACTGTTGATGAATTCAAGAAGAATTATCTTAATGGAAGCAGCAATGGAAGTTATGGCCGGGAAAATAGAGAGAGGTCTTACAGGAGAGATGACCGAGAAGAGAGACCTGTAAGAAGACCAACCAAGGCCCAAGAATTAACTGAGAATGACAGAGAGTACCTTAGAGAGTACTTCAATAAGATAAAAGACTCTGGAGACGCCACGGTTTTTGTCAAAGAAAACGACAAAATTGAAGTCCTTAAGAAAACTTCCTCAGATGATGTCTTGAACTACCTGTACCGGATTGCAAGGAAACAAGCAATAATCTTTGCCATAGCAATAGATAACACTGCAACAAGGTCATTGATCGGAATCGCAGAAGAACTCGATTGCAAGGCAATAGTTGCGAAGAACTTTGCAGCAACATCCAATAGGCTCGAGATGCTCAGCTTTTAAATTTATTATTTAACTTTTTTTTATTTTTTTTCTTTTCTTTTTTTAAATCCAAGAGATTAATCTCTTATCTAAAAGATTCTGAATAAAAAAATAAAGAATTACTTCTTTGCAACGATGTCTATGCAGATACCTGCAGCGACTGTCTGACCTGCGTCTCTAATTGCAAATCTTGCCATGTGTGGATTGACTGACTGTTTTTCTATAACTACTGGCTTGATTGGTCTCAATTTGACAATTGCAACATCTCCATTCTTCAAGAAATCTGGATTCTCTTGAGAAACTTGTCCTGATTTTGGATCAAGCTTTTTATCTAAGGACATGAATTGAACTGGAACTTGAGCTGTATTGATATGTAAGACTGGAGTGTAACCCTTTGCAATTACAGTTGGGTGGTTGATAACTGCTATTTGTGCTGTGAATTCCTCAACAATTGTTGGAGGGTTGTTCTCTGCAGCAATTATATCTCCTCTTGTAATATCTTGTTTTCCAACGCCCCTTATGTTAAGTCCGACGTTGTCTCCGGCAATTGCTTCTTTTAGAGCTTCGTGGTGCATCTCGACTGTCTTAACTTCACCATGAACTCCTACTCCTGTTTTTGCAGGTAAGATTATAACCTTATCGCCTGGGTGGACTTTTCCTGTTTCAATCTTTCCAACTGGAACAGTTCCAACACCTGTGATAGAATAAACATCTTGAATAGACATTCTTAGAGGTAAATCAACTGGTTTCTGAGGCACATCAAATAAGTCCAATTGTTCAAGTAAAGTTGGACCATTGTACCACTTTAGATTCTCTGATTTCTTTGTGATATTGTCTCCTTTATATGCGCTTGCTGGTATGAAATTAATTTTTTCAATTTTATACCCTACTGCTTTCAATAGAACTTTCAAGTCTTCAACGACTTTGTTATATTTTGCTTGATCGTAATTGACTGTGTCCATCTGGTTGATTAGAACTGCCATCTGTGAAACACCCATTGTTCTGCATAACCATAGATGTTCTTTTGTCTGTGCCATGACTCCGTGCTGGCATGCAACAACTAGAACAGCTGCGTCTGCTTGTGATGTTCCAGTAATCATGTTCTTGATAAAATCTCTGTGACCAGGAGCATCAATGATTGTACAGGAATATTTTTTGGTTATTAATTTTTTATAAGAAAGGTCAATTGTAACTCCTCTCTCTCTTTCTTCCTTGAATCTGTCCATGACGAAAGCGAATTCAAAACCCTTCTTACCTAGCTTTTCAGCTATGTCTTTCATCTTAGCTAGCTCTTGCTCTGAGAAAACGCCTGCTTCATAGAGCATTCTACCGACTGCTGTGCTTTTTCCGTGGTCGACATGACCCACGAATACAACATTGAAATTAGGTTTTTCGCCTGCCATAAAATATTTTTGTCAAAGTATATTTATAAACCTTTCGCTTATTTGCAGATTCTGCCGGAAAAGGTTTATAAGACTTTTGGGATCTTTTTATTTTTCTTTCCGTTGCCCAAGAGAACAACTCGTGAATTTTCTTTCTCATCTAAGATTTTATATTTTGGAAGAAATTTTAAAATTTCTTTTGTGAATTTATTAACTTCAGTATGCAGGGGCATATTACTTAGCCTTAATCTATACTGAGAAAAGCCGATGTTCATGTATGCTTTAATCTCGATAAAATCAGGCCCCGCAATTTTGATGAGTTTTGCATAATTCTCGGGTTCGAGCATATTAATATCCTTGATCAAGGTCAATCTTAGAACCGTCCTTGTGGATTTTGATTTCTGTTTTAAAATTTTCAGGGTCTCAAGATATCTTTTCCAACCATCTTTATTACAGGTCTGCGATATTTTTCGGTATAATGGCTGGTTTGGAGCTATCATCGAGATATACAACTGAGTTGGATTGATTTTTTTAATCATGCTCGGATTTTCTCCGTTTGAAACAATGAAACTTGTTATCTTCATCTTTTTCAGCTCTTTAAGCATCTCTGGAAGTTTTTTATAGAGAGTGGGCTCACCAGAGAGAGAAATTGCGAAATGTTTTGGGCCATAGGTATCTTTGTACTTTGCTCTGTTGACCCTGTCATTTCCTCCGAAGCCATTTAGCATCTTCCTATGCATCTTGAGACAACCGGAAATAATTTCTTTTGGAGAATCTGGATTTGTTATTTTTGTTCCGAGATTTTTCTCAATTGGTCGCCAACAGAAGATGCATTTGTGCTCACAAAACATCACGCTCGGAGCGACCTGGACGCACTGATGACAGTTTATTCCGTAGAACTGCTGCTTATAACAGACATCTTCGTCGAGAAGTGATTTTTTTGTGTATCTGCATATCTGAACTGCTGAATGATTTCCTACAAGGGCATAGTGCTGCTTTTTCAGCATCTTCTTAGTGGCTTCAGGTATCATAGATATCAAACATCGAGGATATTTAAAAAAGTAACTAACAAACTTTAGTGGTAAAAAAAGAAAGGTCAAATCTGCATTTTATGCTGCTGGAAAAAGCCTCTCCTTCTTCTTTAAACTTTGAACAATGATCTTTACTCTCTTCTTTTTTGTTTCCTCTAATTTTGCACGTAGAAGCCATCTCAGAAGCGTTCTTTTGTATGATGGAGGGATTTTCCTAAAATTCTCCTTTGTCCTGCTCTCTTTTTCTATTTCTTCTCTTAGGTGTTTTGGAACTCTTGGATTTTTTGGGATTCCTTCATCGTGTGGCTTTCTTGCAAAGCCTTCTTTATATCTCCTAGTCCCTTCTGCACTCATTTTTCCTTTTTTCGTCAAATCTTCAGCATATCTCAAGGTATTCTTGCTCCATTTACTATTGTTGTTTCTTCTTACAAAATAGCGAAGATACCTTTTAGAATCCAATCTTTTAATTGTAGTATCAATCCACCCAAAACAGATTGCCTCTTCCATTAAATCTTTGTGGTTAGGAGAGGGTTTACCCGTATATTTCTTATAGACAATTACTGCAACTTTCCTTTTAGAAAGATGATTTTTCTCAAGCCAATTTCTCCACGAAGTTCTTGTCGGAAAATATAATTGTTTAACAACTTCCATTTATTCTAATAACTCTTTGATTATTTTTAAAACCTTTGAAAGTAGGGCCTTGATTCAATGCTCCGTTAGAGAGAAAAACGCTAGAAAACAAACTGATAAACTATCCCTGCAATAAAAATCAAGGATAAAATGATTATTATCGGCCAGTTCAGAGGAACAGAATACTCTGGTTTTCTCTGACCTTTTTCTTTTGCCTTCTTTACCATAATCATAATAAGTATGCCGGCTATACCCCCGGCAATACTCCCAACAATGCTGAGCCATTTTGCAAAATCGAATAAGTTAAATATTGTAATTATCAAGAAGATTACAAGAACTGGGACCATTGCAAGTGCAAAGGATACACTATGCTTAATCTTAAAATCATACATAAAGAGTTCCTTAAGAGCGATGCCTAGGGCAAAACATGCCCCAAACATTGTAAAGATTGCAAGCAACGAAGGAAGTTTTCCTAGGGCCATTGTCGCTATTTCTGGAGTATTCTGGCCTGTAAATCCATAGACCGCTATTGTGAATAGAATATACGCGACTACGGGAATTATGCTCCCGATAATAATTGCTTTTTTGAATTTTTTCTCTTCTCTCACCATCTCTTCACGCATCTCTGGCAAAGCTGAAAGGGCAAGAAATGCAAACAAGATAACACCATAGGGCATGAACCACATTGCGGGATTTTTTTCAACCAGTACAAAATTGCTTAGATTGACTTTAGAGATAAAAAAGAGGAATATCGCGAGTATAATCGCCAAGATAATGAAAAGATTATATTTCTCCCCTTCCTCAAGAGTCTTTAATCCAAGAAATATTAAGGCAGACATAATAATAAAGAAAATTAAACTGAAAAGCAAAGAGTAATTCAGGGTGCCGAAGAGAACAAAACTTAAAACCTTACCCTCACCGAGAACATATGCAACCAGGGCACCGTATAAAAATATTAGACTTGAAAGTAACATTAATATTTTGCCTTTTTTTCCAAGATACTTTTCAGCATAGCCGGGAAGCTGATGTTTTCCTTTAGTTCTTAGGATTACTTCCCCAAGATAGAGATGCAAAAAAAGGATTATCGCACCAAAAATCAGAATATTTAACAGACCAATCAACAGACCGGATTTTGATATGACATAGGGTATGCTTAGAATTCCTGCACCAATCGCCGTGCCTGTCAGAGTTGCTACGGCACAAAACAAATGGCTTGACCTCTTTTTCATGAAATAAGGTAAGACGAGGCATTTTAAAAAGATAGCGCTTCCAAAAAAAAACAATGGGGTTGCCGGAATTTGAATCCGGACCTAGACGTCCCGAACGTCTAATCATAACCAAGTTAGACTACAACCCCTCAAACTTGTTTATGAAATGGGATTTATAGATTTTTAGAAATGAGAAATTCATTAATCATTCTTAATTAAAAGGAGATTTATTTTTTCCTTTACTTCTTTTGACAAGACCGGATTCTCATTCTTAAGAACTCTAAGCCCTTGAGTGGCAATTAGAATTGCGTCGTTTATTTGATTGGCACTTGGATTGAATCCTTCATGCTTAAGTTTATTATCTATCCGACAGATATCATTGTCTATCTGAATTAAAATATTATTCTTTCCCTTGAAAACTTCATCTTTTATACAAATCCCTAATACTTTGCCAAGTTTTGCGCCGTCCATATTCAGTGCTATTCCCAATCTATCTTTTAAGAAAATTTCAAAAATTGTATGAAGATTGCTAAATAATCCTTCAATATTACCCTCTTTTACTGATTTGTTTGCTCTCTTTAATTTGTCTTCTAGCCCCAGATAAATATTCCCTTCTTCAATTTCTTCTTCACCAGCATTTTGTATTTCTAGTAAATCAAAACAATGTTCTAAAAAATTATATATTTCACCATCTGTTGGAGAATATCCTTTTTGGGAAATAAATTTAAATTCTCTTTCTATAGTACTGCCATAATCTGGGGCGAGAACAATTATGCTATCTTTAAGAATAACCAACTGAGACAAAACTCTTGCATGATCTGAATAATAATCTTCATCCGAACCCAAGGAGGAACGATCGGTTGTCATATATTTAAACAATAATTTTATATGATTAATTAAAACAGAAGTTTTTTTCAAATTATCAGAAGTTTTAACCTTTTTTCGAAAAATCTCAAAATTTTTAAGAATCTGTTCAAAGGGAACTTGATAATTCCGATTCATTTTATATTTTGCTCCGAAAGAAGACTTATAGAAGTCTCTTTATCTCTTCAACTTTGTCGAGCTTTTCCCAAGTGAAATCAGGGTCATTTCTTCCGAAGTGACCAAAACATGCTGTCTTCTGATAAATTGGACGCTTCAATTGAAGATGCTTGATTATCTCTGCTGGCTTAAGTGGGAAAACTTTCTTGATTATCTCGACTATCTTTTCATCTGAGACTTTTCCCTTGTTAAAGGTATTAACATAAATTGAAAGTGGAAGTGCAACACCAATTGCGTAAGCAAGCTGAACTTCGAGTTCATCTGAAACTCCGGCAGCGACTAGGTTCTTTGCTATGTATCTTGCGGCATAGGCTGCTGACCTATCAACCTTACTTGGGTCTTTGCCAGAGAATGCGCCTCCGCCATGCTTTCCGCCTCCGCCATATGAATCGACAATTATTTTTCTTCCTGTGACTCCTGAATCTCCTTCTGGACCACCAATAACGAATCTTCCTGTTGCATTTATGTGGATTATAGTACCTTGATCAAGCATATTGCTACAAACTGGCTTTATCACTTTGTCAAGAATCTCTCTTCTAAGTTCTTGCTCCTCAATATCATCTGTATGCTGTTGAGCAACGACCACTGTATGGATTCTTTTTGGTTTGTCATTCTCATACTCAATTGTGACTTGAGACTTGCAATCTGGGCCAAATCCTTTTATCAAGCCGGCTTTTCTGACTTCAGATAGTCTCTTGACAAGTTTATGGGCTAGCATGATTGGCATTGGCATGAATTCAGGAGTTTCGTTTGTTGCATATCCAAACATAATTCCCTGGTCTCCTGCTCCCTGTTCTCTATCATCTGTCTCAGTAACGCCCTGGGAGATATCTGGGCTCTGCTCTTGTATAGCTGATAAGACAGCACAGTCACTAGAGTCTATACCGAATCTAGGATCAGTATAACCAATATCTTGAAGTTTTTTTCGGACTATGTTCTGAGCATTGCAGTAACCCTCTGTCTTTACTTCTCCTGCGACAACAATCATTGAGTTCTTTGTAAGGCATTCAATTGCAACTCTTGAATTAGGGTCTTGTTTGAGTAAATCATCTAGAATTGCGTCTGCAACCTGGTCACATATCTTATCTGGGTGACCCTCTCCAACACTTTCTGCGGTTATCAATTTTATCATTATTATTTAGAGAAATGTGGTTTAAAAAGATTATTGTTCTAACTATAACATTTAAAAATACGAACTTCATAAAAAATTATGGTCACTAAAACTGACACAAAGAACAATACGAAAAGAGCGGATTTAGCTATTTCTTTGATAGAAAATAACAATCCCACGGTTCTTGAACTCGGAACAGGGGATGGAGAACTTTTTTTGAAACTATCCTCAAAGGGCCTGGATATCACTGGAACAGACATATGCCCAAATGAAGGACTTTTAAGGAATAAGCACAGAGTCATAAAACACGACTTGAACAATGGTCTGCCCTTCAAAGATAATTCCTTTGATGTTGTTATTGCCTTGGAAGTTCTGGAACACCTGTATAATCCCTATGCGATGATGAAAGAGATAAAAAGAGTTCTGAGACCAAGAGGATATGCTATAATCGCCATGCCAAACACTGCAAGCTGGATATCAAGGATAGGGCAAGTATACGAAAAAAGATTGAATAAATTAGATATTTACTGGCATCACTATCAACCAAGCATAACTTCAATAAGGAATCTAGTTTCTACAGAATTAAAAATTGAGGATGAAATCTTTTTAGGAGGATTCAGAAGACTTTCTTTTTTCAATCCACTCATGAAGGTACTAATAAAGATTAGCAAAAATGCATTCTGTGGTGATTTGATTGTTAAGGCCAGAAAGTTAGATTAGAGAATCAAAAATTTGTGTTTAAAAATTCTTACAAATCTGCTTTGAACCATCCCTTAATTTCCCTTGGGACTTGGAGGGCTTTTGAAATCGCCAGACAATCTAAAATTCCCCAAACATAATTTTGCAACTCAAATGCCTTGACATACTCTTTCTTATTTAGAAAGTGATTCATGTCTTTGTAGTATGCCTGGGCAAGATTAAAGGCAGGAGAAAACTTTTTATCTAATAGTTTCATCGAAGAGAAAATCTGTTCGAGTTTGGTTTTTTCTCTGTTAAGAACATAGAAAAGCTCATTTTCTTGTTTTTGCGTTAGCCTTCTTATTTTATTTTCTATTTTATATTTCATTTTTTATATTTCACGGGTCCAGGAGGATTCGAACCCCCATCAGCCGGTTTCTTCCCCGATTTTCTTGGGGTGACTTGTACGGGATCTCTCCGGTACGATCCGAAGCCGGCAGTTCTATCCATTGAACTATGGACCCAATACTACCAAGAAGTGAGGATTTAAAAAATGTGTGAAAAACAGAATTGGGGCAAATTCGAATCTTAAAGAAGACGCTGTTTTTTTGGATCAAGAAGTCTTAATTTTTCATAAAGGACCATTGCCTGGTCATACCTGCCCTCATCAATTTGATAAGGACTGCATTTTGCTCTTGACTTTATTGAGTTAACCTTTCCCTGACCATGTTGCGCAAAATAAAGGATTTTTGCGAGATCATCAACAACCCGATGTTCTGCTCTTTCCACAATCCTGACAAATTCTGGGGCAGTCTTCCCTTCTAGATCTAGTTTTCCTTTAAGATAATTATCGCGAACAACATCATTGACCCTATAACCCTGCACACATGAAATAAACCCTTCTTTCTCTAATCTCTCTAGATCTACATGTAATAGTGTTGTGTCGTAAATTCTTTGGGTATCCTCGGGCTCGTCAAACTTCCATGCACTCGAAATAAAACCCATATTTTGCAGAATATAGACTCTGTGCGCCAATTCGTAGGGCTTCGGACATCTTCTCTTGTTATGTACTCTAACTTTATCAAAATTAACTAATAACTTGAATAATAATTCTTGCCTCTGGGTTTCTACATCAGAAGCTTGAGAAACAATCTTTTCTAAACGCTGATTTGCTACAAAGCCCATTCATCTTTAGAAATACTGATTTTAAAAGCATTATTGTTCTTTAATGATTATTAATCTTTCCCAGCTATCTTGTCTTCTTGCCAGTCAATCCGGGTATTGCCTCGGGAGGCATCTTTTTCTGTAAACTTACCTTGAGGATAACGCTTTTTTAATTTCTCGATGTTCTCATTCAGGATTTCCTGGAGATCCCAGCCAAAATAGTTGCAGATCATTGCAGAGTACCACATCACATCCCCTATGTTCTCTCTGATACCTTGTCTTTGGTCATTCCCATGAAAAAATGTCTTCTTGATACAGCCGGCGACATCTCCTGCTTCTCCAGATATACCTAGGCCCCAACTAAATATTTCATGCTCCGAAATATCAAACTTCTTCGCTGTTGCTTTGCAAAATTTTTGATACTCTTGAAGACTGATCTTTTTTTTATTTTCTTTTTCTTCCATTTTAATTTATTCCTAGATAATCTTCGCATCAATCCCCTTCTCTTTACATAGGGCGAGGAACTTAGCAGAATTATCTTTTATCTCATTTGAACCATAGTGCATTGGAACAACCAAGTCCGGATGAATCATCTGGGCTGCCTTGACTGCTTCTTCCTCATTCATTGTATAAGTTCCTCCTATTGGCAGTAAGGCTATGAAAAAATTTCCTTTCTTTCCATAACCAACAAGATCAGACATCTCTTTTATTAGATCAGTGTCTCCTGCATGATAGACAATAGTTGAACCTAGCTGAACAACATATCCAACCCACCCCTCTGACTTTGGATGAAATTGTTTGTTTTGATTATAAGCAGGAATTGCCTTAACTCTTATGCTTTCAAAAGTAACTTCTTTTCCTGGCTCCATTAGTATAAGTTCAATTTTTTTCTGAATCCTTGTAATCTTGCTCTGGCAGTCAGGAGTGCAGAGAATCATTGTCCCATCTTTTGCAATTTTCTCAATGTCTTGGATAGAACAGTGGTCAAAGTGATCGTGAGTTAGGAGAATTACGTCGGCTTTATCAGAGACATCTATCTTAAATGGGTCGATGAAGATATTCTTTCCTTTAAATTTTATTTCAAAAGAAGAATGCTTAAGCCATTCTATTTCTATTTCTTGGACTTTCATTTTTAAATTTAAAATTTATTTCAAATCTTAATCAATCATGGAATCAACGTCTTTCAAAACCGTTGTTGCATCTCCTTCTTGATAGACTGAACCCTCAGTACCGCAGAAGGGGCATAGTCTTGGAGCGTCTTTCCTGTCAAATCCAAAATTACATTTTCCGCATCTATATCTTACCATTTTTTGTTACCTTCTTTTATTAAAAATAAAAAGGATTTTATTATTTAAAGTTTTGTGTTCAAAAGAACATACTTTTTTTTTCAGTGATGTTCTTTATAGTAAAGAATGCTGGCAATTATCCCTAGAACGAGAGTGTCTATTCTCATAAATAATAAAGATATTATGGAAACAATCAGGAGAGAGTACCACTTATACTGTTTTTTCTCAATCTTATAGACGATGAATGCCATTATCACCGCAAGAACAACCCAAATCAGCGAGACTACTACAATAAAAGTTGGCCAGATAGGACTAAACTCGGGATATTTTGGATCTTCTAAAAGACTCAGAACTGAAGCTTTTTCAGCGAGAAAATAAACAGAGTATAAAATCAGAAAGCTAACCGCAGCTAAAGCAAGGATAAGGGCGATGATGTCCCGCTTTGAGTGTTTTATCTTTCTTAACTTAAAGATTTGTTCGTTTTTTATTTTTTTTGGCATTTTTTATCCTAAAGATTTAGAACTTATGGAACCAATCTATCAGGAGTTCTTGGAAATGCGATAGCATCTTTGATATTGTCTAGACCGCATATCCACTTAACAACTCGATCTGTGCCCATACCAAAACCAGCATGAGGTACTGAGCCATATCTCCTTGTGTCTAGATAATAATTATAATCCTCTATTTTCTCTCCCTTACTTTTGAGTGTTTTTTTCAATTCTTCTATGTCTGTATCTCTTTCACTTCCGCCCATAATCTCATGATTCCCTTCCGGAGCTAGTAAGTCAAAACAGATAGCCACTTTTGGGTTTTTTGGGTCTCTTGGTTTGTAAAAGGCTACAACCTCCTTGGGATAGTGTGTAACAAAAACAGGAGTAGCTTGAGACTCCATCAAACTATCTTCTTCTGATGTTCTAAGGTCTTTTCCCCACTGGAAATTAATCCCTTTTTTCTTTAGAGATTTAATTGCTTCATCATAAGTTATTCTTGGAAATGGCTTGGTTAGGACTGGCTCGAGTTTTTTCACATCTCTGCTCAGAATTTTTAGGTCCTCCTTATTATTTTCTAGAACTCTTTTAACAATATGCTTAATTAGCTCTTCTGCATAATTCATCAATTCATCGAGATTCGCCCAGGCAACTTCCATTTCAGCATGCCAATACTCGGTCAAGTGCCTTGAGGTCTTTGATTTTTCTGCCCTAAAACTTGGTGCCATGGTATAAATTTTTTCTAAAGCGAACATAGCTGCTTCTGCGTAGAGTTGCCAAGTCTGAGCTAAGTAGGCTTTTTTATTGCCGTATTTCAATTCAAATAGTGTTGGTCCTTCTTCTGCTCCGCCAGGAATCAGTATTGGGGACTGGAATTCATAAAATCCTTTACTTCTAAAATATTCGTGATATGCGCCAAAAACAGTGCTTCTTATCTTCATTATGGCAGTCATCTTCCTGGACCTAAGCCAGAGATGCCTTCTATCCAAAAGAAGCTCTTCATTAATTTCCTTGGTTATAGGATAGGGTTCGGCATAACCAACGACCCTTAGACTTGAAACATCAACTTCGTAACCTGTTGGAGATCTTTTGTCTTCTCTGATTGTTCCCTCAAGTTCCATTGAACTTTCAACCAGGACCTTCTGTAGAGCCTGCCACTGGTCTTTAGATACCTGATCCTCCTTAATTACACACTGGAGTATATTTGAAGAATCTCTGAGAACTATGAATATCTTGTCTTTCATCTTAGCCTCCCTATGGACCCAGCCATGAATAGAGACGTGACCTTTCTTTTTATCCAGGGCTTCTTGAATTGAGACAAAACTCTTAATTTCCTTACTTTCAGTCTTCTTTTTTTCTTGCTTTTCTCGTGCCATCTTTTACGTAGATAGGATATATTTTAGATATTTAAATTTAAGCCATTAAAAAAATATTAATGTGGGCTTAATTACCTGCATTAACTAGAATCTTATTAGATGAAACTGTCTTTCTCTTGCCTTGTACATCGGTGAAGCTTAAGCTTGCTGTTGGAAGGTTTATTGCTCCAACCATGTGTATCTTACTGTAAAGGACATATGAAACAACTATCTCTTCTCCAGGTAATAGGGAGGGGAAGTTCCATTCAACTATGTGCTTCTCTGTCTTGTCTGGCTTAATTGAACCGAATTTCTCGTATAACTGTGTTGTCAAAGGAAGTCTGTCAACCAAGTTAAGATTCATTATCTCCTTGCTACCAACATTCTTCAATAGAATTACTATCTTTGATGCAAATTCTCCGCCTTTGGTTTTGACTGGAATTGCTTTTTTATGCACTACCATCCTTCTTCTCATTACCAAGATGTATGCAACGATTGCTATGATAATCAAGAGTATTATTACAATTAGTACCGTGTAGTCGGTTATTGCACGGACTGTAAAGCTCTCCCCTGGGGAAAGCTCTCTCTGCCACATTGCCCCATCTTTTGATTGCATTCTTCCTGTGGGGATAATGTCAAAATGAGTAAATGTCCTCTCAATGAAGTTAGCGTAAGGCAATTCAATAGTAACTATCTGTTTTATGTTTCCGGTATTTGTTCTTTTTAGAGTCTTGGTATATCCAAAAAAGCTTCGATCTATGCTATCCTGGGGAGATATGCTTGAGAACTCTTTTAGATTTATTGTGTCGTTCACAGTATAATTATATTCCTTATTTAGGAATAGGATTATCTTTAGAGGGTAGACTCCTGCTTCTGAAGTCTTTATCTTTGTTCCTGTCAAAGGAATGTTTGCTGTAACTGCAGTGTTTGCGGAAATTGCAATTGTTGTTGAGGCCATGAATGCGCCTGCATCGGCAGTTATTACAACATCTCCAAGGTTTATGTTCTCTTTATTAATAATTCTTACAGGCAATAGTGTGTCGTCTCTTGCAACTTCTTTTGGCATATCTATGGATACAATTTCTGCAATAGGCAAGATCTTGACAAACATCGAATCTTTTACTGAATTACCAAAATTGTCTCTAACAAAATATTCAAAATTAAAATTATACCTTACCCTGTTCAGTGGAAGAACACTAACTGGAACGGTTACAGAATCCCCCATAGCAATTACACCTGTGCTTTTTGGAAGAATAGTAGTATCAATTATACTAACAAACTCAAAACTCTTGTCAGCTCGGTCATTAGTGATTGTTACGTCATATCTTGCAGGAATTGTCAATTCTATTGCTACAACATCATTGACTGCTTCTTTTGTGATTGTGAAGTCTGCGGCATTTACGATGGTCAGAACGCACAAGAACATAATGAAAACTGATAGGATTAGAGAAAGTTTTTGTTTTGTCATCTTTAACTCTTTTTATTATGTCTCTTTAATTATAAGTCTTAAAATCCCGAGTATTTAAATATTTTGTGCTCCCAAAATATATATTCATTGTGACTAAAAATCAGACTAATCCGCTTTTTCCATCTTTTTTCTCAAATCTTAGGACATTTTCAACAAAACTCTCAATCTTTTCTTCATGAGAAACCAGGATTAATTGTTCGGATTTCAATTCATCGAGGATATTTCTCATCTTTCCTATCTGCTCTGAAGAGAAACCATCTGTTGGTTCATCCAAAATAAGAAGGCCCTGAGTTGTCAGTTTTGACATAAGGTTATTGATTATCTGATTTAGGGCCAATCTGTAGGCCAGGGCTGCGGCGGTTCTCTCTCCGCCAGATAATCCTTCATACTCTATCTCATACCCCTGCTGCTCAATTATAGGGGTGAAGTTCTCATCTATTCTTGCGTTCAGGTTTTCAGTTAACATGGAAAACCATTTCTCAAACATCTTATTAAATTCAAGATTTATAGCGAGCATGACATTTTTTTCAATTGATAATAACAATTCTGATAGATGATCAGAAAGCCACTCATTAAGTTTTTTTAGATAACTTGATTCGACAAGAATCTTCTCTTTGAGCTTTATCTCCCTCTCGAGTTCTATGATTCTAGAACCATAGTATTGGTGCTGTTTTTCGTGCTGTGCCCTCTCTATCGACAATTCTCTTTCTTGTCTTACCTTGTTTTCTATAACCTTGTTCTGCTGTTCATACTGATTCTCAAGGTCGTGATTATCTTTTGAATCCTGCTCGAGGATTTTTAATTTATCTTCTAAAGAGAATTGTTTCTCAACAAGAATTTTGAGTTCATCAAAAAGACTATCTCTAACCTTTTTCTGGTCAGCGATCCATGCGAGCTTTAATTTTATTGTCTCTGCCTCTTTTTCTTTTTCATGCAGGTTTGATATCTTATCCTGGATATCCCTGCAATCCTTTTCAATTTTATTTCTTTCTTCTTTTAAAGAAATGACCCTCTCATCACAGTTTTGTATGTTCTTCTTCGCTTCATCAAGAATTCTTGCCTTATGTTCTTCTGAAACTTGCTGCTTGCAATAGGGGCATTCAATAAGATTATTGATTCTTTTTTCAAGCTCAAGAGACTCTCTTTTCTTTGATTCACTGACTGCAACTTCTGAAATGAATTCTCTTATCTTCCTATCTTTTAAATCAAAATCATTCTTTAGAGTAAGCAATTGCTGCTTAAAATCCTGATTCTGAAAGTTCATATTGAATGTCTCTTGAAGACTTTTGTCTATCCTCTCAATTTCTTTCATCCCCTTCACTTTTTGATCTTCTGAATTCTTGATATTTATCTTAAGGGAGATTATTTCGGTTTTTAGGTCGTGGGCTTTTCTTATCTTTATACTAAGGTCCTGAAGAATTTTTTTATTTTCTTGTATTTCTAAATCCAAGATAGAGATAAGGGGAGAGATTGCTTTTACTTTTTCTTCTTCTTCTTGTTTCTGCCTTTCATAATCAAGTTTCTCGAGCTTCTTTGATTCAAAGTCAAAGGTTCTAGCTTCATTCAGCTTTAGCCGCTCTTTCAATTTTGATGAGACTATATCAAGATTTGAGATGATGTTCTTGTATTTGTCGATGCTGAATATTTTTCTTAGCGTGTTAATCCTTTCCTCGGCTTTTTCCATCAGGATCTGCTTCATTTCCTCTTGAGGAGTGTAGATTGTGAATCTATACAGAAAATTTGTTCTTGATTTTAACATTGATTGAGGATAATTTAGGAGCTGGAGTATATGCGCCTTAAGGTCCTCAGGACTTAGTTTTTCTTTTTTATCATCAATCTCAAGATAACAATCTTTAGTCTGGCCGACGGAGGCTTTTTTTCTTTCTAGGCTCCTTCGTATCTTTATATGTCTGTTAAGTATCTCGAGCTCAAGTTCAACAGAGCCTTCATCTGCTTCTTTTCTTAACAGACTTGTGCCAGACATGAAACCTGGCTGGAGGCCGAAGAGTGCAAATTCTAGAGCGAGCAAAACCGAAGACTTCCCCGAGCCGATGTCTCCTGAGAGCAGAGTACTTCCTTCAGGAAAAAAGATTTCTGCTTTTTCATAACTTCTTATATTCTCCATCGATATCTTTTTTATTATCATTTTTGTGCGTTATGTTTTTGTTATGTGTTTGAGGTAAGTGTTTTTTATGTAATTGGATTTTACAACGTTGTGCATGATTTCTTCATGCACTAAAATCCTTTATTTTGTTTATTATTCATTACCAATCTCTCATTTTAGTCTATTTTCAAGATTTTCTTTGCCTCTTCAAAGACTCTTGATTCAAAATTCTCTTTTTTCTCTGATTCTTGTTTTTCTGTTTCAAGCGAATTAAACAGGGGCATTATCAGTGAGAAAAATTCCTGAAAATTTGTGTTTTGTTCTTGATACTTGCCGATAAATTGAGTTTCTATCTCATCTATATTCTTGGTCTCGATTTTTGTATCTAGCTTCATCTCTTGTGTTGATAGGCCAGAAGCTGATTTCAAGAAGCAGTACGCATTTTTTTCTTTAATTTTTTCAGTAATCTTCTTCCAATCAATATCTGAAGTCTTTCCTGAGCTCAGAGTCCCTTTAATCTTTACAAATACTATTTTATCTGCAAGAGTTTGATTGCTAATTTCAGCGAGTATTTTTTTATTGGCCTCTTCTGCTGATAAATTATCTACATTCACATCTATAACAAGAACTTCTTTTGTCTTAACCTCTATCTTCTCTCTCTTGATTATCTTATTTCCCTGTGCTTCAAGGAGATAAAATGAGCCAGCCCTCAATTTTTCAAGCTCTTCTGTATTATTGGGAAAAATTGGGCCAGGGTATATCACAAGAGCATCATTCTTCTTGCCTTCAAAAACAAGATGCAGATGGCCTGTCGCATAGTAATCAAAACCATCGGGAAGAGTCTTTATATCTACGGATTCAATGAAATCCATTCCTTCGGGTTTGGCCTCTGTCAGAGTTGAGTGAAAAACAAAAATCTTTAATTTATCAGAATCGAGATTTCCTACTATCTTCAATTTTTTAAAATACTCTAATTCTGCTGATGATTTTTTTCCAGGAACTCCTACGAATGCAAGATTTTCATCATTCAGGACATTTACACAGATTTCATTCTCATTCTCTTGAACGCAGGAGATGTTTTTGCAGAAATCTGCTCTCTCTATCACATCTAAGAATGTTTTTCCTGTCGGACTGTAATCATGAGAACCTGAGACGATGTAGCATTTTATTCCAGAATCGTGGATTCTCCTGAATTCTGACATTGCTTCTTTTAGAGTATCAATTGAGGGAATTGCTGTATCAAATAAATCTCCCGCAAAGATAATGAAATCTACTTTTTCAGAAATACATCTATCAATCGCTTGCTGAAAAGCCTTAAGATTCAAGGCTTGCATCTCTGGCTGTCTCCATCCACCAAGATGTACATCTGCGATATGTGCAAATTTTACCATTTTTTGACTACCACCCCTTATTCTTATCAAGAAAGAGAGAAGCCGGGTTTTAAAGATTTGGGTGATAAATAAGAAAGATTTTATCTCGGCAACTTAGGAAGAAACCTTGGCTTTGGAACTTCTCCGTGCTTAACATCTATGCCTTTAAGCTCAGACATTGCATCATCGATGTCTTGTTTTGGATAACCTGCATTTGCCAGAGAGATTTTTACAGAAATCACCGAATCTCCTCTTTCCAAACCATTTTTTATGCATGTCTTTATGTCTTCGCGAGCCATCTTTGAGTTAAGTTATTCTATTTTAGTTTTGCAACGTTGTGAACTCGAAGTTCACCAAAACCTTATTTTATTTATTATAAAACTTATATCTGTACCTAAACACTTACTTACATTCCTCTTTTTTTAATCTATAACTAGGTCTTGACCATCTTGCAGGAGATGAACGTCCTTACCAAGCTTGTAGCCCATCTCAGTTGCAAGCTCAGCAAGAGCAGTAAGCTTCTGAAGTTCAGCATGAGCGGGAATAATATGCTTTGGCTGCAGCATCTCAATCATATCTCTCAGATCTTCTCTGCCACAATGTCCTGAAACATGGACGTCTGTAAAGATTCTTGCACCTTTTTCTTTTAGTTTTTTCTCTAATTGCTTTCTGTTTGCAACATTTATTGGACTAGGAATTATGCTTGATGAAAAAATGACATGATCTGAGGCGCTAAATGTAAAAGGAAGTTTGCCATGAACCATCCGATCTAATATGGAACCCGGTTCTCCTTGATGACCCGTACAGACAACCATATAATCTTTTCTTTCTTTTGAAATTTTCTTCAAGGATCTTTCTAATTGATTTTTATAACTTACCAGGGTTATGTCATCCATAAAAGGAGCGAGATTCAGTCTAGAAGCTGCCCCCACATATCTATTTAATGAGCGGCCTAAAAAGATTATTTTTCTATCTAATAGCTTGCCGCAATCAACAATACTTTTCAGCCTAGCTATATGGCTTGAGAAAGTTGTAACGATTATACCTGAATTTTCATTGCTTGTCGTCAGGAGAACGTCCTCAAGCAAGCCACGGGCAATTTTCTCAGAGGGGGTTTTTCTTTCTAGATCAGCATATAGCGATTCAACAACCAAAACCAATATTCCCTCTTTGGCGAGCTCTTTCATCCTTTCATAGTTCGGGCCCTTACCAACTATGGGGGTTTTATCAAATTTGAAATCATTAGCGTATAAGATAACTCCCCTATCAGTATGAACTGCTATTAAAGAGGCTTGGAGGGTGGAATGTGTTATATTCAAAAATTCAATTTCATATTCCTTCCCGTTTTTCCCTTGTATCTTAAAACTGGAATTTGGGGTTACCGTTCGAATTTTATTTGGAATCTTTGTGTTCTGATCCTGGGCCAGTGCTTTTAGAATCTCAATGGTGTAAGGAGTTCCGGCAATTTCAGCCTTATACTTCTGTGCCATATAAGGAACTGCGCCGACATGATCAAGATGGGCATGGGAAATTAGTATCGCCCGGACCTTATGCTGGATATTTTTTATGACAGAATCATCTGGAATAGCATCTATCTGACTTAATTGTTTTTCAGTATAATTCCCTCTTTGGGGATCTTCAAGTTCAACAATCGGAGGAAGAAAAAGCCCCATATCAAAGATGAATGCGTCATCTCCAACTTCTAAAACAGTCATGTTCTTGCCTACTTCACAATATCCACCTACTGAATGTATTCTTATGGTCATTTTTCTTTTTTGTATTTCCTCTTTTTAATTTAATTAAAATCCTATACGGTTTATATATCTTTTGAGAAAGGTTTAAAAGTTGTACCATTTTATGATTTTCAATGGGGCGGTAGCTCAGCCTGGGAGAGCACGCGACTGAAGCTCGCGGTGTCGGGAGTTCAAATCTCCCTCGCCCCTGTGCGAGACCATGACATATGTCACTAGGCCACCGAAAATTAGTTCTCATCTAATTTTCTGTCTTCTTTATGAAAAAAATAGATGCCAGAAAAGAATTTTTCAAACTAAAAATTAAGGGACATTC
>Ga0268276_1000672_pt1 | contig 38754 bp, 42 predicted proteins | sample saktaG_4_FD_190145 | JGI IMG/M metagenome (GOLD analysis project Ga0268276, IMG submission 190145) | Saline water microbial communities from Sakinaw Lake, British Columbia, Canada - sak_2010_1_5_45m | ecosystem: Environmental > Aquatic > Non-marine Saline and Alkaline > Saline ...
ATCAGCGAGTTAGATGCCGGTCACATGTCACACGTCATATTTGACATGTGACATTTAAGGGAGAGGTTAAAGGAGAACCGTAGGTTCTCTTCAAGTGAGAGATGTTTGAAGAAGATTGGTAAAGTTGTCGTGCGTTGGCTTTGCTTCAAAGTCGACAACATCTCCAGGTCCTCGTTCTAATTTGAATGTGGGATATCCTTTGACATCGAATTTATCTGCAAGCTGTTTTCCATCTGAATCTTCGTCACAGTCAACACTTTTATAAAGTATACTATAGTTTCCAACCTTTAAATTTTGGTTATTGTTTACATATTCTTCCCAAATGGGTTTAGCTGTTTTACAGTGTGGACACCAACTTGTTCCAAACATGTAAAGTGTAGCAGTTTTTTCATTATCGGATGGCGGAGGGGCGTTATCTCCCATACCAGATGCGTACCCCTCTAATGACGAGCCTAAATATGAACTGACGTATGTTTTGTAGACATAGGCACCAATCCAAATAAACAAACACGCGATTAGCAACATTACCACCAGGTGTCGTTTAGAGTAGATTGTTTCCAATGTTGTTTTTACAGATTTTGCTGAAATTGACATTTGTTATGTTCTGTTATTCTGTTATTTTGCTATATATAATAATTATACAATAAAATTATTTTACTTACGAATATTATTTTTTTAATGAAAAAATTTAATATTCTGTTAATATAGTGAATATAGTGATTATAACATTATTTATATTATGACGAATCTCTCTGAAAAAATGAAAAATAAAACAAAAAATAAAAATGGCAAACTTATAAAAAATAAAAATAAAAAAACAAAAAAAAAGTCATCGTCGGCATATGTATTTACTAAAAATGATTATAACAGCGGAGACGGAATGCTTACATCGGTATGGGGTCCTCCAATGTGGCATTTTTTACACACGATGAGTTTTAATTATCCCGCAAATCCTACTGCGGAAGATAAAAAACATTACTCTGATTTTGTTTATAGTTTAAGGTATGTACTCCCGTGCAAGTATTGCCGAATTAATTTGACTAGTAATTTGAAAGCAAATCCGATTCGCGAGTGCCATTTAAAATCAAGAGAAACGTTTTCTAAATACATATATCGTCTTCATGAAATTGTGAATAAGAGACTGAATAAAAAATCAGGATTGTCTTATTGCGACGTTCGCGAGAGATATGAGCATTTTAGGTCAAGATGCACCAAAAATGACCCTCCTCCAAAAATATTTAATTTTTCAAAAAAGAAAGAAAAAGGATGCACTGAGCCGCTTTACGGACATAAAGCAAAATGCATTTTATCGATTGTTCCACAAACAAAAGATGTCCCATCATTTCATGTAGACGACAAGTGTATTAAACATAGAGCGGATGCTGTACATGACTAATTATTCATTTTTTAATAATTAAATAAAGAATTTCAAATTATATTTCATTTAAAAAGATGAATATTATAATATATTTAAATTATATATTTATATTATAATACCAACGACCAATTCAACTATATCAGGTATGACAAGTAAAACAGACAGTATTTTATTTTTAATTTTAGCATTATTGCTCGCGCTCATCGGTTCGTTCTTTTTTACACCGGTTCGAGAGAATTTTGTGTCACATCTTCTTCAACCTGGACAATTTCCAACCAACGTAACGAAACCGTTATTGCAAGGAGACTATCCTCTTCAAAAAGGCGGAGGAGGATTATCAGATTTAGACAGTAGATCCATGTCGGCATATTATCCCGTTTTTCCAAGTAGTTATCTTCAAAGAACGAACAATGTTCGATACTGGGCAACACCGAACAACGGCACATGCAGCCCTGCAAACATGTGCGGAACATTATACGAAAATAAAAAAATAAATATTCCAAAATTTCCTCCAAGCATTCCTTTTTCATCAAAAGATACGCGCGTTAATGTTTATGCGTATGATGCCGACGCTCCATCGGATATTTACGGAAACAACTGTTAAACGAGGGGAACCTTTCTCCTCTAAATGTTTAAATCGATGTGACACACTCTTTGTGTTGTTTGTGTTGTTTGTGTTGTTTGTATTGTTTGTATTGTGACTCCTTCCGAATTATATTCCTTCTTTGCATTCGCATTCGCATTTCTTTTAGGAGCTCTGTGCTCAAATCCGGTTTGTTTTTCGGTTTCAATTATTTTCCATAATTCTTCTATTTTGACAACTGCATTTTTGAACCATTCCTTATTTCGCAAAACAAGCACACAGCTGTAAACGTCAAGTCGCCAGTAAATGTTCTTTATCCATGTTAGATTATCATGCGTGTTTATGGTTTCTTCAAACCACGCATCAAATTCCGTCTTGGTTGTAATGTCCAATGGAGCATACTGGTAAAATGGTTTCTCGTCTTTTGCAAAATACACAATAACCCCTCGTCTTTTTCCATTCAAATTATAATTCCAGTTTGAAGAATCGTTTGTTTCATCCGAGTCTGCATTAAATGCATCTTCATCTTCATATTCGGTAAATTTCGTTTCTTCAAAGTCGCATTCCGGTAAATTGCAAACCTCCATTTGAATCTGCATTTGAATCCAATAATCTTCCTTTGGAATTCCAGTGATCTCTCTAGATACAACATTCTTTATTTCAACCAAGCGACCGTAAAGCGGTGACAACGGACACACATTTATTCCATCAGGTGAAGCTCCAATAAAGTAATAGTTTGAGTTTGGATGTCGAATGCAGCCAAATTCTTGAACTTTCGTGTTGTTTATTTCCTCATATAGCTGTTTTGAAAGCACTTCATATTTTTGACCCCAGTGTAAAGGTGACTCTGTGTTGACGCGGCTGTATTTTGTCGGGTCAAATGGCATGCATTTTTCGTATATGAGTTGATTTTGCACCGACTGTGAACCAAATGCTTTCCACACTGAACTTGCGGTAACGAGTCCGTGACGGTGAGAATACCATTCATCCGTTTTTTGCTCTGGCTGATAAAGCGACTCTAAGAATTCTATTTTTTTTTTCATTTTTTCCAAGTTGGGAGACTTTCTTATAAATGAATACTTGTATGAACGGTGTGGACGAATAAATTTAAAATAGTCGTGCATTGCCACATTTATTAATTCTTCAATTTGACACGACATGACTGTTTCATCTTCGTCTTCATCGCAGTCATTGTTTTCGCCGGCGTAGTCGTCATCGTCGTACATTCTGTAGTTGATAGAAAAATGCAATATGGATTGCACGTGGTCATACACAATAGTTTCAAAATCAGGATTACTGAATAAAAGCTGATTCGATTTAATTAATTCGTCAATTAAAATTAATGCTTCTTCGTGTAACAATCCTAAATCATCATCTGATAATGTTGGTTCTTCTATTTCCACTGCATCATCATCATTGTAGTCGTTGTTGTCTTCCTCGTTTTCATTGTCTTCCTTGTCCTCCTCATTAGGTCCGCCATTCCCTTCTGAATGTGTGATTGACGCGATATTCATCATTTTTTCAATATCTAACAATGTGAGAGTCGTTTGGGTTGATTTTGATTTTTTTATTTTTTGTGTTTTCATTATATATTCAATGATTTTATGGAGGTAGTGTGGTTAAACTGGTATAACAATTTCTTTTTAGATATTTTTTATAATCAATTTTTTACTTATTAGACTTTATTTAAATAAAAATTGATTATAAAAAATAAATATAGATAATTTACAACATTGTATACTAGCTTAAAAAAATGGGTGCTTCAGCTTCGTTTTCTAGAGATGCAAATTCGTCGTCATCGTGCTTGATAGTTTCGATTGATGGAAATATTGGTTCGGGAAAAACAACAGGCAAGGCAAAATTGAGAGAATATATAATGTCGTTGAAAAAAAAGAAGGAAGACGATTCTATAATATTTGTAGACGAACCAACGGGTGACTGGGAACAAATCAAGGATGAAAATGGCGTTCCCATTTTGACAAATTTGTACCTTGACGTTAAACGATTCGCATTCAGATTTCAAATGATGGCATACATTACCAGGCTGAAAAAAATAAGACAAGCATTGAAAACGCCGAATGTTAGGCTGATTATTACAGAACGCTGTCTTTTAACAGACGCACACGTGTTTGCCAAAATGCTTTATGATTCCAAAAAAATCGAACAGGACGAGTACGACATTTACATGAGATGGTTTGATGAGTTTGCAAAAGAGGTTGAGCCATCGTGCATCATATATTTCAAAGCAAGCACAGAAGTGTGCATGAATAGAATTCAGAAAAGAAATAGACCGGGAGAAAGTAATATTGGGCTTGAATATTTGGAAGATTGCAATAGGTATCACGATGAATGGTTGAACTCTGTTCCTTCAAAAATTACAATTCCGACGCTGATTTTAAATGCAGAGGTGGATTCAGAATTGTATGACTACAGTGCTGACATTTATCATTTTATCAACAGTTTGCGCGCTTCAAGAACGGTTGGTGTTATGCATCGTTTGAAAACTTATATTGATGGCAACCAGTTCAAAATGTATTCTCTGGAGGAGAAGGAAAACGCGGACAATTATAATGGTTGGTACCAGGAACCGCCGTCGCCGACATATAAAGATTCTCGAGAAGACCGAATGAGATTGTCAAGACTTGGACACGCATCTTATTTACATTTTGATGCATAAAATATCGAGAACTTTTCGAGGTTTATATTTTAATATGTCTAATTCTCTCAAAGTTGTTGGAAATAATTCGCGACCATACACATCTTGAAGGAGTAGCCATTCAAACATTCCTCCATTGTAAATATAGACGTGTTTTGCTCCCAATTTAACAAGTTGTTCATATTTTGAATACACTTTTTCATCATTCGAATTTAATCCATAAATTATTATTTTCGTTTTTTTTGAATTTGTTATAACATCATTTATAACTTCTTCTTCTTCAACTATTGGAATTGTGTTTGGAATTAAACATGTCTGGAACATGGGGTCGAGCGTGTTGATTATTGCATATTTATTGTTATTATTATTGTTGTTATTATTATTGTTATTATTGTTATTATTATTATTATAAGAATGTTTACACACCATTTGCATGTCTTCATAATTTATTTTAAATTTTGAGTTATTTGCTCCCATGAATAAATTTGTTTGTTATTATAAGTATTTAAAAATGAATATGAATATGTATGAATATACAAATTCATATTTAATAAGTATTAATATTCATTAATAAAAGATATTTTTTATTTATTATAATAAATATGTTATAATAAATATGTTGTAAAAAATATTTTATAAAAAATATGTTGTAAAAAATATGTTTGATCTATCTTGCATACATGAGTCCACAATTTCCGCCCACAAATGTGATCATATTGTATCTCTCTTCATAAACTGTCAAATTATAATTGTAGTCGTAAATTCTCCATGTCGGCTTATTGACGCCAATTGGAACGTTGGTTTCCGGGTCACAAATTGTCAAGAAATTTGCGCTTGGGTCTAGCGGCGGATAAAATGTGGTAAATTCGAGCTCAATTGTTGAAAACTTGCTTGTGTTTATCGCACCCGATGGTTGAAAATCTCTTGGGTCATTATTAAGGCAAAAATTGTAAACATAAAGTCCATCTGGAGCAGAACCACGACCACTTGTATATTTTTCGAGGTAGTTATAAATTCCTGCATCTAGTACATTCTCTCTGTATTTTCCGTCTAATAAAATGCCGCAATTTAACAATATATCTTTTTGATTTTCGACGCTGAATGACTGTGTCATGAAAAGTCCGGTAGGTTCATTCAACGCGGGGTTCCATCCGGGACCATAGCACCCCACAATTGATGGGTCATCACAAACTGGTGGAGTCCATGGACACACGTATGTTGGGTCGGGGGCTAAATCGTGTGGTGCAGGAATCAATCCGACCGGTTTATAGTTGTAAGCCCAATTTGAATAATTGCTCCATTCGTTGCGCAAATAAGCATCGCTTCTTTGGAAAAAAAACATCCAAGTGCTTACCATTCCGAGCGTGCTTTGCAACCACACGCGCCGACTTCCAGTGACATTTTCATAATTCCACTCGTAAATAGACTTGATGAGATATTGTTGGGGCATGGATGCAAATTGTTTGGACTCTTCGGCGGAGAGGAAACAGTACGTTGACATGAGGTGAATGTCTGCGTTCCAGTCGCTTCGTGTTGAACTGTAATTAAGTTCAACGTTTGGAGGAGGTTGAATAAATCGATAAAACTGTTGCAAATTGTCGTTGAAATTTGGTTGAATGTAATTTGGTGTCGTGTATTCTGGGAAATAAGACGGCAGCGTATTATCTCCCGTGTTTACGTTGGAAACGTCACGAATTACAAAAAGTTCCTTCACAGGACGAAACGTGATGTCGATTTGAAGCTCATTGTACTGCAATGCAACCAACGGGAATGCCATTTTGCTACTCATTGTAAACCAAGCATTAATGGGAATGTAAAGTTTTCTAAATCGTATAGACGGTTCAATTCCTGCCGGATTATTTGTGTAATTGTAAAATGCATTTGGGTATTTTCCATTGTTAGTTGACGAGTATGCAGGGTTATTCAATTCCGGTATATTTCCGGTCATTCTATTATAGAGTTCGCGCTCTGTTCCGTTGAAATTGCGCTGAACGAGTGCCAGTAAATAACCACCCGTAATTTTTTGAAGCGTTTGTCCTCCAACTGATATTGTAATGTCTTTAATCATTTGAGTCCCCACATTATCAATCCATTTGAATTCATACGGCGTCCACGATTGGCCGCAAGTTGTTGGAGGTAAAACGGGACTCCAAATATTTGGCAGCGTTACAACAATGTACGTGTCCATTAATAATTCTGCATATCGTGGGATGTAAAATGTAAATTTAGAATCTTCACTCATTCTCAAATTTCTTTGACCGTTGAAATCAATTCTAAATTTTTGTAAACCAAAATTTGTGTATTTCGCATATGTTGTTTTAAAAAATGTTTTTTTAGGATTTGAATTTAGTATGACATTTTGATTCCCATACGCGACTAAATTTAATAAACCTCCTGTCATAAGTGGTGTATTATGTTTTGATTATACTTTGGTATTAATATAAACTATATATATAAGAATATTGATTCTAAATAATAAATCAATTTATATATAAAATCTTTTATTTTTTAATTAAAATATTTCGATGTCAATAAATTATTTTATATGAAGAATTATCATTTTGTTAATTTATAACATTGTAACAAGTAATTAATTATTGTATTATTATATATACAAAATATAAGATTTAGAATATTTATAAAACAGATGGAAAACATTGACAAAATAAAAAATGAGTTACAGGGTAAGTTAATGTATTACAAAACGATGGTTGCAGAAGTTCCGAATACCATGTTGATACACATAATCGGGTGCACATTGATTATTTTTATAATGGCGTGCATGGCATATTATGTTTACTATAAATACACACTACTTCCAAAAAGCTGCGAACGTTTGAATAAAAAAAAAGGAGCACCATTAAATTCAAATTGGATAACAACCGCTTCATCAGACCCGTCATCCCAATTTTTATTAAGAGACTACTATGTTAAAACTGCTTACAATAGTTGTTCAACCGGTAATTTTTCAAATGATTATGTAAGCACTTGTGCTCTTAAACACGCGATACAAATGGGATGCAGGTGTTTAGATTTCGAAGTGTACGGATATAATGGTCAGCCAATCATTTCCACGTCTTTGAGCGATGACAAGTGCATTAAAGAAACGTACAATTCTGTGCCATTTGACGAAGCTATGAGTGCGGTTGCGACAACCGCATTTAGCACAAATTCAACCGTGTGTCCAAACCCCGATGACCCCCTTTTCTTGCTTTTCAGATTAAAAACAAATGATGTCGATGTGTTGAACAGCATGGCCAACTCGATAAATTCAAATTTGAAAGATAGGTTGATACCGGAATACAATCACGAATTTGGTGGGAAAAATATTTGCGCTGAACCGATATTTAAATTCGCAGGCAAAGTGATAATTGTTGTAGAAGCCATTCCGCTGCTTTATCAACCTGGTGCTGAAAAAATGTATGAGATTACGAACCTTACAAGCAATGTTTTTTTAAGAATATTAAAAGTTTTTGACGTGCTGAACAGTCCGGATATTATAGAATTGACAACATTCAACAAGCAGTATATGACGATAGTGATACCAGACAATTCAATGTCGGTAAATAATTATGATCCTATGCCGCCCTCTTTGGCTGGTTGTCAGGCAATGGCAATGTCGTTTCAGATGTCACGCGATGGCAATTTGGCTATATACAATGACTGGTTTAATGCTGGTCCGTCAAAAAGTGCATTCTTATTGAAACCTGATGGACTGAGGTTTACGCCTCAAACAATTCCAGTGCCGACACCGCAAAATCCTGCGCTTTCATTTGCCAGCCGCCCGCTTGAATCTGACATGTATAGTTTTACTATTTAATTGAGGGGAACCAAGTTGCCAAATCATACAAAGTGAAACGGCGCCCCTCTTACCCCTCCTTGCATCCTTTGTTTTAGTATTGAAATTGTTGAAATAAATAATAAAACATTTGTCAATACACTTCTGAGTCTTCATTGTATTTGTATATCAATCTACATTAATATCTCTGAAAAATCTTCATTTAAATTAATATCAACAATTTTATAAATAATTTCAGCATTTTTATATCTTCTTGGCACGATAAAAGTATTGGAAAAAGAACTATTATATTGTCCAACAAAAGCGGAACCAGAAATCAATACAATAATTTTTTTACATTTATCTGATACATAAATATAATTTTTAAAGAAACTTGTTCCCCAAGAAACTACAAATACATTACATTGTTGAAGTATGTGAATCAATTCTATTTCATCAATATTACCAGGTTCAATATGTGTTAAATTCCATTTTTTTTTGAAATTGTAAATGTTGTTATCTAAAAATACTCCATCACTTGTTATATTACATGAGTTATTTCCCTTCATTACAAGTATTTTTTCCATATTTGTAGGAAGGTTTAATGATTTAATATATTCAACATTTTTTATATCAATAGCTACATAGTTATCGATTAAATCAGATATTCTTTTAATAAAATCTTCATTATCATATATATGGTGCTTATTTGGTATGAAAACTATAGATGAAAAATGATAAACTATATTTTCTTCTAAAAAAATTATAGAATTTTTATTTATAACTCCTTTATTTCCCAAATGCTCAAGAATATTCAATATTCCTTTTTGACTATTCTTATAAACAATTATTTTGTAACCATTAAATCTATCTTTGTTGTCTAAGTAATCAATAATTATATTAAATATACCACTATATCCATGAATAGTTCCAAGCGAAAAAGATGTAATAAAAGATACAACATTCTCATTTATTTTGGTAATTTCCTTTTTTTCAATCATAGAATTTAAACAATCTGCCAAGTTGTGATAAATAGGAAGAGGATTTGTTTCATTGTAATATGAATTATTAATTAGGTACAACCATTCATTTGAATATCGTAATACATGTTTATTACATTCTTTTATTGCCACAATCTGCATTGTATTACCATATGCACCTTTTATTGAATATAAAACATCTCTGCAATCAGTTGAATCATCACAATGGTGAAAAATATTATTTGCTCTGAACATGATATATTTATTTGTATATAAATAATGTATATATTTTTTTTTTTTGTTTATACGAAATTTCTGACTAAATTGTGACCAATTTCTAAACATTAAATTTATTATAATATATATATATATATATATTTATTATAATTATGAACAGAGTTAGAGAAGCGAATTCCTCCTGGTACAAGTCTCTAAATAATTCACCACTCACCCCTCCTAGCTGGGTATTCCCGATAGTGTGGACGACATTGTACGCACTTATTATATTGGCTGGTATCATTTTCTTAAAAAATGGTGGCACTGTGCGTTCTAGAGGTTTTCTCTATTATTGCGCAGCGTGGGCATTGAATATCGCGTGGTCGCCTCTTTTCTTTAGATATGCGCGCCCCGATTTAAGTTTCGTCGTTGTTTTAGGAATGCTCGCATTCATTGCCTTGAATATCTGGGCATTTTATCCAGTCTCTCCACTTGCGAGTTATTTACTTGTCCCATATCTTTTGTGGGTTTCGCTTGCGACGTACCTAAACGGGTATATTGTATTTATGAATCCGATGATGGCACGCAAAATGTAAAAAGATGATTATTCAAAACTCACGACAATTTCCACTTTTTCCTTTTTAATACTTTTTGTGGCAGATATTGACAACTCTTCGCGTTTTTTTCGAGTTTTGGTTTTGTCCGTTTTTGAATTTGATTCGTTTGTTGTTGTTGTCGTCGCCGATTGAATGTCGAAAATGTCGCACTCTTCAGATGCAGTTGATGTTGAAGACAATGATGACTGCAAATGTTTAGATGTGCTATTTCTTGAATTCATGTCATTTTCAATCGTTTGATAATTTTCTTCGATATAATGAACAACATCATTTTCAATTGCCCATTTAAAAAAATTCAACTGTCCTATTGTTGTTTGTATAAATGTCCCATCTTTATATGGAATTGTAATTCTATCCCAACGACAAAAAGGATCAAATCGCTTTTTAGAATACGCTTTCAGTTTCAACTTGTAATCCACATAGACTTTAAATCTTCTCGGCGTGTTTTTAATGGTGTAAACAGTATAAAACTTCTTTGCATAATTTGTTGCAAACCAGTCAATAATTCGAAGTGAAATGTTTGAATGACCGTTGATTATTTTAAGCATGGTATCCAAATTATTTCCTTGTTCGTAAAATTTCAATAAATTTTTAAGAAGCAAATTATTTTGTGTGGTATATATGCCGTTTCCGTTGCCGACGCTTTCACCTGCAGCAGCAGCAAATGTTGCTGTCGCTGTTGCAGTTTCACAAATGCTCATACATGCACTCATTTTTTATAATTCGTAATAGATGTGTATATTTATTAGTTAATTTTATTACTTGTTTACTACTTAATTTTACGCGTTTGGTTTATATCCTTTTTTCCAATTTAAATAATTTAATTTAATTTAATTTGAAAAAAATAAATAATAGTAATTCATTTTGAGAGAAACATGATTACAATAGCCACCCCCACCATGAAATCCACATATCAAACCACTCTTCATTATTATCATTGTTTTTTTTTTCAGCTATTGCAATTCCGTTTCCTTCATGACGCATTTTGTCTCCTTTTTCTTTTCGGTCGGTGTAGTATATAAATGTAATGTGTATATATATCAATTTTTATTATAATAATTTCAACTATCCTATCCCACTTTTTTGAATTTCAATTGTTTTCCGTATTTAAAACGACCACTATCCATTGTGCCTCTTTTCAAGTTGCATTCTAGACAACAAATAACAACATTGTCGGCATTGTGTCCGGTATCATTATCAATTCTATCCAGCGTCCATTGGCGTTTAGAAAGAACATTTTCATAAATAAGTTCGCAATCGCACTTGCAGTAGAAACATCTCAACTTGGAACATAATAGTTTTTCTATTAGTTCTTCGAGAGAAATAAATGTATTTTTAGAATAAACATTTTTATCAATATCTTGTCTTTTATATCCGGATATTTTTTTAGTTATTTCTTTTATATATATCTCACGATTTTCAATAACATCGTTATCCAAATTCATGTACAATTTTGATATAATATTAAATTGGTGCGAGTATGTAAAGTAATGGTCAGGTAATTTCCAGTTTTCACATGCGGCGCGTTTCCTGCAAATCTCATCAATATTTACACTATTAATATCTTTAGTATCATTATGATTATGCTCATCACTAGTTTCACTCGTTGTCCCCATAGTTGTTGTTGACGACAATCCAACTATATTTTTTCTACCACTGATATTTATATTTTTTTTCGATTCCATTCTATTCTGCGTAAAGTAAAATTATCTATTATAATAACAAATAAATATTATTATATTTAGTAGAAATCAATAAATAAAAATAAAATAAATAAAAAAAATATTATATTTTCATAAGTATATAACTTATTATACCAGAGATTAAATGAACTTGTTCAATTCGCTTTTTGGTCCTCTGACTCGTGAATATTGTTTGTATTACTATGCATTTTCTATTTTCTTCTATGTTACGTTTGTTTTTATCACACTCTTTTCATTATATCGTCTTTTAACCACGAAGTTTAGCTTTGATTCATTGTTGAGTTTGGCTATGGCCTGCTTTACTTATTTCTTGGCTTATTTTGTGTCCCGTCTTTCTTATTCCATGTGCATTGGTAGTTTAGCACCTTCTTCATCTCCACTGCATTTTTTTAATTAAATGCGATGATAGATTTGTTTGTTTGTCTTTGATTCAATGTGGTTTATTTTATTTTTATATTTACATTATATATAAATAAAAATGTCCGAATATACATGTGAATATACTACGCCTGAAAAAAATAGTATAATATTTACACATGCAACCCAACCCCAATTTAAAATTAATGTAGGTGAGGACTATAATTTTAATTTTTCACGTGGACCTCCTCTTTATATAAAAGTAACTAGAATTGTTCCTGAATCAGATAATCAAAGTAAACCAGGAGTAATATATTACAACTCACTTGCTAGTCGTGGTATTCATTCTCCATTTGCGAACCAAACAAGCCCAACATATGACAAGCCAGTCTTCAGTGGAGCTGAAAGAAGTATAAAAGTATCTAACATTTTAGGTCTTAAAGATGAAAATATCAAGAATATCAGTGTCATTGGAGGAGGGGGGGTGTCTAATAGGTCTAAGCGCTCTAAGAAAACCAAATCTAAAAGAGGAGGTCGTCGTTCTCGCTACCGCTCAATTAAAAAATATAGAAAGGTTCGCAAATCTCGTCGTCGTCGTTACATGTGTTCATAAGTTTATTAGTTTATTAATATAAAAATTGATTCTAAAATAGTATTTATCAAATAGATTTAAACTCTATTTCATAAATATATTATTAAGGTGAATAAATAAATCAATTCAAAATGACGACTTCTGAAAAATGTGAAGATGATTCTCATAACGCCCACGAGGTAAATGAATCCAATTCAAAAATAATTAATAATGATAACGGTAATAACAGTAACGATGACATCGGTGCGAATCTAGATGTTGTTGTCGACGTTGACAAGGAATGCGATTGTGTAGAATTAAGAAACATCAAATATAAATCCATGTTGTTGAAAAAAACAAGTCCAAAACAAGTTACAAAACATAATTCGAACATTGACGATTTTTTAGAAAAGGAACGAACGCTGAATAAAGAAGACCAGTGGGTAAAATTGGATAAATCAATGAAGATGAAAAAAATGAGCGAATTCGTAGAAACGTATGCAACCGAAAACAACTTGTGCATGAAAGACAAAACGGCTCTTTATGAGTTTTTGACTTCAAGCATTGACCAAAAGAAATTGACTAAAACAAAAGAAGTCATCTATGATAAGCTGACAGGAACAATAAAATCGATTCCGTGTCTTGTACACTGTCCTGCATCTATAAAAAAATTCACTCTTAAACGATGCGAAAAACGACAGTCCACGTTGAAGTCTCTTGCTCCTAAAAATAAAATAAAATCAGTATTGAGGGGGGGACATGCTGTCCCTTTTGATCCATTGCTAATTTAGGTTAGGTTGCAACGCTTATCATTTTGGTTCCCCCGACATACTACGCACAAGCTCAATTATATTTTTCTTTATAAATGCAATGTCTTCTGACATTTGTATCATTAGATTGCTATTTTGACTATTGTTTTGATTATTGTTTTGATTATTGTTTTGATTATTGTTTTGATTATTGTTTTGACTATTTGTTGTTGTATTTATTTTTTTGAATTTATTGAATAAAGTATTGATTTCCAGTGTTGTATTTACACTAGGAGGAACTGCAGCAGCAGCAGCTTCATATCTTGATTTATAGACATCTTCATCTACATGTTCATCTACATGTTCGTGTTCGATTTGAATATGATTGAAACTGACTTTTTTTTTTCTATCAGCATCATTGTTTTGATTGTTTTGATTGTTTGACGACGCTGCGAGTGTAGTAGAATTGGGATTTATCCATTTTTCTGCAATATCTTTGTCTTCTTTGCCTTTTGTAATCTGGTCAAGTTCGCGTTCTCGTGATGCCAATGTTTCTGCCAGTAACCGCTCCATGTCATCTCCTATTGGTTTATCATAATTATCATCCGAAAATTTGATTTCATCGGGTTTTCTTAATTTTATAATGGATGACATTTCTTCTTCTTTTTTTTTTAGTTCCATATTGAATGCAGATTGTCGTTCTTTTTGAATATCTTCTGCTCGGTATATTGTTTCCAGTTGAGGAATTTGTTGTTGTTTTTTTTGATCTATTGAGTTTGGATTTGGATTTGTATTCATAGTCTCGTTGATAACTAACGCATTTAATTTATTACAAATTACATATACGGCTTCTTTATTCATAATATTTAAATCAACGGATTGATTCATCTTTTGGAACGTTTCATTCATTTCGTTAATAGTCGTTTCAAACATGACTTGAACTTTTTTCAATGCTGCATCGGGCACGCCATCAAATTTACCTCCACCATGCAAAACGCTCCATAACAACCCTTTATTTTCAGTGCTTGTAAATGTAGATAGTTTAGAATTAGAATTAAAATTCATTACTGTTTTTTTTATAATATTTATTTTTATTTATAATAAATATTGTAAATACTCTTTATTATAATTTATTTATTATTTTATTAATGTACTTATTTTAAGAACAAAGTATTGAAGCAAGTATTCGGCTTTGCAATCTTGTATGTGGACAACATTTTCAATAAAATTTAAAAAAATGGGAGTAATGTATTGCGGGTGATGACGTACAATGTAGTTCAAGTAATTTTTTATTATGTTTTTACGCTCAATATTATAATACAAACTTATTTCGTTTAATTTATCAATAATTGTGGATGACTTTACGCGCGATTTAAACAATTTGGTAATGTTTTCCCACACTGCGTTTGTAATTACGTGACAGTTGTGAATAAGATGTTGATTTGCCTGCATATAATTTATCATGCTTCGAATATCGGAATTAAAATGGCGCTGAATGGATATAAGAATATCTTCATCAACATTTAAATTTTCGGCAACATTAATTTTATTCAAAAAACAAAGAATTTTAGATTCGGGCAGTTGGTTAAATCGCATTCGCACGAATTCGGTTTGCAGTGCTTCATCTATTCTGCTAATATAATTGCAAATTAAACAAAATCGAACATTTACAATGTTATTATAATTATTCAATAAATAACGAAGCGCTGTTTGCGCATTTTTTGTCATGTAATCTACTTCATCCAAAATGACAAATTTCATTCCTTCTCCAAACATGGACCTTGACGTTACAAAACCGTTTATTTGATTTCGAATAATGTCGATTCCTCTTTCATCAGACGCATTTAGATGAATCATTAGCCCCTTATTTTTTTGATGATACTTTTCTTGATACGCATTTACAAGATTTATAATGGTGGTTGTTTTTCCGGTACCCGGAGGACCGTACAATAATAAATTTGGGAAGTAATTGTTTTCAATAATTGATAAAAGTATTTTTTTATTGATGTCGTCCAATACAATGTCGTCAAAACGCGCCGGTCTATATTTTTCAACCCACGGAGTTGAACTATACACGTCATTTGTGTTTCCTTTTATGTCAGCACAACTCATAATATAATATAAATAATTATTTTTATTGATTTTTTATTGAATTATAATATTAATTATATTCATTTTTAATGTTTATTATGTTTTTACGTTTTAATTGTTATAAATAAATTGAATTTATATATCATAGATATGAAAGATATAGCAACAACAACGCCGTCCGGGTTTCCAATGACTACCGTAGCAGCAGCAACAGCAACAAAAGAAAGAGAAAAAACAGGATATTTAGAAATTATACTTGGACCAATGTGGTCCGGAAAAACATCGGCTCTCTTGAAGATTTACAGGCAATATTCATTTTGCAAGTCACGAGTTTGCGTAATCAATTATAAAGCAGATGACAGGTATTCCGAAACCATGCTCTCAACGCACGATAAAGAAATGATTCCGTGCATAATGGGGTTTTCAATGGAAGAAATTATGAAAACGCACAGGAGTGAGATTGAAAATAGCGACGTAATACTTATAAACGAGGGACAGTTTTTCGGTGATATTGTACCTTTCACAATCAATATGGTGGAAGAAGAAGGGAAAAAAGTATACATTTGCGGATTAGATGGAGACTTTCAACGTAATAAAATAGGAAACCTTCTTGAGTTGATTCCCATGTGCGACAAGATGTCAAAATTACACTCTCTGTGCAGCATGTGCAAAAATGGAACGCTTGCGCCATTTACATTCAGAAGCACGTGTGAAACAGAACAAGTTCTAATAGGCAATGACATTTACATGCCTCTGTGTAGAAGCTGTTACAATATTCAAACCAGATGTAAAATGGAGGGACACGAATGACGCGGGGACCGTGAATAATCAGTGGCATCTGGGATATTATTAATATTGCTCAATCGAACCATCTAGATTTGTCAAAAATGTTGTAACCTTTAATGAGGGATATTTTTTATTCATTGCAATTTTAAATTTATTTAAATTTACCTTGTGTAATTCATATTCTTCTTGCATTGACATTGACGGGTTATCATATAAAATTCTGTATGCTCCACAATCCATGTGGTCCAATACAACTACTTCATCAATTTGATGCAAATCGATGGCTAGTTCAACGTGTTTATCAAAAGTTTCACTCCATGCTGGAAAGGAATCTTGGTTGTAACCTAAACTAGCGCCCGCCAAGCTAAATTTATTATAGTTGTCACGAAATCCCGATGCATTGAAAAAATATACCTTGTCGTTTACAAATCTAAAATCCATACATGATAAAACGATGGCTTTCGCTGTATACTCTGATAACCTGTCTCGAATGGGGGAACGGTTAACATAAATATAAATAAAAAATATGAAAATAATGAAAAGGATTGAATAAATAATAATTTTATTTTTATTCATTTGTATTTACTTGTTATAGAATAAATAAATATAATTATAATATAAGTAAATATAATAATTATATTTTTTATATTATAATTATATTATATTGTTTCATACATAAAGTAAGTGATTATTATGCATAATTATCTTTTTAATATGAATATAAATCCGCAACCAAAGCCGAGTTGTAGCAATGGTTGTCCTACAAACAAATTTCCAGATGGAACCACAACCACGTTGACAAAATCGAATATAAAAAGTAACAATTCATTCACAAATAGCGATATTGTATATAGTGTGTACCAGACATATCAAAAAACATTTACACCCAACTACATTCAAAATAATTTGCTGCAGTTGACAAATCCATCAAATTACACAAATCTTCCTATGGGTCCTTCTAATATATTCATAGTTAGACATGGTGAAAAACAAAATAATAATTTTGTAAACCCAACGAATCAAAATACATTTTATTGCATAGACTGCAATGGAATATATCGTTCTATTGAACTTCCAAATTTTATTAATGATTTGGGAACGAATGGATTTCCTATAACAGCCATTGTCACCGCAAATCCAAATATGGACATAATTTCAAGTTATCAACAAATATCAATGCGACCTCAACAAACTATAATGTTTAGTTCATGGATGTTGAATATTCCATTATACATTTTTTCTTATGAAAATGTTTCACAACCATATGATGCCATAACTGCGATAAACATATTTACAAATCCAATGTTGCGAGGAAAAAATATAGTAGTGGCATTTGAGCATTATAATATACAATCGTTGACGAATCAACTAGTTCAATGTTACAATTACTTCAAAGAAGGTGGAACAATTCAAAATTTGAATAATTTAACATTATACGATGTTTCAACGGAAGATTGGTGGCAACAAAATACACCTGTGAGTCCACAATATCAATATGCAGGATTTAAACCTTCACAATCAACACCGCCATATTCTATTCCATATCAAAATTATTCACAGTATTTACCATATTGGAATGTAAATACGTTTGATAAAGTATACTGGTTATCTCAAACAAATTCGCAAAACAATTTAACATTTGATATTTTTTATCAAAATATATACACGTGTTTTCCCAACTGTAATCTTTTGATTGGTTTAATACAATATGCAATTACAAGCAATCAACCGGGTTGGACAAACGAATATGAAAATGATGAATTGTGTTTACCACCTTCGTAATATTTATGTTTAGTTGCGTTTGTTTTGTCTCTTGTTGTGATTTCGTCGCACCTTGAAATGAGGAGAGAACTGAAACATAAAAAATACAAAATTAAAATCTCGCGTATAAATATATAACAACAATAACAACAACAACAAGATGCATGTATTTGTTTTTTCTATTTTGAATTGTATTTTAATTTATGCGGCCTATTTATACCTTAAGAAACTGAAATCATGCGAATGTGTTGACCACGATTATACTAATAAACTAGCTAAAACAGAACACACCCTCTTCGTGTTAACAAGTATTTCACTTATTTTAGGCGGATTGGAATTATTTTTTAAACCCAAACGTTTATACAATAAGTATTTTAATCTTTATTTGGCTTGCTCGTATGCATTCTTCTTGGTTATTCTTTTAGTGGATGCTTATTTTGTGTATTATACATATCACTTTCAGCGTACACTCCAGCCTAATTGTGAATGCGCAAACAAATGGCAAAAATATTACATTTACTACCAGGCAATCATGAATTCGCTGGTCTTGTTTGGCATGTTGTTTGCCATTTATCTCTGGGGGAGTGTTCTTTTAAGAAATCCAAACGCCATCTCTATAAAAGATTTAAAAAAATCAAGTGCGCAAAGTCACCGTATTTTATACAAGTATTAAGCACTTAATGTTTAGTTGCGTCTATTGTGTCGTTTTTGTCGTCGCACCTTGTGAGTTGCTGTTTTTACATTCTTTTTATTTTTATTTGGTGTTGAATGCGTTGAATGCATCCGCAACCGTTTTGAACGTGTAAAACGTCTAGGCGATGCTCTAGGTGACATTTTTGGAGTTCTCGGACTATTCGAACTAGCTCTTGGACTTGGACTAGCGGTTGCCGGAGTATTTTTGCGCTTTGAATAAGATGGCGAGTGCTTATTAATGCTGGCTATTTTATCTTTAAAAATTTCTGCTGCTTTTCCTTTTAATGCTTTATTTTTTTTATGTTTTTCAATCGGATTATAATTTAAAAACCATTCGTCATATTCGCGCGTGCCTTTTTTATTCTTCAACTTTTCAAACATGTGCGATTTTACATCTTTGATGTCTTTTAGAGTAACCTGCTTACCGATGCACGGATTGGAAAATCTTTTAAATATGCCTTCATTTTTTGTTAATTTATCATTCTGTAAATCATATATATATTGACTCATACAAAGTAGACGGTCTCTGTCATAGTAAGGTCTGTTCACATAAAGAAACAATAAATAAAAACTGAGAATTGTGTCTGTCGTTGCAATGTGAACATCTTTTCCGTTTATTTTAACTATATTATAATTGTGACACGCACCGGGAGACGGCTCATATACAAACGCAACGGTTCTGCCATCAACTATGATTTCATAATGAGAAGAGACGTGTTCTCCGAATTCTTCGCGCTTTTCTATAATGACGCTTTTAAAATCGCCCGTCTTATCCAGAACCTTTTTTATTTTACTGGCAGATTTTTCTGCATGTTCGGACAATAAATCAAATGACGGCATGCTTGAATATAAAATAGGTCGGTCTGCTTTTTTTAAATGCTCTGAAAATAACGAACACGCATACCCTCCAAAAAATACGAGTTTCTCTGATATTGCTTCATCACGTATCAAATCAAATATTTCTATTTCTTTTTTATTGGGAGATAATGAATGATCTTTTGCATTTTTTAAACAGTTTTCACCTTTCAATTGGTAATTTTTATTGAAACGCATTAAACGAGTGTAAACTTTCTCCCATCGTGACACATCGCCGTCTGGGCGAGAGAGTTCTAAATACATGGACATTCTTAAAAAGTTGACGGGTGCATACAATATTCCATTCTTTTCAATTGTTTCGCGCATTAAACTCTTAAATAATTCCGGTTCTATAAATGTTATATCTGCAACACCAATAAAATTGACAAATACTTTATATGTTCCCGTGTGCATGCCTGATTTTGCCTCAACATCACTAAAGCCTTTACTGTAAAAAATATCAGCAAGTTCTTTTGCATCGTCTAATGAATTTGGAGAGAAGAAATCATAATCCGGAATCTCTCTAGTCATATCATAAAATTGGTCTTTTTTGGGAAGAATGTTGTTTATCGCAGTTCCTCCATAACAAATTAGTTTTTTCTTTACTAGAAATTGTTCGACAATCGAAACTATTTCTTTTACTGTTGGGTTACTTACTAATTTTTCACCTTGTTTGGCTTCTATTTCTTTCTGTGATTTCTTCAATATTTCTAGAGCGCGCTTTTCTTTGCTTTCACTCATTCGGATGTTGTGTCCTTTCTATTATATAATATAAAAATAATTAAATAATTAAAATGATTCATTTATTTAATTAATTGAATCATTGAACAAATATAAATTCAACGTAATATATTTCTCATATTTTATTTTATAAATGGGTCGATTAGTTTAGGGAGTAAATAAGTATTTAACTATTATTATTTTATCATTATATATTAATAATAATAATAACATTAATAAGAATAATAATTCATTATAAATCAAATGAAATCATTTTTGAATGGAGCTACTCCAATTAGCACACTATTTTCATCAAATAAAGAAGCATTTAGTTTTTCGTCTCCATTCTCTTCGAGTGACGCATCGGGAAATACTACTGACGCATCGGGAAATACTACTGACGCATCGGGAAATGACTCATCCATGTTTGGAAATATGTTTTCTTCCGACCCATCGGGAAACACTACCGACGCATCGGGAAATGACTCATCCATGTTTGGAAATATGTTTTCTTCTTCTTCTACAGATGCATCAGGAAACGCTACAACAACAGAAAATACAAATCCATCTATTTCTACATACGCCGACTTTTTTAAAAGTTTATTTTTTTTATTCATAAAACTTTGCATTGTTGTATATTTGGGTTCATCATTTTTATGTTTAACACGAATGAAAAAAACAGATTTGACAAATTATATGCCTTCTGACATTAACAATTATCCTTATTGTACTCCAGATGGAACGCAAGAATTTGGTGTTGAAGGAGACTCTATTTATTCATATGGATTCCCATACAATTTATATTGTGAACCGGATGATGACGACAAATGTACAAAAACATGCCGAGTTATAAAAAATGAGCTGCAAGACTCCAATGCGTTTATTGAATACACGCCGTTTAGTTTTTGGCTGTCGCTTTCTATGAAACACACGTATGCAACATTTCGAGCATTCATTAAAATGATTTGCATAAAAATGGGTAACTTGACGATACAAAATAAATATGATTCATATGGAATTCTTGAAAATGTCATCATGCTTCTTGGAGCATTATTAATCTACGTTCTCGTGTTGTATGGCGGATTCATTGGATTTTTTATGACGTACGCATTTCAGTTTTACAATGGCGGATTCATAGTAAGCGGGTTACTATGGACTCTTGGAATGTTTTTGATATCATGGATACCACCATTATTCAATTTTTTTGGATTCATTATTCAAATGTTGATTATATTTTTGTGGATTCCGTTTACCCAAAATACAAAATACGAAGCGGGGTCAAAAGAAAACACCAAGGTTGTTTTTGAGATATTTAAAAGTAAAAAAAATCTACTCATTATAATATTTAGCATTGGAATGGTAATAAATGCATTTGATTACTTGACTGCCTATGAACCATACTATGTATTGGTCGCCGTTTTAATATTTTTATTTAATATGTCTGGGTTGAACTCATCTAAAGATACAGCGTCTAGTTAATATATTAACAGTTAAACAGTCAATGACTTCTTCAACAACAACAACAACAACAACAACAACAAGACCATTTGTAAGCGTCTGCACGCCGACTTTCAACAGAAGACCATTTTTCCCAACAATAATCAAATGTTTTGACAGCCAAACCTATCCTAAAGACCGAATGGAATGGGTTATCGTGGATGATGGCACCGACAAAATCGAAGACATTGTAAAAGACCACCCGCTCGTCAAGTATTTTAAATACGATGAAAAAATGCCTCTCGGAAAAAAACGCAACATTATGCACAAAAAAGCGCGCGGTTCAATCATCGTGTACATGGATGATGATGATTATTACCCACCGGAACGCGTATCTCACGCTGTGGAAATGCTTCTAAAAAATCCGGAAGCATTGTGCGCAGGCAGCAGCGAAATGTACATTTATTTCAAAGACACTGACCAAATGATACAGTTCGGACCCTATGGTCCAAATCATGCCACTGCCGGAACATTTGCTTTTCGAAAAGAATTATTACTTGAACATAAATACAATAATGATGCATGTTTAGCAGAAGAGCGCGAATTTTTAAAGGGGTATACGGTTCCATTTGTTCAGCTTGACCCGATGAAAGCAATTCTGGTTTTTTCACACCGACACAATACGTTTGATAAGCGCACTTTGCTGAGAGATCCTTTTAGTCACGTTATGCGCGTGTCTGATAAAAGGGTCGCCGATTTTATAAAAGATGCAGATGTTGCCGATTTTTTTATGAATCTTGAAACAGTGCTTATAGAATATCCGGCAGGAGAACCTGAAATGAAACCTGATGTTTTGAGAGAAACACAAATATTATTGAAAAAAAAAGAAGAATTAAAAAAGAATCATAAACATAAACAACAAGAACAACAAGAAATAAAAAAGAAACAATATGATAAAATTGCAGAAACAAATCCTGAAATTTTTCAACGCATTCAATCACAACAAGAACAAATCTACGCTTTGCAAGACGAGAATCGCTTGCTTCAAACACAATTCGACAAATTGAAAGAAGTGTATTCAAAAACAATTCGAGAGAATATGGAATTGAAAAAGAAATAAACTTTAGATTTATAAAAAATATAATAATCTCCCTCCATATAATGATTTCTAATTATTATTATATGTTTTATAATCGCTGAGAACCATTTCACGAAGTGTTTCTGCAGTGGAATACTTTGGAAACCAACCCAATTCATTGTATGCTTTCTCACTATTCCCCAATAGAAGTTCAACTTCAGCTGGTCTGAAATATTTTGGATGAATACGCACCACCACTTTTCCATCAATGCTGCCCACCTCGTCTAATCCCTCGCCACACCACTCTACCTTTTTTCCAAACACATCAAATGACATTTGAATGATTTCGCGAATGCTGAATGTGCTTCCGGTACTCAACACATAATCAACCGGATTTTCCTTTTGTAGCATTAGCCACATTCCATACACGTAGTCTTTGGCGTGTCCCAAGTCGCGTTTGCTGTTCAAGTTACCTAAAGACACGTGTTCCTGCTTACCTGCAGTAATGGCTGCAACTGCAAGCGTAATCTTACGACACACAAATGTTTCTCCGCGTCGTGAACTCGTGTGGTTAAAAAGAATACCGTTGCAAGCATACATTCCATAACTTTCACGATAGTTTTTAACAATCCAATAACCATATAACTTGGCTACGGCATATGGACTTTGTGGATTGAATGGAGTCGTTTCGCATTGAGGCGTTTCTAAAACTTTGCCAAATAATTCACTAGTTGATGCTTGGTAAAACCGGATTTTATCTTTAAGACCCGTTTTAAGAATCGTTTCTAATAAACGCAATGTTCCCAATGCGTCGACTTGGCCGGTGTATTCTGGAACTTCAAAACTTACCTTTACGTGACTTTGAGCTGCAAGGTTATATACTTCTAGTCTTTCAAATTCGCGACCTTGTTCAGTAATAATCGTATTGAATACGTTTTGTAAACTGGTCTGGTCTGTCATATCTCCGTAAATCAGTTTTACTTTTGAAAAAAGATGGTCGATTCTTTCAGTGTGAATACTACTGTGACGACGTATAATGCCGTACACAATATATTTTTTTTCAAGCAAAAGTTCAGCCAAGTAACTACCATCTTGTCCTGTTATACCAGTAATTAAAGCGATAAATGTCATTCTATTTTATTTTATCTAATCTTATCCAGATTTATATGTTTATATGTTTTGTAATAATAGAATAATTTGAATAAAGTTTTGAATAAAGTAAATATAATTTTATACGTAAAATATAATATTATATTTATATAAATTAGATCAAGATATTTATCACAAGCTTATATAACATTTTGCAATGACAGGAAACACGAATAATCCCAAACAAAATGCTCCATTAAACTTTAGGACATCAAACTCATTGATAACAACAAGGGTGCCGCATTACGCCACAAAAACAACAACGGCAAATAGTGTTGTTCCCGGTTTACACCGCCCAAACACCAATGGCGTTCCGTCAAATATACACCAGCATGATTTTGATGGTCCTGAATTTAGAGCTCGACCGATCAAACATTGGAGGCGACAATTAGTTCCCACGTCGGTTAATGCGACGGGCGGCGTAATAACCGGACCTTCAGAACCAATCGGGTCGTCTGGTCGGCGCAATGCAACCGTCGGACTATTAATGGACCGACCTGGAGCTGTATCATATGTTGGCGATGCATCGTGCAAGTGTGTGGAGCAACCTGGAAATTCATACACAATTAGCGAACATTTTTTATATGTACCAAAGAATAAAGGAACTATTGTTGAAAATCAAGGTTTTATTGATAATGGCGACTATGAAATAAATACCGGCATATATAACACAAAATGCATTGGCTGCAATCCGCAAAATAATGTAATAAAAAGCGCGTCCACACTTCTTAGTAGAGCATATTATTCAGACACTACCGGTTATTTGAAATCCAGGTGCAAAACGTACCAGCAGAATGCATCTATTAATCGAACACCTGGAGTGACATATCTGAGTCCTGACGGGCAGCACATATGGGCAACACCTAGCGAAACCGGGTCTCAGGTTTATCAGACAAACGACATATACAAGCCAAGAGTGAATCCACATCCGTGCGGCGGCTCAGGTGCATCGAAAGTCATATTTAAACCAAATAATTACCAGTATTCAGTTCAAGGCGCAGTTGACAGTAGCACTCGCATTGAAAAACTTAAATTAAACACCATCAACACCAATGCAAATTCGCTGAGAAGCGCATTTGGAAATGAAGCGGCTAGCGCGTGCAAGTTTACGGGTAGCGGCGACACGCCTTATTTTCTTAAAAATAAATACCAGCCGCCTATATGCAGCCAAACAAATCTAGTATCCATATACAGACAAAATAAACGAATTTGCAGTTTATAAGTAAACTATATGGTTACTTGTGGGGGAATAATTGTTACAGTATTGTCTAAATATGGACACTTTACAACATTTGGATGTATTGAAAAACAATTATATGCCATATCTTTATACTGAAATAGATTTTCGTTGTCGGTAGTTGGATATACCACAACGCTCCGCTGGGATGGAGAAGACAAGTAAATAAACAGCATGCCGATTAGAAAACTAAAAATAAATAACTTTATTGAAATATATTTCATTTATTTTTATAGTTTCAAATACGAGAATTGTATATATAATAATAATATTAATTTTTTCATTGATATTATTATTATCATTAGTAATATATAATAATACAATACATAGTAAAAATAATAATAAAAAATAAAAATGTTGAATTTCAAAGAGTGGTTACACAAAGAAAATAGTAAATACATTATATCCATTATTCTGGGTCTTGGTTTAGCGGCATTATTTAGAAAGGCATGTAAGGATGGCGCCTGCATTCATTTTGAATCGCCACCAATGAAGGATTTAACTAGCGGGAGTGTTTATAAATATGGAAACGAATGTTATAATTATAATGTTGCCACCCAAAAATGTAATTCGGATAAAAAAACTGTTGAATTAAGTAATGGATTGCGTAATATGATATAGTATATTTTTATTATTTATATTTAGAGGAAATAAATAATAATATGAACGATACAACAAGTATAGACGATTTGCCAGGAATTGCCAGTGGTGGTAGTGGTGGTGGCGGTGGCGGAATAGTTCAAAATGCTTTAAAACCTGAAATTCCGCACCAAACTTATTCTCCGATGGTTGTTTCGCAGCAACCCCAGCAGCAGCAGCAGCAGTATCAGCAACAATCGCAAGCAACTCCTGACATGAATGTCAATGAATTTATAGGTGGTTTACAGCGCGCAACCGCGTCCGGAATGACTGCTCTTCCGATTAGAGACGTTCCTAGAAATACGGAAAGCGTGGTCTCAGACGAACAAACAATGCCCAATTATGTTCCCAAAGCGCCTCACGATTATATACGAGAACATCATGAAAATACGCAGTCGTTTTTACATCATCATGAGCGTTTAACCAATCGTGGAGAGTCGATTGATGTGCTCTATGAAACGCTTCAGGTGCCGATTTTATTAGCTATACTCTATTTCACATTTCAATTGCCCATTATGCGAAAATATTTGCTAATGTATCTTCCAAGCATTTTCAACAAGGATGGAAATCATAATTTGTCTGGACTTCTCTTTATAAGTATTCTATTTTCGTGCACATACTATGGAATTAATTTTGTTCTTAACCAATTTGTTTTAGAATCTGAATAATTAATAATTTTATGTAAAAAAAGATTTTTTATGTTTTTTTATATTTTTTTATGTTTTTTTATATTTTTTTATGTTTTTTTATGTTTTTTTATGTTTTTTTATGTTTTTTTATGTTTTTTTATGTTTTTTTATGTTTTTTTATGTTTTTTTATGTTTTTTATAGTTTCGTATGGGTGTGATGCGGTTACCACCACCCAGACTGTTCGGTTGATTGTGCGTTTTGATACCTTCTTTTGATTCCGCCCAAAAGCACCAGCGGCGAAGGGAACACGGGGACGGGGGCGGCAGCGATTGCGATTGTGATTTTGCGCGTAAACGTGATGACATTATTCGTGACACAGTGATTCGGGTTGGGGTGCAGGATGAAATCGCCGTTGCTGGTTTGCGTCATACGTTCAATGCGAATTGATGTTGGCGTCACATTTACGATGCGACCATACTCGCGCACGCCCTTGCTCATGAATGAACAAATATCTCCAATGTGCTGATTAGCCTGTCTTGAAGTTGTAATGCGGATATAAGTTGTCGTCGCCATTTTATTCTCGTGTGTGTTCCTTGTCTGTATGTAACCTGATAAGTATTGAAATACATTTTGATTTTTCAATTTATATTTTTTACAGTGTAAAACCATGTAATATTATTGATTATATAAAATAAAAAAAAACAAAATGAATTATTGTTTGTTTTCTTTTTCTATACAATTATTTCTATTTTATCTCTTCTCTCTTCTCTCTTCTCTCTTCTCTCTGATTCATTCCTAACTCTTAAACCCTTTAGTACTATGCATAATTTGATTCGCGTTTGATTCTGAAAATCCTTCTCTACCGTTTCGTCTTTCTACAAATTCCAAAAATGTATACGGAACGTTGTGATGTCCATCTGTAAATTTATAAAGGTTTTTTATAGAGATGTGACTTGATTGCAATAAATTTCCATCTGGAGATGTATTTATGATTTGGTCATTTACTTTAGAAAACGTAAATCCATCATCCATCATTGAATTTGTTACCTTTTGTAAATCATCAACTTGAAACGCAATGTGATTTATTGTGTCTTTATGTAACATGGTCCAAGCTACATATTGGTTCCAATTGTAAATTTTTAAATAATCATGGTATGAATACATTTCTCCAAAATCAATATTCTTATTTTTTAATAAATTTAATATGGAACCATCATGACATTCGCCTGCATAATATGAACTGAATATACGTAATGGATATTCTCTTGTGAATTTATTATATTTATAATATTCATTTGCCTTGACATTGTATTCAGGAAAATGATATACTTCATTTTTCTTTTCATATATAGTGGTATCAAATTTATTCATTCCTTTATATAATGAACGAAATGCAATATGGTCAACGCCTAAAATACTTTTACTATATTTTTCACAAATATTGATAACTGTTTTATTTGTTTTGTTAAATGTCGCTATTTTTTGTAATATATTCATTATTTTTAGATAGGTTATAAAAATAAATGATAAAATAATTTTGAAACATTACTTTAAAACATTTCTTTCTTTGTTTTTCTGTTTCTTCTAGACCTTTTTACTGAACCAAATTTACCTTTTTTTGTAAAATAGCCATATTTTTCAAGACGCATTTCCTTTTTTGCCGTAAAATGTTTTTTTTTGCTAACAATGTAACCATTTTTACTATACAATAACTTATCTTTAGTTAGCTCACCGGTGGTCATGTAAGCAGTTCCATTTGAAACTTGAGTTCTTGATCCACGTATTTTCTCATACGTATTTCCTTTAATGTTGTAAAGACCTGTTTTTTTATCTCTCGTATATCCCATTTTGTATTTTTGTATTATTATGTATACTATATAATTATACAAAAAAATAATGTTTTGATAATTTATTTATCTTTTATTTATTTTTATCATTTTTGATTTATCTCTCTTATCCATCTCTATCACGCTTTAACAAACACTTCGGTATTCATAAGATTGGTGCTTAAGGTTTGCTTATCTTTAGTGTCGACTTGTAAACCATCGGCTAAGAATTCGTCAGGGTCACAGTCATATGGGGATATGCGCTGTGCCTTGTTGTTACAAATGAATGTTTCCCCATCAACATAAAAATGAGTCCCTTCTTTAATGGATGGCGAACGTGTAGTAAGCCAGTTTACAAATTTCTTTTTTGTTGGAAAAATACCGGCATCACCATTAGGAATAAATTTCATCCGGGAGTATGTATTATCGGCATTTCCTGCCGACTTGGTCCAGGCATTTCGCGCCGGCCACTTGGATCCATATTCGCGTGTATATAAAATCACAGGTTTACTGATATGCTTTGCGGCATAGTCGACAGTAAACTTCCTAAAACCATTTAAAATTGCTTTGTCGGAAGATACAGCAACCCATTTATTCTTAATGTATACACGACCATCCTTGCTAATCATTCCCTCAGTGGGTGCTTTAATATCTGCCGATTTCATCCAAGCATCAGCACCATCAGCATCACCATCGTTTGGGTCTGCCTCCATTTTTAATACACGTTTTGATTTTGATTTTGATTTTGATTTAATCTTCTGAGTTGTTTTATTACTATTAGAGCCCATCTTTTGCCATCGACGAACACCCAGCTTATTTGTTACAATTATCCACTTATTTCCATCATTGCCTTTCTTAACAGTTCCCTCTTCAAATAATGTGGCACTTTTAGATGGTCCTTTTCTAGTTGACATCTATATATATGTGTATTCTTGTATATATAGATATTTTTTTATTTAATGAGATCGGCGAGATTTACGCGAGGAACTGCGACGAGTGCGCCCTTTTTTGCTAGATTTAGATTTGTCTCCAACAAAAACAGAACCGAATTTTCCTTTTCCAATTGGAACCCAACCGGCTTTTTTAAGGCGGTTTTCGCGTTTTGCGGTGGCGTGTTTGCGCCTTGAAACAATTCTGCCATATTTATTGTACATGAGACTGCTTTTCGTTAATCCGCCGACAGTTTTATAGGCGGTTCCGTGCATCACTTGAGGCCTTGATCCCCTAACGACCGAATAAGAATGTCCAGAAATATGATACTCGCCATTGGCACCTTTTTTATGACCCATTATATTATATTTGTTTGTTATATAATATAAAAAGAAAAAATTATAATTTAAATTTTAAACAAGCGTTGTTTATTTTCCTAAATATAAAATATTTATATGACATTATCAACATCTTGAAAAACAAATTGTTTGAGGACCTGCAACCGCCGGACCCACGCTACAATTTTGATAAGGAACATACTGGTTGGTTGACGAGTAACCTGGTCCAGAACCACCAGGACATCCTGCCCATTTTCCGAAAGCATTCAAAGGTTTATTTGCAAACTGAAAACGCCCGCCATGTCGGTAACTGGACGTATTGATAAGAATCGTGTTTCTTACAAATATTGGCACTAGACTTGTGTTTGCATTATCAAGGTTGGGTTTAAATGGTGGTAAGGGACACGGACCTTTCCTACATTCTTTACTTCTACCTATGTTGTAAACCATATGTATATTATGTATATATGTAAATAATATATAATAATCTGTAATAAATTAACTATTTTTTATTTGTTTTATATCTTACAATTATTTTTTAGTGCATCATATTCTTCTTCTGTAATAATAACATAAGGGGGGGAATTGAATTCATCTAGAGTATATTCATTATGCAATTGGTCTGGACGCACTCGTTTATACACGTATTGTAATCCATTGAATGACTTGTACACAACCCAACTTCCAACTTTAAACACACCAGTTAGAATTAAACTACATGCTAAATCCATTAAAAAAAATAATACCATTTATGGAATGATCGATGACAATAATATTGTTTGTTATGTTTGTTGTCTACAACTATTTATATATTTATATATTATTATTAATAACCTATTAAAAGATGGATGCATTACCCAATGCGTGTGATGTGACCTTCAGAACATCTTAACAGCTTATCGGTAATTGCCTTATCCAAGTCGCTGTCCTTATCTGCAAATTCTTCTAAATTTTTAACTGATATTATAATTCCTTTTGCGCCAGAAACTTTTTCTGCAAGTCGTAAAACACTGTATATATTTTTGGCAACATCAACAATAGATGCCCCTAAATCATAATAAATAAGGCACTTATCGTTGAATTCATTTAGAGAGCCATTTGCACCAATGATAACATAATCATGTAACTGCATTGCATCAATTGTATGGCGTGCATCAGAATTCTCAATATATGCAGGTATCATGGGGGCATAATGTCTGAATAGTTGACCCGGACAATCCATACCTGTTTTTTCACTGTCACTACCCAAACGAACATAATATTCCAAATGAAATGGAACATTATGTGCATCTAAAATTCGTTTTATTCTATTTCCGCCAACTAAACCGGTGCGGAGAACTGTAACCTTCAACGAGCCGGGAACACCGGGAACATTTTCATCTAATTTTATTACAGACGATTCAATGCCGCATCGTGAAAATCGATTTTCCGAATCATCTAAAATTGTTAAATTACGATTATGAAAATCATTCGCGACATGTTGAGCCGTATAGGGTGAGCAATGTCCAGATAGATTGGCACTTGGTGCAGCGATTAGGCAGGAGCACTCATTTATTAGTGCAAGAGCTACACTATCATTCGGCATTCTAACACCGACAAAGCTTTTACCGGCGGTTACTTCTTTAGGCACTATATCCGATGCTCGTAATACCAACGTTAATGGTCCAGGCCAGCACTCGTTTGCAATAAGAAGCATGGCGCGTAATTCCAATTGTGTCAAATTTGTTATTTTTGAAAGTTGAGACAATTGAGAAAAGTGTAAAATTATTGGATTATTATTGGGTCGTCCTTTCCATTCAAATATTTTATTAACTGCATCTGGATTTAATCCGTCGGCGCCCAATCCATAAACTGTTTCTGTTGGAAAAGCGACCAATCCACCCGACATGATTTGTCTTTTACACCGGCGTAATGCTCTTTCAGTCGGAGCGTATATTGTGGGATACTGTTGATACTGTTGCATTTTTTAATGGCTATGAAATCTATCTTTATTATCAATATTATCAATTTTTTTAATATTCAAAAGAAATCTAAAATTTCATATTATTTGTAATTTTTAATAATGTGTTTATATTTATTTTTTTGATTAACTCTATTTAACTGTATTATTTTAAAAATTGAAAATGTAACAGTTGCCTCACATATGCAGTAAACAAACAGCAGTCTACAAAAGCTTCACCTGAATAAAATGGCAACTGAACAACAACAACCCCAAACCATACTGGAAATCAACGGAAGACCGTTTTACGTGAAATCTGACGAAAAAGGCAATCCTCATTTGTATGACATTGACACAAATGAAGAGGTCGGATACTGGTGTCAAAAAAGCGGAACATATGTTATGTTTTCGCCGTATGAACAAATTATGAATAGGTTGAAGCGCTTGAATGAGGAAGATTTGAGAAATAATGTAAAGGAAGAAGAAACAGAAGAAACAGAAGAAACACAAGAAGAAGAAGACGACTACGATTCACTCGAAGACGACGACGATTCAGTCGAAGATGACGAAACAAAAAAAATAGAAAACTTGTGGTCAAATAGTGTATTTGCTAAATTCATTATTTTGATGTTTATTTACAACATGTTTCAAAAAATGGTACAATCCATTTATGTTGACTTTGTTTTTGCATTTGCATTTACAATTTTATATACAAAAATGGCAAGAGTCGTTTCTTCAGAATTATAAGTTGTATATTTATATAAATAAATTAATGCTAAGTAATATAAACAGGATATTTATCAATATTAATAATTTCAGTTTTTGATACATTTTTAATACTTTTTTGTGTAACTTCGTATTGAGTGAATACACGATGTTTGAGCTGCTGTGACGGGACTTTATTATGAACCGTTCGCGCAATCATTTTGTATAATTTAAAATCGGGGTATCTGTCAACTCCGTCCTTCTTGTACAAAATATTGCGTCCCTCATCATCGGTTACCCAATCGACAATAAGGGATACCAATCGATTTTTTTTACACTCGCGCGCAACATCTTCCATATTTTCAATAAAAAAATCAAATAGCGAGCAACCCAGTCTGCATAAATCGAAACTGAAATTAGGCTGAATGCACGGTTTTTTGTCATTCAAATAGGGTTCGCAGTTATATTGCGTGGCAGCGTCTCCGCTTTTGTGAAAACTATCGCTACAAACCAGAGCGGAATTAAATTTATAAATTGACCGACCAAAATCAATGATTTTAAATATTCTACCAAACGTCGGAACCTTGTAATATTTCTTGTTGAAAAAATAATAAATATATTCTTTTTCTGTGTCAATAAACATGACATTATTTGTGTGCAAGTCGTTGTGCGTAAATGAAAATATTTTTTGATATGTTGCCAATGTCATGACAATTTGCATTAATGCGGCTTCCCATTCTCCATCCGAGAGAATGTCATTTACCATTAACCAATCGAGCGTTTTTGTGCAACGCTCAAGCATAATGACTTCAACGGGAAATTTATAAATAACTGCATTCAATATTTCTTCTTCTTCATAGTCGTCATCGTCATCAATTGTTTTAAATGTCGATTCTGTGTCCCCGCTGCTTTTACTGTCATCGCTATTACTGTCATCGCTATTACTGTCATCACTTTTACGGTTACTGTCATTACTGTTTCGGTCGCTCTCGTCATCGCTTAAACGCGTATCATCATCATTGTTATCGTTGTCTGTTGTTGTATGAGACGACCTTGAAGAACATGAAACCGAAGATGATGAGGAATTACATGACATGTTATTAATATTATATTCTTCGCTGCTTTCAGGGTTGAAAATATGTGAATCGGTTAGCTCGGTTAGCTCGGTTAGCTCGGTTAGCTCACCTTTCGTAACACTATCCTTATCCTTGTTATCAAAAATGTCAACGTAAATATCGAATTGAACGTCGTCGCTGTTTTTGTCTTGAATAATATTCAATTTAGGATTACGATTACGATTTTTAGTTTGTTTTTTCTTTTCACCACCATTTTCGTCATCGTCATCGTCGTCGTCACTACAATCTTCAAATGCTGTTTCGTCAAATTTAAAAAGCGTCCCATTTTTTTCTTTAAAAAAATCATTCTTCATTAGGTAATCATAGTCGTCAATAATGTTAATTGTAAATTCGTCTTGAATTGCCAAATATGCACCGTAAAAATCTATACCATGAATAAATCCGTGAGTGTTTAATAATTGGCTTGATAAATAAGAAAAGAATCCATCGACATATGCTGAATTATTAGTATCTAATATTTTATAATGGTTATACTTTTTTCCTTCTTCAACATTTACAGAATTTGTTGTGGTAGGCCCCCCTACGACCCCCTCTGTGAAAGGAGGGGGTGTGGGGGAACTACGTTCCCTCAGGATTGTGGCTGAATCAAAAGAAAATGGAGTTGAATGAATGGACGGCAAGCTCAATAAGGAATCTAGATAACACGACGACGAGCGGACTCCTCCCTCTACTCCATCCGCCGCACCGGCGGTTCCCTTGAAATTATAACTTCCGGCTAAATATTTAATCGGGTCAAGCAAAGGAGAGAATTTGAAAAATACAGGAGTAGTCGCACTTGCAGAAGAAGAATCTTCTTGTTTTGTATTAGGATTCGGAAAAATGATTGCATTTCCACAATTTTTTGGCACACCGTCATCTCCTGGTAAAGCGGAACAAGCCAATATTGTTTTGGCATTGTGTTTCTGATTAAGATTAATTGAGTTATAGTTTGTGTCATTGAGAGAGAAGAATTTTGAATAAATCGGAATATAATTTTGACATTTTTTCAATCCCATTGATGACATTTCTAAATCTTTAAGAACATTATCATTTTTCGGTTTTTGGTAAAACAGTTTAAATTTTAATTCGCCATCTGATACGCTTGTTGCGGTTGTTGCGGATGTTGCATTGGAATCAACAACGGGAATAACAGGAGGAATAATGGGAGGGTTGACAGGAATAGACATAACGGAAAATAAATGAATAAATGAAATATTACTTTCTATAAATAGAAAAATACAACTATTTAAACTTATATTTTATTAGATTAATTTATTACATTCATTATTATACTAAATTCAAATTAGTTTGACACATGCATTTTTTTTATTATTACAAGATATATAGCACATTCATTCAACTTTAAACAAGCATATTAAAATATGAATTTAGAACTAGGGAAATTTGATATGCGCTCAATTAGTTTCAGACCGGATGAAAATAAAGGTCCAGTTATCGTCCTCATCGGTCGTCGTGATACCGGTAAAAGTTTCCTCGTAAAAGACCTCATGTATTACCACCAGGATATCCCCATCGGAACCGTCATTTCAGGAACAGAAGCAGGCAACGGATTCTTCGGAGAACACGTGCCGAAACTCTTCATCCACGACGCATACAACACCGCCATCATAGAAAATATTTTAAAACGACAAAAAGCTGTACTAAAACAAGTGAAAAAAGAAATGGAATCATATAAAAGAAGCACCATAGACCCCCGAACATTCGTCGTCCTTGATGATTGCTTGTTCGATAATAAATGGACCCGCGACACTATGATGCGTCTCCTCTTCATGAACGGCCGTCACTGGAAGATTATGCTGGTCATCACAATGCAATATCCTTTAGGCATTCCGCCCAATTTGAGAACCAACATTGACTACGTGTTTATCCTGCGAGAGCCGTACATAGGTAATCGGAAACGAATCTATGAAAATTATGCGGGCATGTTTCCGACATTTGAGTCATTCTGTCAGGTGATGGACCAGTGCACTGAAAATTTCGAGTGTTTGGTGATAAATAACAACGCCAAGTCGAATAAGCTACAGGACCAAATTTTCTGGTACAAGGCGCAACAGCACGGTCCGTTCAAACTCGGTAGTAAAGAATTCTGGGAGATGAGCAAGGATTTGAATTCTGATGACGAAGAGGAGTCGTATGACCCGAAAAACATCAACAAAAAAGGAGCGGGACCTAAAATCAGTGTGAAAAAAAATAAATGGTAACAATCAACTGTAAATTAGAATTTATAATAATTTACACTGTCACCAAGTTGTAGACGTAGTCCACATAATTTTTTGCTTGAACTCTTGTGTAGAGCTTGGATGTTTTCGTTTTTTCAATAATATCTGTGATTGACTTTTTGGTGCAGTGGTGTTTTTCATTCATCTCGAAAAGGGCTTTTTCTTCATGATGTATCAACTGCAATTCATATGAAACGTTGGCTTTCATGTTGCCAAGTTTCAAATAGAAATTCGACGAGGATGGTGTGTTGTAGTATTCATGCAGCTGCACCTGTTCCAACCTCATCTGGAGTGGAATCAGTTGGCGGCGCATTTCTTGACATTTTTGTATTTGTTGTGTGATTTTCGCTTTGGATTCCAACTGGGCTTTCATGCGGGCTTCGTGTTCGGATCGTCGTTTGAGTAGCAGTTCACGCTCGCGCTCGTGCATTTCTTTTTTTGTTTTTCTCTCTTTTGACGAGGATGATGGGTTTGCTTCTTGTTTCACTAATAATTGCTCAATGTGTGATAGACTCTGAAACCACTCGGATGCCTCCTTCTTATTCCTTCTCTTTATTCCTGATGACTTGCCTACTCCTGATTTGGATTTTCCTGTGGCTGTGGCTGCAGTTTGCATGATATAATTGTAACTTGTTCCAGTTTGAACACTGAACATTTTAAAAGTAATCGAAAAGTTTTCAATTTATATTTTTTGTAATAAATAAAAATTGAAAATAAATGTTTCATTTTAATATATTCAACTCACCAGACAATCACCAGACAATCAAGACAATCACCAGACAATCACATGAAACATCATGATAATGTATCAAGAAAAACAATATTGACATTATATTTATCATTTTCAATATTGTTTACATTTATTTTATCAGTCGAAACCAATGTTGATGTTGTTAATGTTACTGTTACCACCAATTCTTCAACAACCGATGACAAATCATCACCATCACCATTGAGTCAAGGAACCGTGACGATTATAACTTATTCAATAATATCGCTAATGTTTGGCATTCCAATTTTGACATTTTTGGCGTGCATCTATCATATGAAAGGGTCGGCACCTTGCGATTTCAAAGAAGCATGTTGCAGTTGTTGTTGATTGAATGTGACAGATTTATAAATAAATTGATGAATTAATTTTTTTTATAAGCCAAAAACATATTTGTCGTTGGGGTAATAGCAACTATGTTATAATTTATTTCATTTAAAAAATCAAATAGTTTTTTTTTATATTCAGATTCTATGTTGCACTCAAAACAAATGTGTGGATAATTTGATCTAATGATTGTTTCCACCCCACCCATTAATGCGAATAGTTCGTTATCTTCCACATCTATTTTGATTAAAGAAATCCCATCAATGTTAAAACTATCCAGCGTCTTCACTTTAATTGTTTCTTCTTTAATAATTCCCGACGTGGCGTGCATGGAAGATCCGCCTCCATCAATGCTAACAATTTTTAATGTTGAATTTCCAATTTGATCTTTAGAACCGAGTCCATAATTTATGCATTCAATATTATCAATATTTGACAATGCCACAGAACCGCACAGAGCATAAAATGTTTTTTTTTGTGGTTCAAATGCATACACTTGTTTACAATATTTTGATAAAGATATAGAATACGTTCCCGTGTGCGCACCTATGTCTAAAAATACGCTGTTCTTATTGCAAAATTGTGCACACCATGCAATCAACGTCGATTCAAATAAACCATGAGTCACATAATATGATAAATTAGAGCTTGGAAGTAAATATGTATTATTTTTTAAAACAATAACTTGATCATCTGCATTGTCAACAATATTATTTTTTTGTAATATAAAAAAACTAGACATTCGTTTATTATTTAATATAAATAAATGTATTTATATTAAATTTGTATAATATTTCTATTTTATTATTTGATTTGATAACAGATTCATTTGTTTTTAATCAACTTCTTCAATATTGGGTCCAGATTTGTCTGAATTGTGTGACTGTTGTTGAAATTCGGGCATTCCACCTGGTACTCCATCAGAAGAAGCATACAGTTTTGAAATAATCGGACTAACAATTCCTTCCAGTTTTTTTTGTTGCGCTTCATACTCGGCTGCATCAGTATCATGGTTATCCACAGATTCCAGCCACTCAAGCGACGACTTGCAAGCGTCCTCAATTGCGCTGCGGTCCGACTCGGACAACTTCTCCTGCATACCCGGTTCAGAAGCTGAACTCTTTACCGAATAAACATAATTCTCAAACCCGTTTCGCGCATCAATTTTTTGTTTGTGCTTTGAATCTTCTTCCTTGTATTTTTCCGCTTCAGCAACCATGCGCTCAATGTCATCCTTTGACAACCGCCCTTTATCATTTGTAATGGTGATTTTATTCGATTTGCCGCCAGCTTTATCAACCGCGTTCACATTGAGCACGCCATTTGCATCCAAATCAAATGTCACCTCAATCTGCGGAGTTCCGCGCGGAGCCGGAGGAATGCCGTCCAGTTGAAATTTGCCAAGAATGTTGTTATCTTTGGTAAGCTGGCGCTCACCCTCAAACACTTGAATCAACACACCAGGCTGGTTATCCGCATAGGTTGAGAATGTTTGCCCCTTTTTGCACGGAATCGTGGAATTTCGCTCAATCAACTTGGTCATGACACCACCAGCAGTCTCAATTCCTAAAGACAGGGGCGCAACATCCAGCAACAAAATATCCTGCGTAATCTTCGACTGGTCTCCCGTCAAAATGGCCGCCTGAACTGCCGCGCCATACGCCACCGCCTCGTCAGGATTAATTGAACGATTAAGCTCCTTTCCATTGAAATATTCCATTAGCAAACTGCACACTTTTGGAATGCGCGTTGAGCCGCCAACCAGCACAATTTCATCAACGCTGCTTTTGGACATTTTTGAATCTCTGAGAACGCGGTCAACGGGGTCAATAGTAGAACGAAACAAATCCATGCACAGCTCTTCAAATTTGGCTCGTGTAATCTTGGTCATAAAGTCGGTT
>Ga0268276_1000674_pt1 | contig 38694 bp, 27 predicted proteins | sample saktaG_4_FD_190145 | JGI IMG/M metagenome (GOLD analysis project Ga0268276, IMG submission 190145) | Saline water microbial communities from Sakinaw Lake, British Columbia, Canada - sak_2010_1_5_45m | ecosystem: Environmental > Aquatic > Non-marine Saline and Alkaline > Saline ...
GGGCATACATAATGATATAACAAGACTGATACATTATGTGATTTGTGTATGTATTTGCTTTCTGACATACACTAACGTACGCTTTTTTCGCCGCAAGCGGCGGGGAATTTACCCTAAGTCATTAAAAACGTTCGTCATTCCGCCTCTATCCAAACGAATGGAACTGCTGTAGAACACCATACGTCCGCGTCCGATTCGGGCTTCATAATCTGTCGTAGATCCGCTGAGACTCAACACACTGAAACCCAGAGAGTATCGTTGATATGATACTCCTACAGCACCGCCAATTCCATAAATGGATCCGTCACGACGCTGGATGGACTGATACCATTGCACATTGAGCGGCCTCAATGTCGCTGTCGCGATATAATCATTCGCAGGCATGGTCGCGTTAAGGATGGTCCCCCCTGTCACATCCAACACATTCGGGGAGAGATTGTTATTATTCTGATAGTACCAATTGAGGTTCGCATACTCCACACCACCAACGCCGGCAACAATTTTGAAATGACCGACCTTGAATGGAATTGCAGCAAATCCCTGCAACGGCAAAGATTTCGATCGGGAATCATTCCAATTGGGTTGCTTAGAATCAAAAGGGCGCTGAATGGAGTCAGCCTGATTAGCACGGTTGGACGGTGTGGTACTTCGGTTTTTCGCATTAATTAAGGCAGTATCCGGATCTGGGATGAGATCCGTCTGGGATAACATTAGAAGGGGAAATGCGGAAAAGTTCTGCAACGTCCCATATTGTTGTTCTTGTTTCGTGTAAAGATATTGCTGCAGCCCGCCGAACGAAACCTGTATTCCTTCCACAGTTGTCAGCATTGCCGGATTCGAGAACATGATTGATACATCATTTCTCATTCCGATCGTAATGCCTCCGGCAGAACGGGATATCACAGAGGGGTTGGATGTATGGGTAAGCCCCTGCAGGGTCAACGGAACACCATCCTGTGCATTCGTTTGTTGAATATTCAGCAAACCGACACAGAAAAGTGTAACGGTCTTCAAGAGATTGAGTGTCTGTTTCATTAGAATCCTACTCCTACGCTAATTCGTTGGACATTTCCCAGATTATAGTTCATGGAACCATAACTATAGTCAAAAGTCAAACTCATCTTGCCGAAAGACTGATGGACGCCAACACCGGCTGTAAAGCCATCTGCATCATAATTGATTTTGTAGCCTGCACGCAGAGCGATCATTTGGCTGTATTCATATTCCAACCCCAGATGGTATTGCTGAGTAAAATCGTTCGGCTGGAAAAGATCAAACGCGATTCCCAGCCTGCTAGCATCATCGATCATCAGTAAGGCATTTTTACCGATTATATTTGCTGCAATACCAACCCGCAATGCTAGCGGTGCCGGATTGGCATCGACGGCAAATTGGATATTGGCACCAAAATTTTGAACTGCTGCAGCAATCTCCACTGATCGAAATCCGGTATTGTAATGAAGACCAAAATCGAACAACAAGCCATTTGCCCAGGTGTTGACGGTTGTTGTGTCATTCGTTTTCGTCACCGCTACGACTGATTGTCCGTTGTACAAAGATTCATATGCATATTTTACCGAAAGGCCAGTGGAGAATTTATCTGTGATCTGTTTTGCATAGGTAAGTCCAGCCAGATAGCTGTATGGTCGGAATGTGTTGCCGGTAAGTCCAGGATAATTCGGATCAGATGAATATGGAGCACCCCAGATGGCTTCCGGGATATCACCGAAATCAATATATTGCAGCTGCAGACCCACTGCTCCGATTGAGCCAAGAGGCATCGCAAAAGCAAATGCCCCCTGCTTGGTATCAAGGATCCATTGAATATACGTCATGGAGATTTGTCTCCCTTCAATGGAAGCCAGACCTGCCGGATTCCAAAACACCGCATCTGCTCCTGATGCGATAACACTATAGGCATCTCCCATAGCTGTAGCACGTGCGCAAGGCATCACTTTCAAGAATTGCATCGATGTGCTTCCGACTTTTTGCGAGAGCGCACTGGAGAAGAAAAAAAGAATCGCTAAAATCGGTATGAATAATAATTTATAGTTCTTCATTGTTCTCATTCCCTTATATCAATGAATAATGACAAATTTGCCGGTAGCGCGTGTCCCGGCATCCAGATCCTCTACAACATAGAAATAAACACCAGAGGCAAGCATCTGGTTATTTCGGGAGATCTGGAAATACTCATGCGAATACACACTCTTTTCATGTTCAATCGTGCTCACTAACTGACCACTGTATGAAAAGATCCTGATCGTCGCTCTTTTCGGCAATCCGTAGAAACCTATCCTGTCCTTGATATCACCCATTTTTGTGGAACCGCCAAACGTGCTGGTAACAATAAATGGATTGGGAACAACATAAACTTTACCGAGCACTTCCACTGCGCCTTTCTGCGTTTCATGATAGGTCATATTTGTCATACCGCTTTTTCCACCAACTGAATCGACAGAAATGACACAATAGTAATAGTTCTCACTTAACAATGACATGGTATCGCGGAGGACGTACATCCCTGGATATTTTGGATCAACGCCGTAATATCGCGAATCACGAATACCAACACTATCGAGCCGATTCCATGGACCTAATCCTTCGGGAGATTTAAGAACGAGATAATGACTAATACCAGCTTTGATACGTCCGGCGGCTTTGGCTCCTTGTATCGCGGTAAGATTGAGGAAATCCTCAACCTGAGGACCCCACACAATTTTATTCTTAAAATCCACAGCATCATCCACGCTCATGACGGGAGCTGGAATAGGAATATTGGTTGAATTATACACTCCTGTTGGTGAAGTACTATCCGGCTTTAATTGAATGCCATCATACTTTTTCAGGGTTTGACCCGAATACATCTGGATGGCACGATCCGCCACATCACGCAGGGAGATCACAGGCGTTGTGTCTGCTTGGGAAATTTTTCCGGTCACATACCAGGGTAATGGATGGGTCTGGAGATATGCACTTCCAACACCTGCATTCGCAAGACCGGCAACACTGGAAAGACCAGGATACGTCAGAGAATCATACCAGCTCGGTACAGGTCTGAAGAAATTCGCTGCTTCTGTCGAAAATCCACCCGGATCTCTCCATACCGTATCTGCCCGTGAACCCGCCCCATAACCGACAAGCTGTGCAATGGCAAATTTTAAGTGTTCACCTTTCTTAAATATATATGGTCCAAAAGAATTATAATGCAGCGTTGTTTGTGTATACCCGTTGGTGCCGTATGCTCTTGGCCTTGAACGGCCATGCCAGTAATCCATGATGGCCTGATTTGCTGCAGGATCGGCCAATGCAGGATTCCAGGAGCAGCTCTTATACGGAGCGAAGAGATTTGCAAAGTTTATCGAATCCGTCCTCGCCGTCGAACCTGTTTGCTTAAAGTCCCAGCCCTGATACGATCGGCTTGTCAACGTCAATCCATAAGAAATAGCACGGGAGGAGCTTAAATCGACGTTCCGATTTGGAATTTGCTGCGTTGTATACGGTTGTCGGAATTTTCCGTTTGCGTCCCACGCGCGAGCAGTATCAGACAATGTGTATGTCGTTATATCCCTGGGCTGTAAATGATCATAATCATAATGCAGAATCATAACGCCGACAGCCTGAGGGCCATCCAATCCGCCTCGATCGTTCGTCCCAGACCATTTATCGAAATAGACTTGATCAGGCCAGCCATCGCGGGCATGAACATAACTGAGATAGCGTGTGAGGTTGTATCGGGCATACACTTCGCGTGCACGCGTTGTCGTGCTGGATTCGCTCCAAAGTCCGCCATATTTTCTCTGCATCCCGAATGCCGATGGTGCAATAGCATTTTCAAACATCACAAAGCCATCATAATAATCCGTTGTATCGGTATTCATGATGTCATATTCAATGATGATAAATGCATCGTACCCAGGAAAACTCCATGCACGGCTCGTTTGAGTGATCAGCAGCTGCATGGGCTCCGTTGTTCTGTACGTCGTAGTAATAATCTCTTCGGCCTCGTTGGGATTGTAAGCCGGATTCAACGATCCATTGGCAAGGAGCGGAAAATTTTCCACCTTCTGGATATAGCCCGTCGGGATGGAATACAAGCCGATAATCAGAGTGGAATTTCCGGATCCATCGGTTATGCCGCCGCAAGCCTTTTCTACATAGGTACCGTTGATTTTAGCGCGGAACAGAATACCGGAACCGAAAGAATTCTGATGTCCAAAATAATTTGTTCCATCCAAAATGCCTCTACCATTGGGAGGCCATTCCATTGAGGAAACATCCGCAGGGAACAATTCTATTTTCGGACTATTTGCATCAAGCGCTCTTCCCGTTTCTCCGGTATTATAAATGGTTTGCCGCAGCATACCGCGTTGATGTGTTTCATAATCACGTTGAGCCAACGATACCGATACGACCAACGTGATCAAAAGGAATAGAGATTGTGTGTATTTCATTGCACGTTCCTTCAATGGTTACAAATCGATGTTAATACCGAAATAATATGCTCGAGGTTGGTTGTCATAGAGCATGAACGAGTGATCTAGTGCATAGGGACCATTTTGATTCTGATCATCATAATAGAGAGCACCATTATTTGGATCATCCAACGGATAAGTTTCATATCGTAAAGCAGCGGCGTTAATATCCGCTTTATTGGCAGTATTAAAGAGATAACTGTAACTGTAGATTTTGTTATCAAAGAGATTAAAGATCTCCATGAAAACGGTTGCCTTTACTCCAAAAAAGTTGTTGATCGTTTTTGAAATTTTTATATTCGTGTTGTACTCTGATGGTGATCTGAGTGTGTTCACCAAGGCAGCATTCGAGGGAGGCGTATATGGACGGCCGCTTCGGGCAAACGAATTTGACGAGAATGTCATATTACCAAACAGATACACTCCTCCGAGTTTCGGTCCCCATTGATCCTGGGTGACGTAGGCAATATTGACGATCAGATTATGTGTTCGATCAAAATTCAACAAAACGTCTTTGATAGGAATATTCGTCACAATATCGGTCGATACATTGCCATAGCGATCTCTCGTTACGACAATGGGAGCATTCGTGGGGGACGAACTTTTGCCGGTCGCGACGCTGTACTGGTAATTGATGGAACCTGATAAGGCACTCTTGCGTTTTGCCAAAGCGATACGGAAACCACGTACATCCGCATAGGTTCTATTAAAATAGGAAATAAAGCTATTCGTAGTTTTTTCATCAACAAAAATTGCCTGGTCAGCCAAATCGCGAATGTCTTTGTAATAACCGCTGACATCTAATGTAAATCCCTCGCCTAATCCCTGCATAACACCAACATCATAGCTATTGGTTGTCTGCGGGTGCAATCTCGGATTACCCAATGTCCCGACCCCAATACCGTTCGACAACATCCTCTTTGTCGCACTGAGCACGTATTGGAAGGAAGGCCGTTGCATGAATGTGCCGTAATTCAGATGGAAGACCGTCATCGTGGAAACGGGGAACGAGACACCTACACGCGGCTGTAATTTGTTGACCGGCGTGGACTTTTCTTTCGCTGCTAATTCCGGATCTGAAGTGAACGTCAGATTACCGGCAGCATCCCGTAAGGTAAACGGATTAAATTGATCTGTGTAAAAGTCGCTGTTGGTGTTCCAAAGATCCCACCGCAAACCGACATTTGCGATCATCCCTTCGAATTCCATTTTGTCCTGAACATACGCACCGATTTCATACGGATTTCCGTTATAATCTCTCCATGTGATATTCCCTTTACTTGCGATATTGGAAATATCGTTCACATCAATCATATAATAATTGGTCTGAATTCCGCCGCTGATAAGGTGCGATCTTGTTATCTGGCTGGTAAAAGATGCATCCAGCGAAATAGTCACGGTTCGTTCATTCACAAAATCATCTTGTGCATTTGCGAGATATTGGAACGATTTCCCCTGCATTCCTTGATAACTCAAATAGACTCCCGTTCGCTCAATAATACCCGTGCCTGTTTCCATATTACGAACCTGGTCATTGATCGTGTTGTACCAGGGTGATGTACCGTAATAATTTTCAGTTCGTAAACCGTTCAATTTTACTTCCAAAAAAGTTTTTGGGTTAAGAGCTTTGGTAAATCGGAATCCTAATTGATGGTTCGTATTTTTGCGGTATTGAATCCCCAGATTTCTATCCCAGATCCATTGATAGAAATTTGTGCCGGTAGGGAAGTAATTCGTAAATTGATACTGATACCCGCCGCTGATGCGCAACGCTGTTCCGGATCCCAGATCAAAGACCAAGTTGCCCATCATTTGCTGCTGTTGATCAGGATTTTCCGTCGGCAAGCTTGGATTCGTGACTTCTGACCGCAAGGCCATAAACATCGTCACACCATCGTCGATAGGTCCGCCGATGGCAGCCTCCACAGAATAATCAATGGCTGTAAATTTCTTATTGAGATCTTTCGAGACAACATTATTCCAGAGCGTTTTCATGACAGTTCTTGCTGTTGTAGTGTCCATGGCTCCGAGATAATTACCATATGACATTGTCACCCAATTCCAGGGAGCATTGTAGGAAGTACTCAAATCGCCGTTATTCCAGAATGATGTATCACTCATCTTCTGCAGATACGGATTCGCATTGACATCAAAGATGCTCGCTCCAAAGTATTTTTGTGCCGGGGCGCGCATTCGTGTCTGCGCTGTAGCGCGCCATTTATCAGATTTCCCTTCCTTCATCGTTATATTGACCACACCAGATTGCGCATTACCATACTGTGCGCCAAAACCGCTTGTGATCACTTCTACTTCTTCCACAGCACTCATGATAGGTCTGAATGCCGCCGTTGCATCCCAGGGATTTACAATACCCATCCCCTGCAATGTGTAAAACTCCTCATTGCTGCGACCGCCCCGGAAGTGACCATCGGTGACATCTGCAGCCAGTCCAATCACATCGCCGACATCCCGCATGCCTGCGATGGCCTGCACTTCATCCCCGCGGATGATGGTACTCGTGGAAGTCTTTTCCGGTTCCACATCCGGCCGCGTTGCCTCAACGATCACTGCTTCCTGTTGAAGCGTGGTTACCTTCAGTTTGAAATCTGCATTCGTCGTGCGGTTCGAGTTCACGATGACATCGCGCATGATAACCTTCTCGTATCCCAGCATGGATGCCTGAACATTATATTTTCCCGGGGGAACATTGAGGATAAAAAAAGTGCCCTCCAAATCAGTAGAACCGCCCAGGCTTGTTCCCAGAACGACAACATTGGTGCCGATCAGGGGTTCACCCGTTTGAGCATCAGTAATAATACCGGAAATTTTCCCGGCAGTCTGTGCGAAAAGTGTATTCAGCGCGACGACGAGGAATGCGCTGAGATACAACGTGAGTTTTGTTTTGTGATTTGTCATTTGGGCTCCTTGGTACTTGATGACAAGTGTCTGTTCAACATTCCGTTCCGCTTCACATCAACCACCGATTCATCACTTTATTCCTGTCTCCGATTGCATGGTCATGGTCACATTAATCATGGTGAGATCCTTGACGTTCTCCAGTACATTCGGCTCAGCAACATTCCTGAATGAACAATTCTCGATGCGAATGTTGGCCGCCGGTGAGCGCACATATGTCTTTATCCAAAGACCATACTTACTCTTATTGCTTTCAACACTCTTCAACTCAACATTCCGGACAAAAGGAGTGCATGTTCCTCCATCACCTTCTTCATAATAAAAATCGATCTGCATGACAGCATCGGCAACCTGGCCCACAACAATATTCCGGAAGTAGACATTCTCCACGAAACCGCCCCGAAAAGAATTCGTCTTAATGCGCAGCATACGGTCAAGGTTCGGGCTGTCCATTGTATCGTATTCCGCATACACATTTCTTATTCCCCCCGAAAGCTCGCTTCCCAGCGATACACCGCCGTGACCGTTTTTCATCCGGCATCCTTGAACAATGACGTTGCTGCATGGTACATTGACTCTCCGGCCGTCGTTGTTCCGTCCGGATTTAATGGCGATACAATCATCGCCGTTGTTGAAATAGCAATTCTTTATCAGCACATCGGTACAGGATTCCGGATCGCACCCATCGTTGTTTGGCCCCTGCCCTTCGGTCGTTACTCCGATGACAGAGACATTTGTGCATTGCACCGGATTCAGAAACCACATCGGAGAATCCTTAAATTTCACGCCTTCTACCAGCACATTGGTGCAGCGATACGGCTGAAAGAAATTCGGACGTAGATAGGAACCTTCGCCAAACACTCGTTCTGAAACAGGAGTCCCATGCTCACCCATCTCGATGAGTTTTTTCCGGGCAGCGAGTTGATTCGGTTGGATTGCGTCTTTGCGTCCTTTCCAACTCCACCAATTTTCCTCCGCACCCTGCCCGTCCAGCAGACCTTGGCCGGTCACTGCAATATTCTGCTGCTCGAATGCGTAGATGAGGGGTGAATAATTCATACATTCAATCCCTTCCCAGCGGGTAAAGACCATGGGGAGATATTTTTTCGGATCAGTACTAAAGAGAATTGTCGCTTTTTTAGTTACGTGGAGGTTCACATTGCTCTTCAGCTGGATTGCGCCGGTGAGATACACTCCTTGAGGAACAACCACTCTGCCGCCACCGGCCGAATGACATTTCTCGATAGCTTTTTTGAATGCCTCTGTACAATCTTTCTTTCCGTTGCCCATCGCTCCAAATTTCGTAATGTCATAATCCTTCGCAGGAAAAACAGGAGGTATAATACGTTCGAGAATGTACGGAACCATACCCCATCCGGACAGTGGAGATACTGAAGGTTGGGAATGCAAAATAAAGGAGAATGAGAAAATGAGAAGAATGCTGAAAGTATGTTTTCCAAGATTCATGCTCGAACGCCCTTTCTTCCCAGAGATAAGTAATGACAAATATCTCGTTGTATATTTTCTCTGCTGTTAAGCCGGTTACTTTATCAGTATCATCTGCCGCGTCTGTGTATATGCACCCGCAGTCAACCTGTAGAAATATACACCGCTCGGCATGTGCATGGCATTCCACTGAATACTATGGATTCCCGCCGGCTTCTCCTCGTTCACCAGCACAGCCACTTCGCGGCCGAGGAGATCAAATATTGAAAGCTTTACAAATTCGAAGTTGGAGATTCGAAATTCGAATTTCGTTGTCGGATTGAAGGGATTAGGATAATTCTGCAAGAGCCGCGACACAGATATTCTCGAACTGATTTCTTCTGTGACCCCGGTGTTCCCTCCAGTCTCAAAACATCCAAGGTCAGGAGCTATGCCGTAAAAAGGAAGACCAACATCGGTACCTGCATCGATAAATTGGTTCCCCGGTGCAAGATGCATAAAATTGATGTCGGGTAAACTGCCGTCGGGCTTACGTGGTCCGCGAACTCCGGCTGTATCGATGGAAATGAAGTCTGCATTCGTAGCACCGCTAAAGGGAGCAAGCCAGCTGTTTGTCGCTAAAATAGGATTGGGAACTCCTGCAATTGTAACTCCGGGTGATGCAAGCGAGATGCAATTTTTGACCGTCAAGGTTTCACCCGTTCGGATGAAGCCGGGGACTGAAAAGTTGTACGATCCATTCCGAAATCCGGTGCAGTTGATGAGCGTCATCGATCCTCGATCATTATTCTGGTCGTATCCTTTCACACGATTATCAAAACAGAGGCAATTCCTCAGTGTCATAAAATGGCGAAGCTGGTGGATATTGCTTGTGTCTCCACCCCCCATCTTGAATCCATTGCCATTACCGGTGGCAATCGGATTTCCATTTTTGAGATACCCATTCATAAATGACCAGCAATTCTCAATTGTTGTATAAACACTATCCGATGGTCTCAAATATCCATCCCAACCGTCGTCGGAATTTTGCCACGATCGGCAGCCATAGAAATAATTTCCCGCGCCGACATCGAGTTTTGGGGCGAATCCATCTGCATTGCCACCGGCAGGGGCATCATAATTAAAATATGAATCGCAATTAATGATGCGGTTGTACGAAGCACCATTGCCAAACTGCATACCGGTGTTTCTGTTATCGTGGACACTGCAATTCTCGATCAGGTTATAACTGCCATTCACAGCAATACCATTATGAGTCGAATTCGATATTTCCAATCCGCGCAAATGCCAATATTGACCATTGACTTTTAGTCCATCACTGCTTGTTTGTGTCGAAAAATTAAAGACAGGACTCTCTCCTGGATAAGCAAAGAGATGATACAGAGTATCGGCTTTTCCCATTTTAGAAATACTGACGGTGGCACTGTACGAATACGTCCCGCCGCGCACAAAAATGGTATCACCCGGTATAAGGGTCGATAGGCCGACGGCCTTTGTTAGCGTGAGAAACGGTTGACCGATTGTTCCTGGATACGAGTCACTTCCTGCAGTGGAAACATAATATTGATGAGCAAAACCCATTGAGAGCCATACTGCAAGTAAGGAGAAAATGATTCTCAAACGAAGTAGCAATATTTTCATATATTTTTGGTTCAATCCGATAAGTAATTATTGATAACCACTGATGGACCGTAGGACGTAAAATCCCAGGTCATTGGTTTCATTGATTATATCAATTCTCATAGAAAGTGGCAAAATCCACGCAAATGAAGCCAAACTTCTCCGTTTTCCAAAGGCCGTTTTGGACAACGGTAACTTCATCGGTAACTATATTAACGGAAAAATAGTTCTCTGTCAAGTAAATTCTTTCCATTTCACAATAGGTAAACAACCGATAGTCGAACGCTGGTGAATTTGCTATCTGAAGAATTCCGAAGGGATGGTTGATGACCTCATGACATATCGAATTCTTGTTTTAAAATCAAACCCATTTGAACATTGAGAAAAGCACGTAGGACAATCTCCGCAGGGACTTGAAGGAATATAAAGACTTATGATAAGTGCTCGAGCTTGTTTAGGATTGTTATAGCCAAAGAAGTCATATATACTCATATGAATTCTGGGCTGTGCGATCCTTTGGAGCATGAGTGCAGGCACTGACCGCATCCCCCCAATACATGCGTCCGAGAGACTTATCCATAACGAGATCTGGCGATTCCTCTTTCAGAGATAAAGGCGAAATTATCATCATCCCCTGACCGCATAGAATAACCGCACTAAGAAAATTCTGACGACTGGTTTCCTTTATAGTGATCTCCTCTATCTTTCTCTACAATAGATAAACTAACGCCGTGACGGATTTTCTATCATAGGAGATCAATTTTCGTAGGGCAAGTTTACTTCCTGACAAAGTCCCCGTGTTGCAGCGATCGCGAGAGAAAATAATTCAGGCCCAGTTTCACCCCCGAATTGTCCGCCGTATTTTAAGTGCGGTTCTAGAGTAAGAAAACCGTTGTAGCGCATATTGGCAAGGTCGCTGAAGAGTTCCTTTATTTGGCCATCCCCTTTACCCGGAATACTTCCAGCATGTTCGCTGTCGACTTTCCAGTCTTTCACATGAATATGGTTTACATAGGATTTCATGGGGAGCCAGCATGACTCATGGATGCGGCGACTCTTATTCCCCCAGATACAATTTCCCGGATCATAGGCAATTCTACATTGCGGTGAATTCAATGCTTGCATCACGTCCACACAGTTTTCCGTGCTGTCGCAATACGTTCCAGGGGAGTTTTCTATTGTGAGAATGATCCTAGTGTTTTTGATCCTATCGAGCTTGGTCTTCATCCGTTCTATCACGACATCCCGATACTCATCAATACGTTTTCCCTCAGGTCCGAAATAGCTGAATATTCTTATGAGCGATGTACCGAAGTATAATGCCAGGTCCATCGCATGATTGAATTTATCAAGATGCTGTTGAAATGGTGCATCAAGCGAGATTTTCCCGATGGGCGATCCTATGGCGCTCACACCAATGCCATGAGCATCTAACATGCTTTTCACTTCACATAATTCCGGCGAAGTAAGATCCAAAATATTCTTTTTATTGACGAACCTGATTTCAATGAATTTCACATTCTCTGAATTCAGAAATTCTAATTGACCTATAAAATCATCAGTGACTTCGTCAGCAAATGCACTCAGCAGCGCCATCTCACTGCTCCCGTATTATTATCGACTTTCCATACGAGCGTGAAGTTCTACCGGTCAACCAATTCGATCCGTGTCCCATCTGGATCGATGATATTCGCATGCCAATTTGTTCTTTGAAGAACGTGTGTCTCGACCGGTATGGCAGGATTCCTTCCCCTTAATATTTCCACCACTTTTTCTACACCCGGATGTGCGAGGAGACAGAGATGATTTCGGCTCCCCAGGAATTCCGGCGTCGGCGTCTTCTTGTAGACACCAAACTCAATGCACTCATTCCCTTCGGGAACCTGAGGTTTTTTTTGATCGATAAATCCCAAGACTTGTATGTAAAATTCCCGTTCCTTCTCCTCATCCTGGGCCGTAACGCCGATATGTTCAATCCGTGTGGCGATGCGGCTCTCAGGCATATACTCGCCTTTCTCACGAGATGTCCAGCTCTCCGGCATGTATTGCATTAATTCAAGCGTATGTCCCTCAGGGTCACTGATCGTAAAAGCGAGATTCCCCGCACGTCCCTTATCAATTTTCTCCGGGACGGCGACACCCATCGAGGCGAGATATTCCCGCATTGCACTTAGGTCATCCGTGAAGAAAGCCACATGACTGAGACGGCCATCGGTCTTAGGCGAATCGACTGTCAATTCAATATACTGGTCGTCATTAATCTTGAGCATAGCAGTTCGTTCAGTACCATCTTTTCCTTTGAGAGTGTAGACCTCTGCGAATCCTAAAAAATCTTTATAGAATGCCCGCGTTTTTTGCAGATCACTGACGAAGAACGCCATATGTGCAACACCCAGGATCCGCGGTCGACGAACAGGTCCATCGGCCCAAAGATTTTGCACCACGATGAGTAATAGACCAAAGAATACTCTTCTCATGGAATTATTCCCTTTCAATGCCTCGTTTTGAGTCAGGCAGGACTCGAATCAGAACTCGATCAGGAAAGCGAGCTGCATGTTATGTATATTGCAGACCCACCTCATGGCAAAGCGATTGTGTGGCACGAAGCGCCTGAGAGAACAATTCCGGGCCTGTCTCTCCCCCAAATTGGCCTCCGGCTTTCAGATGAGGTTCCATTGTCAAAAAGCCTTTGTATTCTCTCTGTACAAGGTCGGCTAAGAGCTCTTTAATCTGACCGTCTCCTTCTCCAGGGATACTCCCTACTTTCTCGCTCCCCATTTTCCAATCTTTGATATGAATATGCACGACAAACTGCTTCAGCATCGGCCAGCAGACATCCACATTGTTTGATATTTTTTGCCCCCAAACAAAATTTGCCGGATCATATGCTAACCTGAATTTGGGCGAATTGATCGATTGAGCAAGATCCGCGCAATTGGCTGCACTATGACCAAAAATATCTGTTTCGTTTTCATGCACTAAGACAATGTCCGTATCTTTCAGGAATTCGACCTTTGTCCGCATTCTCTGCAGCACTTCCTCGCGATAATCTTCGATCCGTTTTCCCTCCGGCGGATAATAACTGAATATCCGAATAAACCGTGCATGATAATACTCGGCCAATTCAATGGCATGTTTGAACTTTTCGAGATGTTCCAGGAACGGCTGATCTATTTTGATTTTTCCGATCGGTGAACCTATAGCACTGACGCCTATTCCGTGATCATCGAGCATCTGTTTTACATCATGTAATTCCCGTGGAGAGAGATTCATCACATTCTTTTGATTGACAAATCTGATTTCTATGAAATTGACCTTGTGCGAAACAAGGAATTGAACTTGACCTGCAAAATTATCTGTAACTTCATCTGCAAATGCACTGAATTTTACCATGGATGATTTCCCTTTATTGTCTTTTGTTGATCGGTGAATGACCATTATGCTTTTTGCTCAACACCATCATTCTTCCCACCAATCGCATACCATGGAGAGAGAACCTCTTTAATCTTGCGGCAAGGGTTTGCCTTTTGTCTCAGGAGCCCAGATCAGTGTCACAAGGCCAAGTAAAAAAATGGACGATAAAATTGTTGCTGACAATCGAAATGGATGTGCTGCACCTTGTTCAATCAGTAATTGATTCAAGCCCATGAGCATGAGCGGAAACACTGCTGCAAGATAGCGAACAGTGTTGTAGCAGAATCCTACACCTGTTCCACGTAACCGGGTTGGAAAGAGTTCCGGAAAATATATAGAATAGCCACCAAAGACGGACAATTGAGCGAATCCCATCAAGGGCAACATCCAATAGGCATCTGCACCGGTATGCAGGTTATTGAAAACAAAGATTGTTGAACCCAGGCAGAGGATGAAAGCACCTGCAAAGGCAATACGCCTGCCAACGTACGTGGCCACTAGGGTAAATGTCAGCATACCCAGAAAGGAACCGATGTCCTGAAACGCCGTACCGTACCCGCGCACAGTATCAATCACTTCCTGCGATTCATTTTTCAACGCCGTCGTAATGAGTTCAGGCGAGAAGAATCCTATCCCCCACAGTCCAGCCATCCCTGCTAACCCAAGTCCAATGCCGACGAATGTATTCTTTCTCCACTGCTTCTGCCGGAACAAATCACCCATTCTCCCAACTTGCCGTGTCGCATCTTTATGTTCGCGGGCGAATCGTTTTGCCTCTTTCCAGGCCTCGGGTTCGTGAAGTACAAATGGAATAACAAGCGCGAGAATAGCCGGGGCTGCACCTGCTAGAAAAATCCACCTCCATCCGGCATACCCTAGATAGAATTCTGCCTGTCCCGGTTTGATCCATGTACTCAACAATGAGGCAGTAATATTCCCCAGCGACGACAGAGTCTGCATGAATCCAAGAGCAAGAGGCCGTATACGCGTTGGTACACTTTCCGCTATAAGAGTCGTCGCAGAACCGAACATGCCGCCGATCCCTAAACCACCAAGGAATCGAAAGATGAGAAACTGAACTCCTGTCTGTGCAAGACCGGTCAACCCAGAAAAAATTGTGTAGGCGAGCAATGTGGTTACCATGGTTTTCACTCGTCCCCATTTGTCACTCATCATACCGAATAATATCCCGCCCGTCGCCCACCCGATGATCATAGCGGTCGTCGCGTAGCCGCTCCACGATAAGATGAGAGCATCTGAAATACCAGGGCCGAGGAGTTCCTTGAGTGCCGGGAAACGTGACAGGACATGGATCCGCTGTCCCATGCAATCAAATAACCAGCCGGCGGATGCAATTATAAACACAAGCCAATGGTAGAGGGTCACACCTTCCAAGACATTCTCTTTTTTTTCCGCAATCACATGGTCATTCATCACAGGATATCCTTTCGATTTTCAATTTATCTAGGAGTTGAGACCGGCATATTCGGGACATTTATACATTGAGCGTCTTGCTCTGTTGCGCTGATCGATAAATTGCAGTGATGATGGCAACTGCAGAGCGGGCTTCGGAACCATTAATTCGCGGTGTGCTATCTGTCCGTATTGCCTTCACGAAATCCTCAAATTGCCGGCGATGTCCCTCGCTATTGATCGCCTTCGGATCCGAGGCACCGCCGCTGAGTTTTCCCTCATGCGGACCAAACTGCTTGCGAATGGCATCATCCTCAGGTGTCTCCTCTTGAAAATGCCAGGCCACAAATGTCTCATCTTCCATAATAACGGATCCGGCAGTACCGGAAATTGCGATGCGAATTTTATCTCCCGGCCATGATCCTGTCGTGCCTTCGATCACTCCAAGAGCACCGGAACGGAATAGCAGCGAGGCCGCCGCCACATCTTCCACTTCAATTCCCGTGTGCGCACGAGTTGCGGTGAAGGCTGTCACTTTTTCCACTCCGCCCATGAGCCATTGAAGGAGATCAATACCATGGATTCCTTGATTCATCAATGCACCACCTCCATCGTACCGATACGTGCCCCGCCATCCGCCTTTCGCGTAATACTCCTGCGTCCGGAACCATCTGATAAAGACGCTGGCCAGCACAATCGTTCCGAATCGACCGGAATCAATCGCTTGCTTGAGTACCTGACTTGAATCCATAAACCTGCGGGGAAAAATTGCCCCCAGCTTAACACTGTTGTTCCTGCATGCCGCAATGATTTGATCGACCCTTTCCACAGTGACTTCCATCGGCTTTTCGACCATAACATGCTTATGAGCGTTAGCTGCAATCACAACAGCTTCCATATGCATTCCTGAAGGAGTACAGATAGAGACTGCATCCACCAGAGGATCCTTCACAAGATCCTCGACACTCGTATAGACTTTTCCTCCGAATTGTGCAGCGCGGGCTTCCGCTGCCGCTCTTTGAGTATCGCAGAATGCCACAACCCGCGCACCTGGCACTTTCTGTATGGCATCGGATTGAAATTCACTGATCATTCCGCAGCCGATAATCCCAAAGCAAATCTCATTCTTCTCCATCAAAGCTCTCCATAAACCTTTATAAAGAATCGAATGCGAGTACCTGAATTATCCCGATGGGATTGAACGTTTGTACTCTTCCAGTGAAAAAAGCTATGGAACTCCAGAAGAGTTCCACAGAACAGATCTATTAAATTTCCATTCTAAACAGTTACGAAAATTGAATTATATTAAAGCCTCTCGAATTTCTTTGAGAAATGCGGGAACTTTTACAAATGGGTCGTAGGGCTGACCTTTGACCATAAGGGTCTCAATGGGGCAATATCCCCGATACCCGGTTTCCCGAAGAATTTTGACAAGCCTTTTTACGTCAATCCGGATTGGGCTTGCTGCCCCGAAGGGGCTTTCTTTAATCTGCAAGTTGACGGCGTACGGCATCGCTTTGGCAATATCCACATAGGGATCGGGTGTGAGGAAAAATCCGGTATCGAGAATGATGCCGAACCAATCAGAATCGACTTTTTTTACAATCTTTATCGCTTCATCAGCAGTCTTTAAAAAATCTCCATGATTCTGGACACCGACAAGAACGCCGAATTTCTTTCCATGCTCGACACATTTTTTTAAATCATCAACCATCCATTCTGCGATTTCATCCCATCTCTTCTCATATCCTGTCGGTAATGGACCTGCGAAGACCCGGATGACCGGTGCTCCTAATTTTGCCGCGACTTCAATCCACTCTTTGACAAGAGTTACATCAGCCGCACGTTGTGCTTCATCCGGAGAAGCAAAGTTATTCTTGACTCCCGTACCGCTGATATCGAGTCCAAGTTGAAATGCGCGTCTCTTAAAATTGTTGATATACTCATCTGCGGGAACCTGCGGATAGCCGGGGAAGAAGTATCCTGTTGGATCAATAGCATCAAAATCATACTTTGCACAAAAGTCTAGTACGTCGAATAATGTTATGCCCGATTCTAGACCAGCTTTTTTATCACTCAACAAATTATTAAATGAATACGCATTCAGACTCATTCTCAGTTTCGAGCCGCCGACTCTTTTAACCTGTGCTTCGACCGAACCGGACATCATGTCGATCGTATGCATCCCGAGTGCAGAAGAGATCGTTACGAGTGAAGCACCTTTGAGAAAATTCCTGCGTCCTTGCGACTTTTCCATATCTTTTCTCCAATTGACAATTATTATCGAGTTTACAACACCTCAGGGGCACTTCATCGATTCGATGCTCTTGTTCCCTGTAAAAGCGGAATCATTACCCTTTCTCTGCGATCGCTGCCCGTATTTCCTCAAGGAACTTCGGCACAGCGGTAAAAGGATCATATTCTCCCCCCTTTTTGGGTGCCAGCGTTTCGATGGGAATGTACCCGCGATACCCAGAGGCCTTAATAATTTTTATCAGTCTTTTCACATCGGTGTGAATAGGGCTGTCCTGGCCAAATACACTTGTCTTGATTTGCCAATTGACTGCATACGGAGCTGCTTTTTCCATGTCCACATATGGATCAGGAGTTTGAAAATAGCCGGTGTCCACAATGGCTCCGCACCATTCAGAATCAACGCGTTTGATTAGGCTTAATAGATCTTCTGCGGTCTTGAGAAAATCTCCATGATTTTGCACACCAATGATGACGCCGAATTTCTTCCCATGTTCGGCACACTCTTTTAGGTCGGTTGCAATCCATTCTTCCACTTGTTCACGAGTTGCACCATTTGCAACTTCCGGGGAAGTCCAGCTCAAACCTTTTTTCTGCGTGTCCGCAAACACGCGAATGACCGGTGCGCCCATTTTCGCTGCAACTTCTACCCAATCTTTGATGTGCTTGACATCCGCCGTCCGAATGGCTTTGTCGGCAAGCGTAAAATTGTTACGCACACCTGTACCGCTGATTTCGAGACCGAGTTCGAACGCCCGGCGCTTAAATTTGTAAATAAACTCATCGGTTGGCAATTCCTTCGGGTATCCCGGAAAATAATAACCGGTCGCATCAACAGCATCAAAATTATGTTTCGCACAAAAATCGAGCAGATCGAATAACGACATCCCCCCTTCTCTCCCCTTGCTGAAGCCGCCTAATTTTTGAGCGAAGGAATATGCATTCAAGCTAATTTTGAGCCTGGATCCGCCAATGCGTTTGACAGGATCCTTGGCAAATGCAAGGATGTTGCCAGAATCGATACCGGTCAATGCTGCAATCGAAAGCATTGATGCACTAGTGATAAATTTTCTGCGATTTACAGTCGTTTCCATACGAAACCTCCATTTTATGTATCGTTCACTTCGAGAGTACTTTCCTTTTGCGTTCCAGTTCCTTCAAGGTGCTAAACCGAGAAACAAGGTATCGCTACTCCTCTTTCGCCTGATTTCCCTTTTTCTCTTTTTCTGATTCACTCTTCGCTCCCTTCGCAGATACCGCAGACTTCCCCTTTGTCGTTGTCGCTTTCCATTGAAGTAATTGATCTGGCGTGAGAATTTTTGATAATCCGGAATCTAATTTGTCTTTGTACACCTGGGAATTCTTTTTCGAGAACCTCCCCTCACTCGCAACCGCTTTTTCTCTCGCCTTTTCGTATTCCACGACATATTCGTTGAGGAGCTTTTGCGCTGCAATCATATTGTCTTTTGTTAGACCGAAAGCCTGAAGCGCGGTAAGATAGGTATCCCAATTCTTGTTAAAACTTCCTAACAAGGGAACAACAAGCTTGATCTGTGCCGCGGATATTATTTTCTTCAACGAGATCCTGAACTTCTCCCGTTCCGATTTGATTACAAGCTCTGATGCTGCCCTTGCCTTTTGTCTGTCCTTTTCTTCAGGGAGATTCTTCAGTGCGGCGGCGTAACTATGCCGGGCGGCAATATACGCCCTTTCCAAAGCACTGCTTTTCTCTTTTGTCAACCCTAAGTTTTTCGAGACACCCTGCGCCTGAAGTTTCCAGATGCTCTCGGATTTCTTCGATCCTTTCGTCACTTTGGCGGATTTCTCTTGTGCTGGACCATCAAGAACAGTGATGGTCATCAAGATGAAGCAAAACAGGAGACCATAGATGATTCGTTTTTTCGACTTAAACATTTTTGTTGGATGCATAATGTACTCCTTGTCTCCTAAAATTATGAAAACCCTCATTGACGATAATCGAGATGAGTGCTTGAACTTCGTTCTATTTTTGTTTTCCCTTCTTCGATGATTCCGCCCATACAGCGTACTGCTCTCGTGTGAGCAGCTGTCCCAGCGACATATCAAGGCGTTGTTTCAGCGATTGAGGACTTTCCCTGGTACTACGTCTTGAATGTACACCGGTTGACTTCTCACTTTTTGTGCGGGACAATTCTGAATCTCTGCCGGATGAGCGGTTTCTCGATTTTCCACCCGATTTACTGCCCAATTTGCCGGTTCCTTTAACGTCGGTCGATACCGATTTTTCCTTTGATTCACGTAAACTCACAATATATGTATTGACCAATACCATGGCAGCCTTCAATTTTTCTCGTTCAAGGTTCAAGCTGAAAAGTACATTGGTAAAGGAATCCCATTGGGGATTAAAACAGCATAGGAGTGGAAGACCGCTCGCTATTTGCTCATCTGTCATAATACCCTTAAGACCTTCAGCAAGTTTCTCTTGGTCCCGCTCTCTGAGTTCTTGAACTGAGGAAGCAGATTCATCCTTATCTCCCTCTTTAGGGATTTTTGTCAGTGCGAGTTTATGACTTTTTCGCATTTCCCGATAGAGGACTTCGAGTTTGGCAGTTTGATCTGCCGACAATCCAAGTTCTTCCGCTACACTTCGAGATTGAATTTTGTAGATTGTCCTTCGTTTTTTGATTTTTTTCGGTTTTACCTTCGTCGTGTGGCTCGGAGGAACTATTGTCGAGTCCGTTGAACGATTCTGCGCCTGCAACTCGTAAGGCAACAGGAAGGAAACTATTATAGAGAGTACGCAAAAATATATGAATCGCTTCATTGCTTGACCTCTACGGAACAGATTTGTCCCCTACCCAGATATTGCGAAATTGATATGCTGTTTCGTGCTCTTGTAACATGAAAGGACCTTTCGGTGCATCACCAAGCCGTCCGGCCGCTCCTTTGACACCTTCGATGGATAATGTATTATATAGTGTAATCCCATTGAATATAGTGGTGAGCTGAGCATTCTCAGTTTTTATGCCGGCTGCATCGAATCGCGGGGCTCGGAACTCGATCTCCAGCGTTTGCCATTGGAATGGAGGAAGTGATGCATTGGGAATCGATTCGAGTTCCTGGGTAAGGTTTCCCATTGCACAGCATGGTTCACCTTTGATCTGACCATACGAGTCTTTGATATTGACTTCGTACCGCGCCATCTGATAGATGCCGCCGTTCGTCACTTCGCCGAGCAAGCGGAACTCCGCATGAAGTGTGTAGTCGCCGAACAATCTTTTTGAGATAATGGAACCTGCCCCGACCGTTGCCTCCAGTCGTCCCCCAGGAAGGATCTTCCAATCTGTTGCAGGGCCATCCGAGTTGAGCCAATCTTTCGTTTTCTGACTCAACCACTCGTCGACATTTGTACCATCGAATAAGACCACTGCTCCGCTCGGTGGCGGTGTATTCAAGGCCGGCGGGTGTCGTAGTACCCGTTTCATCTCATACTCTTGGTTCCCATTTTTGAGAGTAAACCGTTGATCCTCAATTGTTCCTCTCCATCCTCCGTCCTTCAGAATAATACCGGCATCATAAGACGCTCCTTCCAATATTGCAGTCGGTGTACCTGTTGTGTTCAAGGAAGGAAAGAGAAGTCCCCGATATTTGCCGCCAGTAAGCTTCGCTACTTGAATAACTAAACCAGATTGAGAAGACTGCCAATCGCCCATGAAGGGATCAATCAGAGAGTCCGGGCGTGCCGCATTGAATCCGAGGTCGAGAATCTTGATATTTCTAAAATACACATGCATCGGCGTCGCAACCTTCGTTGCATGGACTTGGAGACCTATAAACCCATTCGGTGTCATAGCGTCGACGATTCCAGCAGCAAAGACACCATTCACCCAGGTCCTTATTCCATCGCCCATTGCTTCAATACGAATGTGATTCCATTCACCCGGTTTGAAGGCAAGGCGCGCCGGTTCGTTTTGTGTCAGGTCACAAAGCCATCCACGCCGACCTTCGTCGTAAATACCACCCGTCCACCTGCGCGGTTCGGTGTTTTCCGGGATTTCTCTCCCGTCCGTATGAAGATTGTGCGGCCGTGCTTTATAGAGTTCTTTTTGAGCGGGATCGATTTCCACCTGATAGCCGTGGACACGTCCATTTTGATATTCCTTTGTGCTTTCGCTTCGAATTTGAATACCGGAATTCAATCCTTCATCTACTATGAAATCTATCTCGAGAATAAAATTGCCGTAACTTTTCTTCGTGCAAAGAAAACTATTCGGAGAATTCAACACAGTCGTTCCGACGATCGCACCACCCTTCACCTCATAAGTTGCAGTACCGTTGAGCTGCACCCATCCGTCAAGAGTCTTCCCGTCAAAAAGATTCTGCCATTTTGTCTTCGCCTGTGCATGGGCGAGCTGCGACGTGCTCTGTATAAGGACTGCCAAGATGCAGTCTACAATAACGGTGAATAATCTATGCTTCATCATTTTCCACCTTCCCCTCTCCAATGTGCGCCGAAGTTTGTCAATTCGATACAGCATTGGTTACGATGGATTTCATATTGCGGAACTTCGCTCCACATGAATCTCTTACGATGAGTGTGGGTTTTAAAATTTTTCGATCAGAAACGGGTTGGCCGGTAATTTTCTTAAAGACTATTTCGAAGGCGAGTGTCCCAATTTCTTCTAATGGCTGATGTATCGTTGTGAGTGGCACTGGTGCGGTTCTTCCTCTTCGGATATTATCAAAACCGACGATGGCAACATCGTGAGGCACGCGAAGGCCATGCTCAAGAATTGCTTTCTGAAAACCAAGTGCAGAGAGGTCGTCAAAGGCAAAAACTGCTTCCGGCCGGCTGGAAGAGACAATGAACTGAACGCCTATTTCATACCCCGATTGATAGTCATTCCATTCTCCTCCAAGCTCAAATTTATATTCGAACATTGGATCACACTCAATCCCGCTTTGCTTTAACGCTCTCAGATAGCCTTTTTTCCGCAGATCTCCTAAAAGACTGCTCTTATTATCATGGACGCCATTGATATAGCCGATTTTTTTATACCCCAATTTCGCCAGATGCTGAGTTGCTATAAATGCGCCAAGTTCATGATCAGTACCAACATATGAGATATCTTCATCCGCCATATATGAAACAACGGTGTAGGGAAATTTGATTTCATGCAGTTTCCGGATGATTGGAGAAGCGACATATTCCCGGGACATCGATGCGATAATAAGACCATTGACGCCAATATCCAAAAAATGCTGAATCATACCCTCTTCTCTCTCTTCTTTCCCAGAAGTGCTTGATAAAAGAAGATTATATTTCGCGTTGGAAATTGTTTTTTCTACGCTTGTAAGGATTCTCGAAAAGAAGGGACTGTCAATATCCCGCAGAACAAACCCAATGGTTTTTAATTTTGAAAAATCGACATGGGTCGCTTTACTCGCTACAAACGATCCTTTGCCGACCCTGCTGTAGACTACACCGATTTTCGTGAGTTCGGCAAATGCTTTCCGTATTGTAATCTGACTGACAGAATATTCCTTTGCTAATTCATTTTGCGAGGCTAACTGATGGCCAACCTGTAATTTTCCAGAAGCAATTTTTGATTTGATATCATTTGCTACTTGAATATAGAGCGGTTCGGAATTTTTACTATCAACCATTTTTATGCGCGATACAATTATTATGTATACAGAGTATACAATTAAGATGTGGGTTTGTCAATGAATTTCTTCTAAAATTATTTCTTTTTTAAAAAATCGCTTGACATTACAGAAATATTACGTAGATTGCATATACCTTGTATACACACTATAATGGCCGTATAGTTTGCTGGTAAAGTGATTTTTCGAAATTACGACAGTTAGCTCTTGACTGTAGCCTTTTATTTTCGTCATCTGTTTTTTCGCTTCTCAAACACATATAATTAGATTGAACATCTTCGGAAATTACCCTCAGGAGAATTCTATGCTGAGACTAATCTGTTATGTATCACTCTTTATCTCCTTCTTTCTCATCCCTTCAATTGTCGTTGCCGGAGAAACCGGAAAAATCTCAGGGAGGGTCGTTGATAAAAATACAGGAGAAGCCCTTGTCGGCGCCAATGTTTTTGTCGATGCCATATGGATGAATGATAAAGAAGTCCAGCTTTCCACTCCACAAGGATCGACTACGGATATTGATGGATTCTTTTTCATCCTCGCTTTGCGGCCTGGAGAATATAATGTGACGTGCAGCATTATCGGGTACGGGAAAAAAGAGATCACAAGAGTTAAAGTGGACATTGATCGCACTACGGAAGTAAATTTTGAGCTGCTTTCCGTGACACTTCAATCCGAAGAAGTCGTGATCACCGGGTATAAGCCCGGTCAAGTCGAAAAGGACCTTACCGCAACCAAGCAGACATATAATATTTCCGAAGTTGAAAACATCGCAGGAATAAATTCTATAGCGGACATCCTTACGCTGCAGGCTGATGTGATTGATAATCACTTCCGGGGTGGGAGAGAAGGCGAAGCCCAATACTTGATTTCAGGGGGAACCATTAACGACCCGCTTGATGCAAGTCGATCATTTGAACCCATGACCAATGCCCTGCAGACCGTTGAGGTCCTCACGAGCGGATTCAGCGCTGAGTATGGTAATGCTCAATCCGGCGTTATTAATATGGTTCCGAAAGAAGGGGGCGATAAATGGGTATCTCGGATCGACCTTTCCATGGATCTCCCTCATTACAAGTCGTGGGGTGGTAATCCATACTCAACTGAGAATTATCCATTGTACGACGTCCTGACCACTCCTGATCAATGGTTGGAAAAGTTCTATGATATCGGGATTATCAGGCCGTATTTTGATAAGGATAGTAAATACGGCAGTTTTGTTTCAAGGCATTATCCAGTCAGTATGACGGATAGTCTGAAGACTCTTGTTTCACATTCCGACAGTTTGCGCGCGGCCAGGTTCGGTATAGCGAACTGGAAAGAGGCAACCAGAGAAATCGGATCGGATGATAAAAGTATACCCGAACATAAATTGAATGTCACATTTGGCGGCCCATTGTCAGAATCTATCAGGCTTTTTGTTGCAGTGCAGCAGGAAAAAGGGGGTGACGCTGTTGCAGTGCCTACCGCCCTCCCCACGCTCACGCGGCAGTTAATGAGCAATTTGACATTTCAAATGGGGAAAAAGGATAAAGTGACCCTCCTTTATGTGTATAGTTATCTCTTTGGAAATAATAGAAGTTTACAGCAGAGTGACTATTTTGAAAGAATTCTTCAGAATCCAAAGACGATTAAAACATCTCAACAGATAGGCATCAAGTTGGTGCATCAGCTCAATCAAGCAAGTTTCATCGAGATGAATCTCCAAACTCTGACGGTGAAGAATAATGTAGATCCGGAATTTTTGGAGCCCGGCAGATTTTCCAATGTGAATGCCTACCTTGGCGGCTCCGGTTCAGGATATTCCTATGCAGGTTCATGGTCGGTTCAACCTCTGGCGACGAATAATCTCACCACCTCGAGAACGGATAATAAAACAACGACCTATTCGGTTGACGGGAGTTATACGGCTCAGATTAATGCAAACAACTTAATCAAAACTGGTATTCAATATGTCTCATACAATATTGATGTCGACGAGTTATCGAGTATGAGCGACCTCTCTTCCTACAAAGAACAAGCATACAGCGTACATCCGTATGAAGGCGCCTTGTATGCTCAGGATAAAATGGAATTTCAGGGGCTTATCGCCAACATTGGCTTGAGACTTGATTTCTATGATTTTAATACAGATTATTTCTCGAACATTTTTAATCCTATACCTCCAGGGACATCTCCCGAAACCGCTCCGAAAGGCACAACCAAGCCATTTGGGAGACTTCAGCCGCGATTCGGGATGTCGTTCCCTGTATCAGAAGGAACAGTCTTTCATTTCAACTACGGGACATTTATTCAACGCCCGGCCTTTAAATATATTTATGGAGGCAAAATTGGTTTCACCGGTTCTACGTATACCTTATCAGCATTGGGAAATGCTACTTTAAAACCGGAAAAGACGTCTGCATGGGATATCGGTATTGTTCATGCACTGCCGGGCGGCTTTCGCATCGATCTCAGTGCCTACTACAAAGATGTGAGCGATCTCATCGAACAAGCGATTTATCAAGATCTACAAACCGGCGCTTCTTCCTTTACGAATTATACGAATATCGATTATGCCACAATCAAAGGATTTGTCATTTCGATCGATAAAAAATCGGACTACTTTAACTTCCATCTAAACTATAATTATGGCATTGCGAAAGGAAAATCCAGCGGGCCTGTAGGACAACCTATTCATATCTATTATACTCGTGACACGAATATCGATTCCCTCGTGATCAATCAAAGCATCGGGACGAGGGATATTTTATTGGATTATGACAGAACACATCGTCTACTGGCAACGGTGGGTGTTCTAACACCGAAAGAAGCAGGACCAAAAATCTTTGGTACACAGCCGTTCTCCAACATCAATGTCACCCTTACCTTTACATTTAATTCCGGGCGTCCATACAGCGATCCTTCCGGCGGAACATTGACGAAATTTAACCTACGAAGTCCAAATTATTATGACCTCAAGATGAGAGTCCAGAAATCGTTTATGGTGGGCACAGTGAAGTACACAGCGTACGTGGAAGGGTATAATTTGATTAACTTCAAAGAATATTCCTATGATGCGATCTTCGACCAAAAGAACATGCAGGATGCCCTTCTCAGATGGAATGATGGAGAGAGAGAGAGTCTTGTGTGGTATAATCCTATTTACAGAGAATCGGTTGATCGAGAGATTGCTTCGAAACAGCGCTATCTCTTTAGTGCTTCCAGAGACATCTATGATAATCAGCCAGCGTATTTTCGACTGGGGTTGTGGATAGAACTGTAATATTCTCTTATGGGAATTTTACCGAGCATATAATTACGAGAAAGAGGTATTCATGAAACTGAACAACTCAAAACAGGCGGTGCTTTTTTTCGTGTTGATAGTTCTTCTTCCATACACGCGGATCTCAGCACAGACGATTCCAAGCGCTGACGAGCAACGATATCTCATCCATAGCCGTGGTATGCTTCATGAAACCGTCTATAACACGGGGGAGATCGGTCAACCAACGAAAATTAATCAGACCGTTCTTGATATTATCAATCCCATGATGGAATGGCCTCCTTACATCAAACCCGCCGTTCCAACATCCAGCGGAAGCGGATATATTACATATCCCGGAGAGCATAATGGATATGGATCAGGTGTTTATATCTCAGCAAACTATAAGGGAACAACAGGATTCTGCGCAATAGGCGCTCCAGCATCCTTGAATCCATCGGCGAATCGTGTAGCAGCAATATGCGGCGGTATGACGGGAAGTAATAATCAAAGCTATTTACAGTGGAGCTGGCCTGTTCCGGGTTCTTTTCAAAGAATTGAGAACTACCCGGTGCTCGGCGACGGGAGCTTAAACCCCAATTTCAATCCCAATGAAGCAGAAGAAATCATTACCGCCAAATGGAACACGAATGCCGGTATTTCGGTGATAAGGACTTCCCGTACATACAGCTATCCTGATTTTGATGACTTCATTATTTATGAATATGAATTTGAAAATAATGGAATCTTCTTTGATGTCAATACTTCTCAACAGGTCTATAGAGATACGACACTTGTTGATGTGTACATTACCTTTATGTATGCAATTTCACCCTCAGCATTTGGAGAAATCCGCCATTACAACAATGATACAAAATGGGCTCCCCATGTCACAGGAAAATATACGATGAGTTTTTGGGATCCTGATTATGGTTTATTGTACAATCAGGTAGCAAGCAGTGCCGATTCTCTTACCATAGCGGGATTTCCCGAAAATGATGCAGCAAATTTTTTAGAATGGTCGCGGACCGGCAAATATGGCGGAGGACTTTTAGCTCCACAAGCTGCCGGATTTAATGTCATGTACTATGACACAGCACATTTATCCTATATCGATACACTCAATGGCCCCAATAACCAGTCCCCTCAATATGTTGGTGAACGACAAAACTCCACGACTAATATCGGTAAGTACATGATGTCTGTTGATCTTGATCAAAACGGGAAAATCAAACAGCCTTATAATTATTATACGAAAAACGCAACGATGACATCTTCTTATGCTTTCGGAGATGCAAATAACTTTTCAACGAGGTTTGGAAAAAATAACTTTTATTACGCTGGACCAGGTATGCCGACCTACAATAGGAAAACCGCTGGTAAATTTCTTGACCTCCCTCCAATTTATACAGGACGCGCCATCCCGTTGGAGGATGACTACCCATTCAACGCAAACTATCCAATCCGCACGGCCGCCTTTGGGCTTTATTATCTCAAGCCCGGCGATAAGATACGTTTTGCTACGGCAGAAATGGTTGGCTTTGGATCTGATACAAGCAAATTCGTTATCGGAGGATTTTATTCTGGCACTTCAGGCGGAAGTGATAGTCCGTACCATCCAGGAGCTTTCTGGAATAGGCCGGTGGATATCGGCGGTCAGCGTGTGACGGAGAATTATGTGGCCCAGTTCGGTATTCCGGATTATGTAAATTCAAGCGTTGTGTTTATTAATGATGTCGCTCATAAAGCGTATGAGGCATATGCAGGACATCCGATCATACGTCCCACCAATCCAGGATGGGATAAGAACGATCCCCCGACCTGGCCTGAAAAAATGCCGAGCCATGGTTCTTATACAGTACCAATTCCCATTCCGGCTCCCGCGATCCAGACGTTAAACACAGACACGGCAACAGTGACGATTAAATGGAAACGGGATGTCGAAAATTTTGAGAATGGCTCTGCGGCCAGTTATATCACCGGTAAACTTGCCAAATTTATCGTCTACAGAGCCGAGGAAATGAGCGGTCCATGGAAAGCGATTGATACCGTCCTCCGAGGTCATCTCAACAGCGATGGTCTCTACCAGTCTGATGATCTAGACAGGTCGTTCCTAGTCGGAGAAACAAAGTACTATGCTGTCGTTTCAGTCGATAGTCTCGGCAACAAAAGCGGAAAAACAAACATTACTCCGCATGATAAAAAAATTGGCCCTGTCGTGAAGCTGGGAAAAGTTTATGTCGTCCCGAATCCCTATAATGCGACGACAGGGTCCGGGTTCACCGGTTCAGGTGCTTCCACACGTCTTGGCCTGTATGGATTACCTGAAAAATGCACCATCAATATTTATTCTTTTGCCGGACAGCGGCTTTTCACTATTGAACATAATGAAAATTCGTATTCACATAATTTTGAACTTATGACTCGGAACTTCCAGGATTATGCTTCGGGTATGTATTTCTTTGTCGTGACGACACCTCAGGGTGATCGATTTACAGGCAAGTTTGTGGTGGTTAAATAAGCCGAATATCTGTCTACATCGAGAGGCAATATATGAAAAAACGACTCTTTACGATAACTGGTATCTTGCTCTTCATGTGTGTTACTACAAGCTCAGCAACGGAGAAAGTCGGTACAACTTCCATGCAGTTTTTGAAGCTGTCGCTGGATGCCCGGTCTGCAGCGATGGGGAATGCTGCAGTCTCGACTGTTCATACTTCGGAAGCACTGTTCTGGAACCCGGCCGCTATGAGATTGTCCTCTACTCTTGATATATCAACTTCGTACATTAATTATTTTTTGGATGTAAAACTGTTCACTGCTGCAGTATCTTACCCGATAGGACGATCTGCTGCCATCGGAGCGTTTGCCATCATCGCGGATTACGGAACTCTTGAAGAGACCCGTGCTGATGAAAATTTCCTCAACTTCTGGGCGACCATTAAACATAATGGAGACTGGACGTACAATCCCGGACTGACGGGCAACACATTTAATCCAAGCGCCGACGTCTTCGGTATCTCGTACGCACTTTCTGTGACGGATAAGCTCACATTCGGACTTTCAGCAAAGTACATGATGGAAGATCTGTATATCGCAAAGGCGTCTTCCTATTCTTTTGATGGGGGTTTAATCTACGAAACAGGATGGCGGTCGTTAATGTTCGGACTGGCCATCAGAAATTTTGGACCCGAAGTAACATTTATGACTGACTCGTATCCTGTCCCGGAAACGTTTGATGCCGGTATTTCTGGGTACCTTGTTGCCCCCGGCAATTCTCTTCTTGGTTCACTTGGTTCACAGACACTTCTCTTCGCCTTTGACCTGACTCATCCCCGCGATTATGATCAACAGTACAATTTGGGAGCTGAATACGGTCTCATGGATATTTTGTTTTTACGTGGAGGTTATAAATTGAATTTTGACGAAGAAGGATTAACATGCGGTGTCGGTTTGCATTATCATAATTTCAGGCTGGATTATGCGTATGATAAGTTCGGGGATATTTTACCATCTGTTCACCGTTTTTCTATCGGCTATGCGTTGAACTAAACTTTCTGGAGACTCAGTTATGTCTGGAATTCTCAACAAACATTTCTTTTCGAAACTCATTGTGCCGCTGACAGTCATTTCGTTCGGGCTGTTCCACGGCAATATGTTGGCTCAGCATAATGGCGACCCCCTCCTCTTTCAAGGGATGGAGTCTCAACGTTCAACCGGTGTCAAGGGATCGGCGTATGGCAACGCGTTCATTTCGCGTTCCAACGACCTCAACTCTATCTTTTATAACGCCGCCGGACTTGCGGATATCTCGTCAATTCAAGTTTCCGTCGCTTCCCATTATACGGATTATCTTGTGAGAGATAACCAATACTTCGTTCCTGCAACAGCGAATAGCGGCGGATATACAGCACTCAATTTATATCTGAGTCATGTGTTAATACCAGATCCGGCATGGAATAACATCTGGTCCGATTCTCTGAGGACCATTTACTACGATTCATTGGGCAATCCCATTGGCACGAATTGGTGGGATCCCAACAAACTACTCAATCCACCAAAAGACCAAAGCGACTACAGTGAAGAGGCCGCTGCAAATCAAAAGAAGAAGAACATATCTGCCTTCGATCATGTCGCGATTGCAGTCCCCTTTGAATTGATAGGAAGACAGTTTGTCGCGGCAGCCTCCTACAATCGGCAGTTCAGTGATTATTCCTATGATTGGAATGGAGCGAATTTTAATCCCCATTGGGGAATGGTGGCCGGTGATGTCGGTGCAGTCAACGATACTGTTGCGGGTGATATTGTGAGAAGCAATTGGTCTGTCTTTACACGCGAGCGAACGGGCGGTGTCTATGCAGTGACCGGCGCTCTCGCTTTCAAACTCAATGAGCGTATTCAGATTGGTGCAAAATTCAATTATCTCATGGGTGAGACAGATGATCTGCAGAACCTGCAGCGCATTGGATATTTTCGATTTAAAAATGGAATCGGTAATTCATCGTGGTCGTTTTCATACAGCACTAATGATTCCCTCATTAAAGGCACTTCAAAAATCTCTGGAATGAGTTTTAATATCGGAGCTCTCTACAATACGAAGAATTTCAATCTGGGATTAAACGTTCAGCTTCCCTATCGCATCGAGAGGCAATGGTCCTATTCCACGCAGGTCAGTACCCTTGATACAAACAACAATCCTACGACCGCATCATCTGCGACCGCAGGCAGCGATTATGTGACTCTGCCTGCCGTCATTACAGGAGGTATTACCGTCAAGAACGATCATGGCTTAACACTTTCCCTTGAGTACGAATATAATCCTCTCAGTTCTGCAACGTATGAACTGCACAGCATGCCCGATTCGTTGTTCACGAGATACCAGAAATGGGTAGATCAAATTTCGTATCGGTTTGGTATCGAATATCAAATCAATGACTATATTTCTCTTCTCGGGGGATATCAAGTTCAAGGTGCACCGTTTATTGGGTATGCCGTTGCTGATAAAGACCAGGGTGCCCCTATCGATACATACTCAGGTGGACTCAGCCTGAATATATTACACGGACGCTTTGATATATCCTACACTTACAGTCAGTTAAAATACTATGATGTGTATATGAGCAATAGAAACTTTACACTAGAACGATCTCAGACTGTCTTGTTTGGATATACATTTATATTTTGATTTTGGTTTCAATAGATGATTTCTTCGGAAAGTTGCGGAGTATTTACTACGTCACCCTGTACTTGTCCCGTTGTACGGGATGCCGTAGAGCGGCATTTCAGGGTCTAGAGTATAGATGCCGAAACAAGTGGCGTTTTACGCCATGGCGCCAAAGGCGCTCATTCGGCAGGACAATCTATTTTACGACGAAAGTAGCGGGATTTTAGACCCGAAGAGAAATAAATATTTTGATTGATGAATTCAATTGAAATTAATTCATAATCCTCATACTAACATTATATAAGGAGTATCATCATGAAGAAAGGTCTACTGCTCTTCGCCCTTGTTCTCGGCTGCATGTCAATGTCTTTTAGTCAGCTTCTTTTAGTAGATAACTTCGATGATCCCGTGTACAATACAGTCGGCGCTGAACTGGACACGACCTACTGGAAAAATCATAGCGGAACTGCCGTCGCCACAATTGGAGACGGATTGACATATGCCGGATATCCCGGTTCGGGAATTGGAAACTCTGTTCAAGTAGGACCTGCCGGTTCTTCTGATTACAATCGAACGTTTACTGCGCAGACATCAGGAAATGTTTATTCATTCCTTATGGTGAATGTCAGTGCTGCCACAGCAAGCGGAGATTACTTTTTTCATTACAGTTCGAATCCGTTTAACGGCGGCACTACAGGTATCCGGGGCAGATTATTTGTAAAAGGAAATGCGACAGCAGATAGTATCGCATTTGGAATATCCTTTGGAAGCGGGGGGACTGTATTTACAGAAATGGCTTATCTGGTGAACACAACTTATTTATTAGCATTCAAAATCGCTGTAAACCCCGAGGCAAGCGATGATTCTGTAAGTTTATATGTTTTCACGGCACCAGATCTCCCTACGAGTGAACCGGCAATTCCTGCAATCAGTCCTGTTGGCCTGGCATCAACAAATGATAATGACGGCGGTCCCGGAGCCATTGCAATACGTCAAGGAGGAAGCAACCAGCCGACGTTGCGTCTGGACGGGATTCGCGTTACCACTGATTGGAGCACCGGTGTATTAACGAGTGTCGGATCTCATGATGCACGACCATCGTCGTATGCGCTTGAGCAGAATTTTCCAAATCCTTTTAATCCGAGTACAAACTTCAGGTATCAGATCGGCAACGCAGGCTTTGTCTCGATGAAAATCTACAATGTTCTGGGGCAGGAAGTCTCAACGCCGGTGAATGAATACAAAGAAGCCGGTTCATATAATACTACCTGGAGTGCAGCCGGTTTTAACAGCGGTATCTACTTTTGTAAGTTACAGACCGGGTTATTCTCAGAAACAAAAAAAATGATACTCATCAAATAGTATCAGGTGATACTATAGGTGTAGGTGTTGAAAGAACATAAAAAACTCATCCTCCGGAGTCAAGCAAGAGGAGATCAAGGTATTGATTGACAATGGAGGAAGAGAGTCTCATAAATCGAGAAGTGGCATCATTATCATCAGACTTTGGTTATAAGAGTTTAGCGGCTTCATAATCACGGATATATAGCTCGACGGATTCTTTATAGAGGAGTATTGTTATGAAAAGAAGTCTTTTTCTTTTTGTCCTTCTTCTCGGTTGCACGACAATTACCTTTGGGCAACTTCTTTGGGTAGATAACTTTGACGATCCTGTCCATGTAGTGGGGACACCACTCGATACGAACACATCAGGATGGAAGGTGGCTTCTGGTTCAGGAGGAGACACGATCGCTGCGGGTTTAACATTTACAGGTTATCCCGGTTCAGGTCTAGGAAACTCAATTCAGTTATTTTCAATCTCTGGAGCCAAAGTAGTACGAACGTTTACGGCACAAACATCAGGAAGTGTTTATGCATCATTTATGTTTAATATGGTATCTGGAGGAAGTAGCTATTTCTTCAACTTTAGTACTAATCCTGGAGATCCAAATAATTCTTTATGTTCGCGAACATCTGCTTATACAAACACCACAGGGGACAGCATTGCGTTTTCTATTCAACATGCAAAAGCTTCTACGGCCGGGACAAGTAAAGCATCGACAGAAATGAACTATTTGGTAAATACGACATATATTGTAGTTGTCAAGTACACGATCAATTCAGGAACGTTAAATGATGCTTCTGCAATGTACATCTTTGATTCAAATTCTGGTATCCCAGCAACCGAACCAACAACTCCGACTCTTGGTCCAGTGACGGATGCTTCTTATGCTGATTTAGGAGATGCTTCTGGTGCTGGAGTAGGATGTGGATCAGTGATGCTCCGTCAAAGTAATGGCCCAAATTGTTACCTAGATGGAATACGAATAGCTACAACGTGGGAAAGTGCAATTACGACAGGCGTTGACAACAAATCTGATGCAGAACAACCAACATCATTTGCCCTCGGGCAGAACTATCCAAATCCCTTTAATCCAAGCACAAACTTCACGTATCAGATCGGTAACGCAGGCTTTGTTTCGATGAAGATCTATAATGTGCTAGGTCAGGAAGTATCCACTCTGGTGAATGAATACAAACGAGCCGGTTCATATCAGACAGCATGGAATGCCTCGAGATTTGACAGCGGAATCTATTTCTGCAAGATGCAGTCTGGAACATTTTCAGATACTAAGAAAATAATTTTCATGAAGTAAGGGAAAAGGAACTCTCAGGTACGCCCGACACTCACAGGGAATATTGAATAATATCCATCTCTCAGGTGTAAAAATCATAGCAGATGCGCCGTACCTGTCAATGGAAAGACTAGACACCGATCAATGAAGGAATAGCATAATGCGCTTAATCACATATATTCTCCTGACAATTCTTGCTGCCTCATCCGTTGCTTGGAGTCAATCAGATCATGGAATTGATTGTTACTTCGGCGGTGGTATTTCATTTCTCTCTGGGCCACAGACTCTCAACGATGAAAATACCATAGGGTTCAATGTCAACGGCGGTATGGGTTTTGGATTTCACATCTTACCGTCTGTCTCCCTCATCTTCAATATCGACTACACCGCCTTTCCCAAGGATGAAGCGCAAGCCAGAAAGGAAACGTTGCAGCAAATGCCTGATTCCGCAAAATTAGGCGCGGGCATTAGCATTGGCGATGGCGGCACATTATCTATTTTCACGGTAACAGCGAATCTGAAATATCTCCTCGCTTCCCACGAATCGCAGTTGGCACCTTACATTATTGTTGGTGCCGGATTTTTTAGTACAGCAGTTACGGATGTGCATGCTTCCTATGTACATTCCAGCCAGGGTCAATCGAGTATTGTAGAATCGACGTACCATCCTCTTGTTTTATCAAGGACCAAATTTAATGTCCTCTCTGCTATGACGGTTTCTGCCGGTGCGGGAGTTGATATGCCAATCAGTAAAACAAACAGTGTCTTTATCGAGGGCAGATATGTCATCGGATACACTTCTTTTGGTAATACGACATATATTCCAGTGAAGCTTGGTATCCGCCTAGGCATTTGACCACCTGTTGACTTCGGGGAAAGATATTTTCTCTCGGGAACAAAACCCCAGTTCGAACTGGGGTTTTGTTTTGTGTTGTCGTCTATAACCGCGGGCCACTATTGAATGACAAAACAAATAATTATCCTAATTTCTATTGCATTGTTCGCGGCATCCCCCACAGCAGCACAGACTCTTGTGACTCCTGGTGACGGCACCCTGGCAGCAGCTATTGCTGCAGCAGCCCCAGGCGATATTTTGCAATTGGCCGGCGGAGGCGAATATACACATTCTTCTTCTTCTTCGAGTTTCGCTACCCTGAACAAATCCATCACGATTCAAGGAGAACCCGGATCATCACAAAAAGTCGTCATTCGACTTGCCGCATCTGTTGCTCCAGGATCTTATTACTTTTTCATGATACAACATGGCGCATCGCTGACATTAAGAGGACTTGATATTTTCGGAACAGCAACAACAGATACAGCAAAGAGCCTGATACGATTTGACGGGAAACCAACTCCTGCCGAAGCGAAATGCAGAACAATTAGAATTGAGGATTGTCTAATCCACGATTTTTCAGATTATATTATTCACGGAAACGTTCAGTCAACGATGCAGGGCATGGTGAATGATTCTTTGATCATAAATAATATCGTAGCGTATCATGCAAAGACGTTTCTCGGATATTCCTATGTGTCGCTTGGGTATTTTGAATTGAAAAACTCGACCATATACGGGTTCAGCTCATTGGGGATCAAAATCGGGAATGAGCCTTACCGAAAAACGAAGATTACTCCCACCGCTTTTATCGATCATTGCACATTTGATAATTTTGGCGGAACTGATCCTGCCATGGATTATAAAGGTATTATTGAGGTCAAGGATTACTACTTCCCCTGGACAATAACAAACAGTATATTTTCCAATTTTCAAGACTCCACAAAAACCGCTTTGAATTTTAAGTCACCCCTCGCCGGCGCTGTGACCAATGTGGTGAATACATGTCAATGGAGATGCGGTGTTCCACCATATACGACAGAACCGCTTTGGCCTGGATTTGTATTCCAGGATACTGTGACCATAGATCCAAATCATCGCGACGCTCTTAATGGAGATTTTACATTACCTTCCGGCTCTCCTTTGTTGGCATTTGGACCTGATGGCAGACCGATAGGCGATCCGCGCTGGACTACATCTGGAACATCTGTCAACCAGAATCAAAATAGTTCACCCGGAGACTACGTACTATCACAGAATTATCCGAATCCATTTAATCCTGTTACGAGTATTGAGTTTCGAGTTCCGAGCGCATCACAAGTAAGACTAACAATTTTTGACCTCCTAGGACGCGAATCAGCAACACTGATGAACGACAGAAAAGAAGCTGGAATCTATTCTCTTCAATGGGATGCAAGCGGTTATCCAAGCGGTATGTATTTTTATCAGCTCACTACTGGCGACTTTTCGACTGTCGGGAAAATGGTACTATTGAAATAGTATCACTTGAGAAATCTGATCATCAGAGCTGTTCAATAATTTGTTGAAATCTGAATGGGCGAAATAACCATGAGATTTATTATCTCGATACTTTTTTGTTTGATTCCGCAGGCGGCAGTATGGTCTCAGACATGGCAATCCAATATTGTCTATGCAGGTACAAATGGTAAGTTGATATATGTGGCTGACGGCGAAGGTAACCGTATCCCCGACTTCAGTTATGCCGGATATAAGAACGGGTCGGTTCCAATTCCTTTCATTGCTGTTGTCGATTCAGTCAGTCCGATTCCCGGCGACAATACTCAGAATATCCAAAATGCAATAGCTCGAGTTGCCGCACGACCTCTTGATGTCAATGGATTCCGTGGAGCATTATTGATGAAACCCGGCAAATATCGGGTATCTGGAATCATCAATCTCAACGCATCTGGTGTTGTGCTGCGCGGAACAGGGGAAGATGGAGACTCCCTCACCAACACCATCATCTATGCAACAGGTGATAGCGTTACTCAATCAAAAGTCCTTGTCGTTGGCGGTGGAACCGGTACGAAGACTAATTCAGCGTGGACAGGCAAGCTTACCACTAATGTGAATATACTATCTGATACTGTTCATGTGGGAGATAGAACCTTCCAAGTTGCCGACGCAACTCCGTTCACAGTTGGTGACAATATCGTTGTTTTTCATCCACAGACCACCCCCTGGTTTCGTGCAATAAATTTTGGCGGTGTTCCGAACGATACTGTATACTGGCCGAAGCAAACGCTGCCGATTGCATATAATCGGTTCATTACGGCAATCAATGGAAACACTATTACACTTGATGCCCCTGTTTTTAACACCCTGGTTCGGTCGTTATCGCAATGTTCTATCTATAAAACAGATAGGAATGGAGTTCTCACAAACATCGGTATAGAAAATCTACGCGTCGATATCATCAATCCATTCAATCAGAACCCCGCGAACAACGGTAATGAACGGAATCATGCACAAGATGCGATTTGGTTCGGGAATATTGAAGATGGATGGGCACGGCATTGCACTGCTTTGCATTTTGTGCAATCGGGATTTAAAACATCTTTCGCAACACGGCTGACGATTGATTCCTGTTCAGCCATCGACCCGATTAGCATAATTACCGGGGAACGTCGGTACAATTTTAACACGTATCTTGCTTCGCAACTCGTTCTTTTTAGCAATTGCTATGCCCGTTATGCGCGGCATGCCTATGTGTCTAATGGTACCAGTATGGTTTCAGGATGTGTCTTTTTTCAGTGCACTTCAGATGAGTCGTTAAATTCAAGCGAAGGGCATCGGCTTTGGTCTCAGGGACTTCTATTTGATAATTTTGTTGATAAAAATACAAACGTTTCATCCAGTAGTTATGTACTTGGATTATATAATCGTGGAAATTCTGGGTCTGGTCACGGTTGGGCTTCTGTCCATTCAGTCGCATGGAACTGCAACACAGGAACGAGCAATATCATTATTCAGAAACCACCGACAGCGCAAAACTATGCAATCGGATGTGTCGGTGGAGTTACCGGGAATAAACCTCCGGCTCCATTCAATCAGCCGCAAGGATACATCGAAGGGACTGGACAAGCCGGTCTCAATCCCCCTTCGCTCTATGCCGCGCAATTAGCAGAGAGGCTTTCGGGAGCGAATTCGGTTGTAATGCCTGTTTCATCGATTCCTTGCACTATCACATTGGAGCAAAATTATCCTAATCCTTTTAATCCCTCTACGAACATCAGATATCATATTCCTTCCCCTTCAAGCGTACAGCTTACTATGTATGATTGTTTAGGCAGAGTCGTGGATGTTCTAGTGGAGAGAACTCACTTACCTGGCACGTACGAAACAGAATGGAATGCCGCACAATATCCGAGCGGAGTGTATTTCTGCCGTTTGTCTGTTATGTCATTGTCACAACGAGACCCTGTTTCGGCTGACAGGAGAAAGGGGCAAGTAGGCTCATCCGTTGAAACGAAGAAATTTCTGTTGTTAAAATAGTATCACCTGATACCAAGGTTAGGTGCCAAGAAAATAAGATAAACAGCCCTATGAGTCAAGCGGAATGAGATCAAGGTACTGCTTGACCACAGGTGTTGTAAGACGAATAATACGAGAGA
>Ga0268276_1000677_pt1 | contig 38497 bp, 47 predicted proteins | sample saktaG_4_FD_190145 | JGI IMG/M metagenome (GOLD analysis project Ga0268276, IMG submission 190145) | Saline water microbial communities from Sakinaw Lake, British Columbia, Canada - sak_2010_1_5_45m | ecosystem: Environmental > Aquatic > Non-marine Saline and Alkaline > Saline ...
GTTTTTAAATGAACTCTACATTTCCTTTTTATTCAAAAAGTACAAGGTGCTGGAACAGAACTAATAAAGTAAAAGGTGCTGCATGAAAAGTTGGTACGTTGTCCATACGCAAACTGGAATAGAAGAAAAGGTTAAGGCATCTTTAGAAAAGAAAATTTTAGCTAAAGGCATGCAGGATTTGATCTCCAGTGTAATCATTCCCACTGAGCAGGTTTCTGAAGTACGAGCCGGAAAAAAGAAAATTACTCAGAGAAAATTTTTCCCCGGATATTTATTGATTGAAATGCAGCTAAGCGAAGAGACATATTTATTTGTTAAGAATTCTTCCGGGGTTACCGGTTTTATTGGTTTAGGCAGGAAACCGGTTGCGCTTCCTCAAGAAGAAGTAGACAATATACTTAAGCGAACCAAGGAAACCGTAGCAAAACCCTCGCCCAAGATAGTTTTTGAGAAAGGTGAACAAGTTAGAGTTAACGAAGGCCCGTTTTTAAATTTTAATGGCACAATTGAAGAAGTCTATCCTGAAAAAGGTAAAATTAAAGTAAGCGTTTCTATTTTTGGCCGCTCTACTCCAGTTGAATTGGAGTATTGGCAGGTGGAGAAGGTATAACCATGGCTAAACCGATTAAAGCACAGATTAAATTACATGTTCCTGCAGCGCAGGCAAATCCAGCGCCTCCTGTTGGCCCGGCTTTGGGCCAGCATGGGGTTAACATCATGCAGTTCTGTAAACAATTTAATGACCAGACTAAAGGAAGAGATGGTTTAATCCTACCGGTAATCATAAGCGTTTATGAAGACAGGAGCTTTACCTTTATTATTAAGAGTCCACCATCGTCTATTTTGCTAAAAAGAGCGGCAAATTTGGCAAAAGCATCAGGTATTAGCGGTAAAGAAACTATCGGTAAAGTAAGTAGAAAACAGGTTCAGGAGATTGCAAAACTTAAGCTTTCGGATCTTAATACTAATAGTATGGAGCAGGCGATAAAGAGTATTGAAGGAACTGCTCGTAGTATGGGTATTGCGATTGAAGATTAGTTAAAATAGTATTGCCAGTAGGCCTGCCTGCCGGCAGGCAGGGACTGTCCCCGCAGGGGACTGACCCGCGATAAGTTAAGGGTAGTTCGGGAGATACGCCAGTGAAAGTTCAAAGCAAAAGATATAAGGAATCGGCTAAGCAGGTAGAGAAGGAAAAATTCTATCAGTTAAAAGAGGCAATTGCTATATTGAAAAAGCTGCCTAAACCAAAATTTGACGGCTCGGTTGACCTGCATTTTAGTTTAAGTGTGGATACTAAAAAGAGCGACCAGATGATTCGCGGTACGGTTGTGCTTCCGCATGGGACTGGCAAAAAGGTACGTGTGGCAGTATTCTGTAAAGGCGAGCATGAGCGTCAGGCAATAGAGGCAAAAGCTGACTATGTTGGTGCTAATGAATTAATGGATAAGGTTGCCGCCGGATTCCTCGATTTTGACTGTGCTATAGCTACTCCTGAAATGATGAAGGACTTAAGTAAGCTGGGTAAAGTATTAGGCCCGCGCGGATTAATGCCATCCCCTAAAACCGGTACAGTCACTAATGATATCGCGAAAGCTATTGAAGATGTAAGAAAAGGGAAAGTTGAATTTCGCGTGGATAAACAGGGTGGAATACATTTGTCAATAGGCAAGATTTCTTTTAATGAAAATCAGATAAATGACAATGCTTTCAAGGTTATCGAAGCGGTTAATGAATCCAGGCCAACTTCGGTAAAAGGTAAATTCGTAAGAAGCTTAAGCATAACTACTTCCATGAATCCGGGATTAAGGATTGTTTGCTAAGATGAAAAAAGTAGGGCTACTAGTTAAAGAAGCATCAGAGAATCGCATAAAGAGCAGTTTTGATACTTCCAAAGGTTTAATCATCGTAAAATACTCCGGAGTATCTAGCCCTGATTTGAGCTCTTTAAGAAAGACGCTCAAAGGCGCAGGAGCTGACCTTTTTGTTGTTAAAAACAGTATTGCAAGAAGGGTAATGAAAGGATTGGGTTTAGATAATCTAATTAAATCTATTGAAACTCCCTGCGGGATGATTTTTTTTAAAGATGAACCGGTTGATATCTCTAAGGTATTGTGCGCCTTCCGTAAAGAACATGAAAAACTGGTTTTAGAAGGTGGTTTATTAAAGGATAAATTATTAACATTAAAAGATATAGAAACCATGAGTACGCTTCCTTCAATGGAAGTGCTAAGGAATCAGGTTGTTGTCGCTTTAAATGCTCCGATTTCAAAATTAGTAATTGTCTTAAATCAGACACTAAAGAAATTTGTCTATTGTTTGGATCAAATTAAACAAAATAAACAAAAAAATACTAATTCCGAAAAATCTTTGCCAGCGGAAGCGGGCAAGGAAAAATCAAATTAACAATTTGGCTCTAGGAGGCCATAGTTTGGTCTTTTAGAAGAGCCAAAGCTAAGGAGGAAGAAATGGCAACTGCAAAATTGGAAGAATTAATTAAGTCTATTGAGACGATGAGCGTGCTTGAGCTTTCTGATCTAGTTAAAGCCTTGGAGGAGAAATTTGGTGTAAGTGCAAATATTCCGATGGCATCTAGCGCACCTGTTGCTGCCGGAGCTGTCCCTGCTGCCGAAGAAAAAAGCGTTTTCACTGTTGTGCTGACTAATGCCGGCTCAAATAAAATCGCAGTAATTAAGGAAGTACGCACCATTACTGCTCTTGGTTTGAAAGAAGCTAAAGATTTAGTAGATGCTGCTCCTAAGTCGATTAAAGAAGGCGCCACAAAAGAAGAAGCTGCCGAGATTAAGAAGAAGCTTGAGGCAGCCGGTGCTACCGTAGAATTAAAGTAAGTTTAAGTAAGTTTAAGTAATTTTAATTAATTATAGTGAAGTAATAGTAAGTAAGTATAAGTAAGTTTGAGTAATAATAAGTAAAATAATTCATGAGATTAAGGCGGTTTTTTGGTTTGTAAAAGCAACCGAAAATTGATTAGGGTATATAAACTATGATTAAACGAAAAAATTTTGGTAAGATAAAAGAAGTTTACGATTTGCCCAATCTTTTAGATGTTCAGTTGGATACATATCGTGAATTTCTTCAAATGGGTGTAGCAAATAGCGAAAGAAAAAATCGGGGCCTTCAAGAAGTTTTTGGAGAAATTTTTCCTATAGAAAATGCCGATCGTTCGGTAAAACTTGAATTTATAAGCTATTCTCTAGGAAAGTCAAAATATACAATGAGCGAATCTAAGAACCGCTCATTAACTTATGCCGCTCCGTTAAAAGTTAAATTCCGCCTAACTACTCCTAAGGAGACAAAAGAGCAGGATGCTTATTTTGGTGAAATTCCCCTAATGACTGAAACTGGAACTTTTATTATTAACGGTGATGAACGCGTAGTAGTCAGCCAATTGCAGCGTTCTCCAGGAGTCTCTTTTGAAGAGGAGCTGCATCCAACCGGCAAGAAAATCTTTTACGGCAGGGTTATACCTTACCGTGGTGCATGGCTTGAATTTAAATATGACCTTACCGAAACAATTACCGCCTATGTTGACCGCCGCAGAAATTTTCCCGCAACACAGATTTTAAGAATCCTTGGTTTTTCCGAAGACAGTCAGATATTCGCTGCCTTCGGTCAAGAATATCCTGAGATAGTCAATACCTTAAAAAAAGATTACACAAAGAATAAAGAAGAGGCATATCTTGATTTTTATCGCAAGATGCGGCCTACAGAGCCAGTAACAAAAGAGGCGGCTGAGAGCTTGTTTTATCGATTATTTTTCGATCCGGCCAGGTACGATTTAGAAAGAGCAGGACGTTTTATATTAAATCGTAAATTAGATATGGGCGTATCCTTAGAAAAAAGGGTGCTTGACTCTGATACCGTAATTAAGGTAATTGAATATTTAATCAAACTTAATTCAGGAACAGGCAAAATCGACGATATTGATCATTTAGGAAACCGCCGCATAAAAAGTGTTGGCGAGTTAGTGCAAAATCAAGTACGCATTGGTTTATCCCGTGTCGAGCGTTCAATTAAAGAAAGGTTAAGTATTTTAGGCGAGTTTGATAATTTAAATGTGCATTACCTGATTAATTCTAAGCTTTTGAGTAATCAGATCCGCGATTCTTCGGCCGTAGCCAGTTATCTCAGTTCATGGATCAGATTAATCCTTTAGCAGAGATGACGCATAAGCGCCGTTTAAGTGCCTTAGGGCCCGGAGGCCTTTCGCGTGAAAGAGCAGGGTTTGAGGTTAGGGACATTCATCCTTCGCATTACGGCAGAGTTTGTCCTATTGAAACTCCTGAAGGCCCGAATATAGGTTTGATTGCTTCTTTAAGCTGTTTTGCGCGGATTAATTCTTTGGGCTTAATTGAGACTCCGTATCGTAAAGTAGAAGATGGGCGTGTAACTAAAAAGTTTGAATATTTGACTGCGGATATTGAAGAAGATAAATTTATTGCTCAGGCGGATGTTCCTTTAGACAGTGAAGGCCGTTTCGTTGATAAATTTGTTACCTGCCGTTATAAAGATGATTTCCCTAAAGTTACTGCCAAAGATGTCCAATATATGGATGTTTCCGTAAAACAATTAGTTTCTGTAGCTGCTTCATTAATTCCCTTCTTAGAGCATGACGATGCAAACCGTGCGCTGATGGGTTCAAATATGCAGAGACAGGCTGTTCCTTTGATGATTACCGAAGCCCCTTTGGTAGGTACTGATATGGAGGCTAAGGTAGCCCAGGATTCCGGCACAGTAGTTATTTCGCTGGATTCTGGAAAAGTGACTAGCGTGGATGCCTCGGCAATTACCGTAGGCAAGAAAATTTATCATCTGAAAAAATTCCTGCGCACTAATGCAGATACTTCAATAAATCAAAAGCCGCTGGTAAAATTAGGGGATCACGTAGACGCCGGCCAGGCAATTGCTGATGGTATTGCTACTAAAGAAGGTGAATTAGCTTTAGGTAAAAACGTTTTGGTTGCTTTAATGCCTTGGAGAGGTTATAACTTTGAAGATGCAATCCTTATCAGCGAGAGATTAGTTAAGGCAGATACTTTTACTTCTATTCATATTGAAGAATTTAATATTGAGGCTGCTGAAACAAGGCTTGGAAATGAGGAAATTACACGTGATATACCCAATGTTAGCGAAGAGGCTTTAAAGAATCTTGATGAGGATGGGATTATACGCATCGGCGCAGAAGTAGGGGCAGGAGATATTCTTGTTGGTAAAATTACCCCTAAGACTGATTCTGAGCCTAGTCCCGAGGAAAGATTGCTGCGCGCGATTTTCGGTGAAAAGGCAGGAGATGTTCGCGATACTTCGTTAATTGTGCCTCCCGGAGTTGAAGGCGTAGTTATTGATGTCCATGTCTTTCAGCGTAAAGACCGCGGCCGTAAAACAAAAGAAGAAAAAACTAAAGAGTTAGCTAAGATTCGTGAGCTTAAAGCCTATTATAAGCAGGAGATTGAATTTTTGCAGGTTGAGAAAACTTTACGTTTATCTCAGGAGCTAGGAATAGATAAGAAAAAAGTAGAAAAGTTTAATTTTAGCGAGAATGAAGAAGCAAAAATTTTAGCAGCTTCTTTTGATGAGCAGATGCAGGAGTTGTTGGCTGAAGAGGAGACTGAGATTGAGAAGGTTCGCCGAGGCGATGAATTACCCACCGGAATTTTAAAAAGGGTTGTAGTTTACGTTGCCACAAAACGAAAGTTGTCCGAAGGAGATAAGCTTGCCGGACGCCATGGTAATAAAGGGGTGGTGGCCAGGATAATTCCTGAGGAAAACATGCCTTATATGCCCGATGGAACACCTGTTGATGTAGTCTTAAACCCATTAGGCGTGCCTAGCCGTATGAATGTCGGCCAGATCCTGGAATGTCATTTAGGCTGGGCAGCTAAAGCCTTAAATATACATGTGAGTTGCCCGGTTTTTGACGGAGCAAAAGAAGGAGAGATTAAGGAGCTGCTTAAGAAAGCCGGACTTTCGGAGGATGGTAAGATTACCCTTTTTGATGGTTATAGCGGTGAGCCTTTTGACCAGAAGGTTACCGTAGGATATATGTATATTTTAAAACTTATTCATTTGGTTGATGAGAAGATCCATGCCCGTTCTATCGGGCCGTATTCTTTGGTTACTCAGCAGCCGCTTGGCGGGAAAGCGCAATTCGGCGGCCAGAGGTTAGGTGAAATGGAAGTTTGGGCGCTTGAAGCATACGGAGCAGCATTCACTTTACAGGAAATGCTTACAGTCAAAAGTGACGATGTCAGCGGAAGGACGCGGATTTATGAAGCAATTGTTAAAGGCGAACAGCGCCTGACACACGGGACCCCAGAATCATTTAATGTTTTAATTAAAGAGTTGCAAGGCTTATGCCTTGATATTAAAACAGAAAAGGCTAAATAATGGAAGAGATCGTCTCATTTGATAGTATTTCAATTAAGATCGCCAGCCCTCAGGTAATTAAATCCTGGTCTAAGGGTGATGTTAAAAAAGCAGAAACGATTAATTACCGCACGCTTAAGCCGGAAAAAGACGGTTTGTTTTGTGAGAAAATCTTCGGCCCGGTGCGTGACTGGGAATGCAATTGCGGTAAATATAAAGGAATAAAGTTTAAGGGAATTACATGCGATCGCTGCGGTGTAACCGTCGATCGTTCAAGTGTCAGGCGTGAGCGCATGGGCCATATTGAATTAGCTACACCGGTTACACATATCTGGTTTTTTAAAGCAGTGCCAAGCAGGATGAGCGCGCTTCTAGATATCGGCTTAAGGGACTTAGAGAGGATTATCTATTATGAGGAATATGTTGTTGTTGATCCCGGGACTACCCCGTTAAAGAAGAAAGAATTGCTTACTGATGAACAGTATCAGGAAGCTTTAAGTAAATATGGATCTAATTTTAAAGCCAAGATCGGTGCGGAGGCAATCAGCGAACTTTTAAAAGAATTAGACTTAGATGTTGTTTGCCGAAAGCTACGCAAGGATTTAGAGAAATCCAAGGATGTTTTAAATAACCGTAAGGCGATTAAAAGTTTAAAGGTTGTTGAAGATTTTAAGAAAAGCGGCAATAAGCCAGAATGGATGATTTTGGAGATTGTCCCGGTAATTCCTCCGGACCTGCGTCCCTTGGTCCCTTTAGAGGGCGGAAGGTTTGCAACAAGTGACCTCAATGATTTATACCGCAGGGTAATTAATCGTAACAATCGTCTTAAGAAATTGATGGAGTTAAGCGCTCCGGAGATTATTATCCGTAATGAAAAACGAATGCTTCAGGAAGCAGTGGATGCGCTTCTGGATAACGGCCGTCACGGTAAACCTGTTAATGGCGCAAATAACCGCCCGTTAAAATCACTTTCCGATATGCTTAAAGGAAAGCAGGGAAGGTTCCGTCAGAATCTTCTTGGTAAGCGCGTAGATTATTCTGGCCGTTCAGTTATTGTTGTCGGTCCGGAATTAAAATTGCATGAATGCGGCCTTCCTAAACAAATGGCCCTGGAGTTATTTGAGCCGTTTATTATTAAGAAATTGAGAGAAAAAGGTTTTGTGCATACGATTAAAGGCGCCCGCCGCATGGTTGAGCGTGGTAAAATTGAAGTCTGGGATATTCTGGATGAGGTTATTAAAGATCATCCGATTATGCTAAACCGTGCCCCAACCTTGCACCGCTTAGGTATTCAGGCTTTTCAACCTTTATTAATCGAAGGTAAATCAATAAAAATTCACCCTTTAGTTTGTACTGCTTTTAACGCAGACTTCGACGGTGACCAGATGGCTGTGCATGTGCCTTTATCTCTGGAATCGCAGCTGGAGACTAAGGTCCTTATCATGGCTATAAATAATATATTTTCTCCTGCTGACGGCCGGCCGGTTATTACTCCTACTCAGGATATAATTCTAGGCCTGGCATATTTAAGCAGAGAGAAAGCCGGTGCACGAGGTGAGGGTAAAATATTCTCGAATTACGATGAAGTTTTGATAGCTTATGACGATAAGGCGATTGATTTACACGCCAGAATCAAGGTTCGGGTGAATAGTTTATATAACCCTGATGAGAAAAAAGTTATAAATGAAAAACAAATTATTACCACTACCGTCGGAAGGATATTATTTAATCAGGTATTACCGCCAGAATTTGGTTTTATTAACGGAGATTTAAATAAAAGCAAAGTCAGCGATATCGTAGTTAGCTGTTACAAAAGATTCGGCCATAATACGACTATTAAACTTTTAGATGATATTAAGCGTTTAGGTTTTGAGATGGGTACTTTAGGCGGTATTTCTATCGGTATAGACGATATGACTATTCCGCAAGATAAGCCGCAAGTTTTAAAAGAATCCAAAGAAGAAGTAGCAAAGGTCGAGGATCAATACCGTAAAGGTATTATTACTAACAGTGAGCGTAAATCCAAGGTAATTGATATTTGGACGCATGCTACGGATAAAGTCTCTGACCTATTATTTAAAGGCATGGATTCTTTTAACCCTATCTTTATGATGGCAGATTCAGGCGCTCGTGGATCACGCCTGCAGGTAAGGCAGCTGGCCGGCATGCGCGGCCTTATGGCTAAGCCAAGCGGCGAGATTATTGAGAATCCGATTACTGCAAATTTCCGAGAAGGATTAAATGTCCTTGAATATTTTATCTCTACTCACGGGGCGCGCAAAGGTTTGGCAGATACCGCGCTTAAAACCGCAGATGCGGGATACTTGACGCGTAGGTTAGTGGACGTTGCCCAGGAGGTAATTGTTTGTGAAGAAGATTGCGGAACGCTTAATGGTATTACGGTGGCTGCGATTACCGAAGGCGATGAAGAGGTAGTCGGCCTTAAGGATCGTATCATCGGAAGGGTAGCGCTAAATAACATTGTTGATATTATTACTGACGAGATTATTGTTGAGCAAGGAAGTGAAATTACTGAAGAAGAAGTTGATAGAATCGAAAAATTAGGAATTGAGAAGATCCGTATCCGCAGTGTCTTGACATGTGAGTCGGGAAGAGGAGTCTGCTCTAAATGTTACGGACGCAACCTTTCTACCGGCAGGTTAGTTGAGCTAGGAGAAGCAGTCGGTGTCGTGGCAGCACAGAGTATTGGTGAGCCCGGAACTCAGTTAACCATGAGGACTTTTCATATCGGTGGTACAGCTTCAAGGACCATTGAGCAATCATTCATTAAAGCTAAGAACGAAGGCTTAATTAAGTACCATGCCTTAAGAGTTACGCTTAAAAATAAAGAAAATGTTGTTTTAAATAGAAATGGTGCGATTAGTATTAATGATGCGCAAGGCCGCGAGCTTGAGCGTTATTCGATACCGCAAGGCGCATTCATTTCTCTTATCGACGGACAAGAGGTGAAGAAAGGGTCGTCATTTGTACATTGGGATCCTTATACTTTGCCTGTGCTTACTGAAGTAGCAGGGTTGGTGCGTTTTGAAGATTTACGTGAAAATATTACTATGCGCGAAGAGCTTAACCCGGTTACAAAATTATCTGAGCGAGTAGTTGTTGAGCATAAACCGGAGTACCATCCGCAAGTAGTTATTTTAGATAATAAAAACGAAGTTTTAGGTATTTATCCTATTCCTATAGGCGCTCATATTATTGTTAAAGATGGTGAGCATGTGGGGGGAGGAGACTTATTGGCAAAGATTCCGCGCACAGTGGTTAAGACTCGTGATATTACCGGAGGACTTCCGCGCGTAGCTGAGCTTTTTGAGGCTAGGCGTCCGAAGGACCCTGCGGTGATCAGCGAAATCGACGGATTTGTAGAATTCGGCGAGACAAAGAAAAATCAGCGCGTAATAATTGTTAAATCTGCTACCGGCATGTCCCGTGAGTATGTTATCCCGCATGGCAAGCACCCGAATGTTTATAAAGGAGACAAGGTTAGCGCCGGCCAGCAGCTTACCGATGGACCGGTAGTCTTACAGGATATCCTGAGTGTTTGCGGTGATAAGGTTTTACAAGAATATCTGGTGAATGAAGTTCAGGAGGTTTATCGCCTTCAGGGAGTGCGTATTAATGATAAGCATATTGAGGTGATTATCAGGCAGATGCTTAAGAAAGTAAGAGTTGAAGACCCGGGTGATACTGAATTTTTAGCTACGCAGCAGGTAGATAAATGGATATTCCAAAAAGAGAATACCCGCGTCATTAAGAAAGGCGGTAAGCCGGCTCAGGCAACCCCGCTTTTATTAGGTATAACTAAGGCCTCTCTTACTACCGAGAGTTTTATTTCCGCAGCTAGTTTTCAAGAGACTACACGGGTTTTGACTGAAGCGGCAACCCGCGGTAAGCGGGATGAATTATTTGGTTTAAAGGAAAATGTTATCGTGGGGCACTTGATTCCGGCAGGTACCGGATTTAGGGCTCATCGTGATATTGAAGTAGTAAAAGTAGCCGCTGAAAACAGCCAAGAGAAAAAGGAATAATATATGCCCACAATTGCCCAGTTAATTAGGTTTGGTAGGATTTCTAGAAAGAAGAAGAGTAAGTCGCCGGCTTTAAAGGGATGCCCTCAGAGAAGAGGGGTATGTATTCAGGTGCGTACTATGACACCTAAAAAACCCAACTCAGCGTTAAGAAAAATTGCAAGGGTCAGGCTTACTACGGGATTAGAAGTTACAGCATACATTCCGGGAGAAGGGCATAATCTTCAGGAGCATTCTATTGTTATGGTAAGGGGAGGTAGGGTTAAAGACTTACCGGGCGTGCGTTATCATATTGTAAGGGGTACATTAGATACTGCAGGGGTTAACGCACGTAGAAGGAGCCGTTCTAAATACGGGGCAAAGAAACCAAAGCCAGCGAAATAATTAGTGGCTAGTGTTCGACTTCGCTTAAGGGTTATCTTTAAGCAAGAAACGAGTAGAATAAGGAGCAATGTCGAAGGATGAGAAGAAGAAAAGCGCAGGAAAAAGTTATTTTAGCAGATCCCAAATATAACAGTAAAATAATTGCCAAGTTTATGAATATGGTTATGGTTGACGGTAAAAAGGCTGTAGCGGAAAAATTAGTTTACAGCGCTTTTGATATCGTATTAAAAAACCTAAACGAGCAGGATATTTTAAAAGTTTTCTATAAGGCATTGGATAATGCCCGGCCGCGTTTGGAAGTAAAACCGCGCAGGGTGGGTGGTGCTACTTATCAGGTGCCTATTGAAGTCAGGCAGGAGCGAGGTACTTCAATTGCTCTGCGCTGGATCAGGGATTTTGCCAAGAATAGAAAAGGCAAGGCCATGGAACAAAAATTAGCTGACGAAATTATCTCAAGCTACAAAGGGGAAGGCGCAGCAATTAAAAAGAGGGATGATACGCATAAGATGGCTGAATCGAATAAGGCCTATGCGCATTTTCGTTGGTAAAAGCAGTAGCCGGTAGATAAGCAGGTATTATTTAAGGTGAGCATGAGAAAGATACCGTTAGACAAAATACGAAATATAGGGATAATCGCCCACATCGACGCCGGGAAAACTACGACTAGCGAACGTGTCTTATTCTATACCGGAAAAAACTATAAAATAGGTGAAGTCCATGACGGTGCAGCCACGATGGATTGGATGGTGCAGGAGCAGGAGAGAGGCATTACTATTACCGCAGCTGCCACTACCTGTAAATGGAAAGATATAACTATTAATTTAATTGATACTCCGGGGCATGTGGATTTTACTATAGAAGTAGAAAGGTCGCTAAAGGTTTTAGATGGGGCAGTAGTTGTTTTCTGCGGAGTCGGAGGCGTTGAACCGCAATCAGAAACCGTATGGCGTCAGGCGGACCGTTATGGTGTCCCGCGTATTGCTTTTGTCAATAAGATGGACCGGACCGGTTCAGACTTTTTTGCCGTAATCGATCAGATGAAGGAAAGATTGGCAGCAAATGTAGCGGCAATCCAGCTTCCCGTTGGCCGAGAAAGCGGATTTAACGGTTTAATCGATCTGGTTGAAAAAAAGCTTATTCATTATAAGGATGAGCTAGGCAAGGATTTTGAGGTTAAAGAGCTTTCTTCGGATATGCTTACTGATTTTGATAAATATCGCATGATTTTAGTGGAGAAGGTAGCCGAGGCAGATGATAAGATTATGGAGATTTACCTGCAAGGCAATATTGTGTCTAACGAAGAATTGAAATCAGCAATCCGCAGAAGCGTAATTGCAAATAAATTTGTGCCGGCGCTCTGCGGTTCGGCTTTTAAAAATAAGGGCGTACAGCTGGTTTTAGATGCCGTAAGGGATTATCTTCCTTCTCCGATTGATGTGCCTGCGGTAAAGGGAACGAATCCTGATACGGGTGAATTTGAAGAGGTTGCAGCTAGTGATGAAGCCCCGTTTACCGCTTTATGTTTTAAGGTTGCCTCAGACCCCTTTGTTGGTAAGATTTATTTTATAAGAATGTACTCAGGTACTCTTGATTCGGGAACATATATTTACAATGCCACTAAGAGAGAAAGAGAGCGTGTAACAAAAATTGTTAAGATGCATGCTAACCATCAGGAGGTAGCTGAGAGTATTTCTACGGGAGATATCGCAGCCTTAGTCGGTTTAAAGGATACCAAGACCGGCGATACATTGTGTACAGAAAAGAATCCCATTCTCGTTGAAGCTATGCGGTTTCCGGAACCGGTTATTCAGCAGGCAATTGAACCTAAGTCAAAAGATGCTCAGGAAAAATTAGGTTTGGCTATGCATAAGCTTGAAGATGAAGATCCATCGTTTAGGGTTAGTTATAATCAGGAAACCGGCCAAACACTTATTGCCGGTATGGGCCAGTTGCATTTGGAAATTATTATTGATAGAATTTTGCGTGAATTTAATGTAGAGGCTACCGTTGGCGCCCCGCAAGTTGCCTATCGTGAAACAATTAGAAAAAGTGTGCCAAGTGTGGGAAAATTTATTTCACAGTCCGGCGGCCGCGGCCAATATGGGCATTGTGTTATAGAGATGAGCCCGCAGGAGACTCCCGGAACAGGGATAACCTTTGAGGATAAAATTAAAAGCGGTGCAATACCGCGTGAATTTATCCCTGCTGTAAAGCAGGGGGTGATAGGCGCGGCTAAAAACGGCGTATTGGCCGGATACCCGGTTACCGACGTAAAAGTAGTTTTAGTTGACGGTTCATTTCATGAAGTTGATTCATCAGAGTTAGCTTTTAAAATGGCAGGGTCTATTGCTTTTCAGGAAGGGATGAAAAAAGCTCATCCTGTATTGCTCGAACCGATTATGGATATCGAAGTAGTTGTGCCTGAAGAATTTATGGGCCAGATTATTGGTGATTTAAGCTCAAGACGCGCAAAAATAATTGCTCTTGGTCAAAGATTGAATTTACGTACTATTCGTGCTAACGTTCCGTTGTCCGAGGTTTTTAATTACGCAACGGTAACAAGATCCTTGACACAAGGCCGTGCATCATATACAATGGAACCTTCCTTTTACAGCGAGGTTCCAGCTCATGTAGCGGAAAAAATTATTTTAGGGGCGTCAACCACAAAGACAAGAAAAACTTTTTAACAAAAGTAACGCCCCGCGTTGATTGGCACCCGACGCCAATATGTATTGCGTCGGTGTGCGCTAGGTAGCGCAAAATTTCGCGGGGTTGCCCTTTTGGGCAAGGAGGATAAAAAATGGCTAAAGAAAAATTTGTAAGGAGTAAGCCTCACGTAAATATTGGCACCATCGGCCATATCGATCATGGTAAAACTACGCTTACTGCTGCTATCTGCAACGTTCTTTCGAAAACCGGCCAGGCAGCTGCCAGAGATTATGCAGATATTGCCAAAGGCGGCACAGTAAGAGATGAGACAAAGGTAGTTACTATTTCAGTTGCTCACGTTGAATATGAAACAGCTAGCCGCCACTATGCGCATATTGATTGCCCGGGGCACGCAGATTACATTAAGAACATGATTACCGGAGCAGCTCAGATGGATGGAGCAATCCTGGTAGTTTCCGCAGCTGACGGCCCTATGCCGCAGACTAGAGAGCATATCCTTTTGGCCCGTCAGGTTAATGTACCTTCTATGGTTGTATTTATGAATAAGGTTGATTTGGTTGATGATAAAGAGCTCTTGGATTTAGTTGAGATGGAGATTAGGGAGCTTTTAACCAAATACGGATATCCGGGAGATAAAACACCGATTATCCGCGGTAGTGCGAATAAGGCTTATGCCGCAACTGACCCTAATAGCGCAGAAGCTAAGCCGATTATCGATTTACTTAAAGCTGTTGATGAGTTTATTCCTTTACCACCCAGAGAATTGGATAAACCTTTTCTCATGGCGGTAGAAGATGTGTTCAGTATTGAAGGCAGAGGAACTGTTGGAACAGGAAGAATCGAGCGTGGAAAAGTTAAAGTAGGGGAAGAAGTTGAGATTATCGGTTTAAGGGCGGAACCCAAAAAATCAGTAGTTACCGGAATAGAAATGTTCCGTAAACTCCTGGATGAAGGCCAAGCCGGAGATAACGTTGGCCTTCTTTTAAGAGGTATAGAAAAGAATGATATTGAACGCGGCATGGTCATAGCTGCACCTAAATCCATTAAGCCTCATACAAAGTTTAAGGCTAAGGTTTATATTTTGACTAAAGAAGAAGGCGGCAGGCATACCCCATTTTTTAAAGGTTACCGGCCGCAGTTTTATTTCCGTACCACCGATGTTACTGGTTCAGCCAACCTTCCTGAAGGCGTAGAGATGGTTATGCCAGGGGATAATGTGACGCTGGATGTTGAATTAATTATTCCAGTTGCCATAGAGAAGGAATCACGTTTTGCTATTCGTGAAGGCGGCCATACCGTAGGTGCCGGAGTAGTTACTGAGGTTATTGCTTAACGCTAGAAAAGAATATTTAAGGTGTTATTCCTGCTTCGCTTACGCTCGCAGGATTTCGCTAGATAAAAGTTTAAGGTGCTCAAAATGAACACACAAAAGATTCGCATTAAACTAAAAGCCTATGATCACAGGCTGTTAGATCAAGCAGTTATAGAGATTGTTGATACCGTAAAGCGTACTGGCGCCAAAATTTCGGGGCCAGTACCGCTTCCTACGAAACGTGAGATTTATACGGTATTACGTTCTGTGCATGTTGATAAAAAATCGCGTGAACAGTTTGATTTATCTACCCATAAACGCCTTATTGACATCTTCGAACCCACAGCTAAGACCATCGATTCATTAAGGAAATTAAACCTGCCTGCAGGAGTGGATGTAGAGATCAAGTAATAAATCAATATAGAAGGTTAATTGAAATGATCGGATTAATTGGTAAAAAAATTGGTATGACTCAAGTCTTTGCGCAAGATAACTGTCAGGTTGGCGTTACTGCTATCCAAGCCGGGCCTTGCCCGATACTTATGGTTATGGATAAAAATATCCAACTGGGTTTTGATTTAGCAAAAGAAAAAAGCGTAAAAAAACCCCAGTTAGGTTTTTTTAAAAAATTAAATATTGCCCCGCGCAATGTAATCAGGGATGTCTTAAAAGAGGCCAATGTCGAATATAAGGTTGGCGATGAGCTTAAGGTCGACCTTTTTACTGAAGGAGATTTTGTAGATATCAGCGGAATTTCTATTGGCAAAGGTTTTGCCGGCGGCATGAAACGCTGGCATTGGAAGGGTGGGCCGCGTACGCATGGCTCAACAAGCCATCGTAGGGTTGGCTCAATAGGTTCAAGCACTACTCCCGGAAGAGTTTTTAGAGGACATCATATGCCTGGCCATATGGGCGCACAGAGGGCAACAATACAGAACTTAAAAGTTATTAAGGTGGATTTGGCGAATAATCTCCTCTTAGTTGAAGGTGGAGTCCCCGGCCATAAGAATGGTTATTTAGTAATTACTAAAGCATTGAAAAAAAGGGCAAAGATTACAGCTGTAAAGAAATAATATGTTTACATTACCCGTATATAATCTTGAAGGTAAAGAAATAGATACAATAAAGCTCAATGCTGCTATTTTTGACGGTAGCCAGAATACCGATTGCCTTCATCAGGTTATCGAGAATTACAGGGCTAATCAGAGAAAAGGCCTGGCTTCTACTAAAACCCGCGGCGAAGTTTCTGGCGGCGGTAGAAAACCATGGAAGCAGAAAGGCACAGGCCGGGCACGAGTAGGTTCTACGCGTTCCCCACTCTGGAGGCATGGTGGCGTGGTTTTTGGCCCACATCCTCGCGATTTTTCTTTTTCCCTGCCGCAGAAGATTAAGAAAGCGGCTTTAAGGACCAGCTTAAACCTGAAATTAAAAGAAAATAATTTTCTGATTTTAGATGAATTTAAGGTAGAGCAGCCTAAGACTAAGTTAGCAGTAGGAATATTAAGCAATCTTAAATTGTTTTCTTCTAAAGAAAAAAAAGAAAAAAAGGTTTTGTTCTTAACAGATAAATTGAATCTAGAGTTAAAAAAAGCTTTGAAAAATATTAGTTTCTTGACTGTAGATTTAGCCAGCAATTGCCATGCTTATGAAGTAATGAATAATCAGAAGTTGCTTGTTACTAAAGCGGCTCTTTTAGATTTGACATCGAGGTTAAAATAATGGGTAATTTGCCGGTTATAATTAAAGCACTTCTACAGACTGAAAAATCGAGTTCCTATTTACGAGAAGGAAAATACCTTTTTTTGGTAAATAACGCTGCTAATAAGATTCAGATTAAAAAAGCAGTAGAGCAGTTTTATAAAGTTAAGGTAAAAAATGTTAATACTTTCGTTTCAATGGGTAAACTTAAAAGAGTAAGGCATCAATTAGGTTGTACAGCCGATACGAAAAAAGCTGTGGTTACTTTAGTAACTGGCCAGAAGATAGAGGTAGCATAATGGGAATAATAAAATTTAAACCAACTACTCCTTCAAGAAGGCATATGAGCGGCCCGGATTTTTCTGAAATTACTAAAGATAAGCCGGAGCGATCATTATTGGTTCCGCTTAAAAAAACCGGCGGCAGAAATGCTTATGGCCGTATAACTACCAGGCACATCGGCGGCGGGCATAAACGTATGCTGCGTTTAATTGATTTTAAGCGCGATATTTATGATCAGCCGGCAAAAGTGGCCGCAATCGAATATGATCCCAACCGTTCAGCAAGAATTGCCTTGGTCCAATATCCGGATAAACAAAAACGCTATATCATTGCTCCTCTGGGGCTTAATGTGGGAGATGTGGTTGTTTCCAGCGACCAGAAAGATATTGAGATTAAATTCGGCAACTGCCTTCTCTTGCGTAATATCCCTTCAGGTACCTTGATTCACAATATTGAATTATCAAAAGGAAAAGGCGGACAAATCGTGCGTGGTGCAGGCACCAGCGCACAGATTATGGCCAAGGAAGCTGATATGGCGCATGTCAGATTGCCAAGCGGGGAAGTAAGATTAGTAAGCCTGGATTGTCATGCCACTATCGGCCAGATTGGCAATATTGATCATGATGCGATTATCTTAGGTAAAGCAGGAAAAAGCAGATGGTTAGGAATTAGGCCAACAGTTAGAGGCGTAGTAATGAACCCTGTTGATCATCCTCACGGCGGAGGCGAAGGTAAAAGCGGTCAAGGTAATCCGCATCCGGTTACGCCTTGGGGTAAGCCTACCAAAGGTTATCGCACTAGAAACCGGAATAAGTATTCTAATAAATTTATTGTAAAGAGAAGGAAACCATAATTATGCCACGCTCATTAAAAAAAGGCCCATATGTTGAGGAGAGTTTATTAAGGAAGATCCAGAAGCAGACAAAAACCGGCCTGCGTCAAGCAATTAAAACCTGGAGCCGGCGCTCAACAATAATTCCTGATTTTGTAGGTTTAACCTTTGCGGTTCATGATGGTAAAAAGCATATCCCGGTTTTTATTACTGAAAATATGGTTGGTCATAAATTAGGAGAATTTGCTCCTTCAAGGATATTTAGAAAACACGGTGGCATTAAGGCGAAGAAGGCATTAGAGAAAACATAATTTATAGGCTTAAACTTAACTTAAAAAAATGATCTCAAGAGCAGAAGGAAAATTTTTAAGGATTTCACCAAGTAAGATACGCCTTGTTGCTGATTTAGTCCGCGGTAAAGACGTTACTTATGCGCAAGGTATCTTACTTCATGTAAATAAAAGGTCGAAGGAATTTTTAATAAAGATTTTAAAATCTGCGGTTGCTAATGCTAAAGTAAAAGGATTTACGGCGGATAAATTGTACGTTTCAAAGATAGTTTGTGATTGCGGGCCGATGTGGAAAAGATTTAAGGCCGCTGCTTTTGGCAGGGCTCAAGGTATAGTCAAGCGTACCGTGCATATAAAAATTGAGTTAGATTTAAAGCATAACACTCCGCATTTATAAGGCATTCGGCCCAGATTGGAATTTGGCCAGCGTTGCTTGGTGGCGGTTAAGTTTTTTAAGGATAAGGAGAATAATTTATGGGACATAAGGTAAGTCCTCTATTATTAAGGATGGGTTTTATAAGGCAGTGGCATTCTCGTTGGTTTGCTAAGCCCAAGGAATATGCGGCGTTTATTCAGCAGGATTATAAGATCCGAAAATTTGTTAAAAATAAGTTTAAACAGGCAGCGATATCTAAAATTATTATAGAAAGGCTGGCAGACAAAATTAAGATCCGTATATTTTCCGCGCGTCCCGGAATTATTATCGGCCGTCACGGTTCGGATATTGAGCGCTTGCGCTCAGATTTAAATAGTTTAGTTAAAGCTGAACTTTCTATTGATATCCAGGAAGTAAATAAACCTGCCTGGGATGCGCAGTTAGTTGCAGAAAATATTGCTTTACAGCAAGAAAAAAGAATTGCTTTCCGCCGCGCTGTCAAACGGGCGATGGAACAGTCAATTCAGGCCGGCGTAAAAGGCATCAGAGTCAGCTGCTCAGGCCGCCTTAATGGAGCGGAAATGAGCCGCAAAGAAACTTATAAGATCGGTAAGATTCCTTTACAGACCTTACGCGCGGATATTGATTATGGTTTTGCTGAAGCGCTTACCACATATGGCTTAATCGGAGTTAAAGTTTGGATTTATAAAGGCGATATCCTGGGAAAACAATTCATTCAGGAAGAAACAACTGCCTCGCAGCATGAACAGGCTAATGCGGGCTTGAGGCCGTCTCAGCCACATTAAGGATTAATCCGCCATTGACTTACTCGCACTGCCTGGCGGCAGGTGCGTTTGTAAGTTAAGCGCTCACTAGGAGTAGATATGGTTTTAATGCCCAAAAGGGTTAAATATCGTAAATTACAGAAAGGTCAAAGGCGCGGCATATCTACTACAGGTTCAACCGTCGCTTTTGGGGAATTTGGCTTAAAATCTTTAGATAATGGTTGGATAAAAAATACCCAGATTGAAGCCGTGCGTGTTATTTTGGCACGTCAGTTACATAAGGGCGGCAAATTATGGATAAGGATTTTTCCGGACAAATCCATAACCAAGAAGCCGGCAGAGGTTCGCATGGGAAAAGGTAAAGGGGACCTAGACCATTGGGTTGCGGTGGTTAAACGCGGACGCGTGTTATTTGAATTGGGTGGAGTTCCGCAGGAATATGCCAAGGCATGTTTTCGTCTGGCAGCTTATAAGTTGCCTCTTCGTACAAAATTTGTAGTCAGGATGCATAAATAAAATGAAACCACAGGAATTAAAAGATTTATCAAAAGTAGAATTATTAGAAAAAGAAAAAGGGCTGTACGGCGAATTATCTAAATTAAATATACAGCGTTATTCCGGAAGCGTAGAGAAACCGCATAAGTTTGCACTGATAAAGAAAGATATTGCACGGATCAGGACAATCTTAAACCAGAAGAAAGACAAATAAGATGGGAAAAAAGAAAGTAGTTATAGGAATAGTAGTCAGCGATAAGATGCAAAAGACTGTTATAGTAAAAACTATGCATTTGGCTAGGCACGCAAAATATTCTAAGACGATTAAGCGCCATAATAAGATTAAGGCGCATGACGAGAAGGGTATTGCAAAAATCGGGGATACGGTAAGCATTATGGAAACTCGGCCATTATCAAAAGATAAGCGTTTTATAGTTAAGGCAGTGCTTAAAAAGACAGAAGAGACAAAGTTGTCTTTACCAGAGGAGACTGTTTAAGTGCTTCAATTACGCAGTATTTTAGATGTCGCGGATAATACCGGGGCCCGAAAGGCTTCCTTGATCTGTGTATTAAAAAAAATGGGAAGTTTTAATGCTAAGATCGGAGATGTAGTAAGGGTCAATATCAAGGAGTCTATTCCCGGGGCAACAGTAAAAAAAGGGGAAATGGCGCTGGCGGTAATTGTACGCACTAGGCGGGATATAAACAGGGCAGATGGCTCAATTTTGCGTTTTGACCGCAATGCCGTAGTAATTATTGACGATAAGGATAATCCTAGGGGTACACGTGTATTCGGACCGGTTGCCCGCGAGTTAAGAGATAAAAATTTTAATAAAATAATTTCTTTAGCACCTGAGGTAATTTAATGCAAAAAATAAAAAAGAACGATATTGTCCAGATAACTAAGGGAAAAGATAGAGGAAAACAGGGAAAAATAATTAGTATTGTTAAAGATGGTACCTGTGCTTTAGTTGAAGGGCAGAATTTATCTAAAAAACACAAACGTCAGAGCCGTCAGGATCAAAAGGGCGGAATAATTTCTATTGAGATGCCGGTTAGTGTTTCTAACCTGATGATTTTATGTAAACATTGTTCAAAAGCAACTCGTGTAGGAATAATGACTTTGAAAGACGGGACAAAATCCAGATTTTGCAAAAGCTGTAAAGAGGCGCTCTAAGATGATACCTAGGCTGTTAGAAAAATACCGTAATGAGATTGTTCCTAAGCTGATGGCAGATTTTAGCCTTAAGAATAAGATGGCAGTCCCTGCGGTAGAAAAAATTGTAGTGAATATGGGCATCGGGGAAGGTACGCAGGATATTAAGGTTTTAGAAAAATCCGTGGATGAACTGGCCAATATAACCGGACAGAAACCGATTATTCGCCGGGCAAAGAAGGCTATTGCTAATTTTAAGGTCAGGCAGGGCCAGGCAGTCGGCGCTAAGGTTACCTTAAGACGGGTTATGATGTATGAGTTTATGGATCGCCTGCTTAATATTGCCCTACCGAGGATTCGCGATTTCCGCGGGGTTTCCAGGGATTCCTTTGATAAAGGCAACAATTATACTTTGGGTTTAAGTGAGCAGATTATTTTTCCGGAAATTGAATACGATAAAATTACCCGTACCCAGGGGATGGATATTACTTTTGTAATTAAGAATGCCAAGAATATTGACCAGGCAAGGGCTTTACTAAAATATTTCGGCATGCCGTTTTCCCGCATGGATGAAAAATAAGTTGGCGGGATACTGCGCACTATTAGATATCAGGGCGGAAATAAAAGGGAAGATAAATAAAAATGGCAAAGAATTCACAAATTGCAAGATGGAAGAGGCCAGCAAAGTTTTCAACACGCAAATATAACCGTTGTTCTATTTGCGGACGCAGCGGAGGTTATCTTAGAAGGTTTCAACTTTGCCGTATTTGTTTCAGAGAGCTGGTTTGGCAGGGGCTTATTCCCGGCGTAAAAAAAGCCAGCTGGTAAATTCGGCCAAAAGGCCGTGGTTTGGTCTCAAATAGCCAAAACCAAGGAGAATAAATGTCCAGGACAGATTTAATCGCAGATGTTTTTACAATCATTCGTAACGCCATATTAATTAAAAAGGATGCTGTGGATGTTCCGGCTTCTAATAACATTAAAGAGATCGTGTCCATTCTTAAAAAGAATGAGTATATTGATAATTTTAAGCTAATTGAAGATAAAAAACAGGGATTAGTCAGGGTTTACCTGAAATATACCGCCGGAAAATCTGCTATTCGTAATATCAAGCGTATTTCTAAGCCGGGATTAAGAGTTTATGTTAAGAGTAAAAAAGTCCCCACAGTTTTACGCGGCAGGGGTATGGCAATAATTTCTACTTCTAAGGGTGTAATTACCGATAAGCAAGCAAGAGAACAGAGTGCTGGCGGTGAAGTCATTGGTTATGTTTGGTAAAAGAATGGCACCTCGCGCTTATAAGGCGCCTTGCCCAGATGCGAATTTGGAAAGTATCCGCCTCGAAAGCGAAAATTGCGCGGGTGTTCTTAACTTAAGGAAGAATAAATGTCTAGGATTGGGAAGAAAATAGTAGCAATACCTAAAGACGTAAAGATTGAAGTTAAAGACGGCGTAGTTCTTGTCCAAGGGCCAAAAGGAAAACTTAGCCGAAAACTATCTGACCGGATCAGTATTGAAATTAAAGATAACCAGCTTTTAGTTAAACGGGTTGCTGATACTAAAGTAGATAAATCAATGCATGGATTGTTTCGTGCATTGATCGTAAATATGATTAAAGGCGTGACTGAAGGATACACCAAGGAATTAGAAATTATCGGGGTAGGTTTTAAGGCTGCTGTAGCCGGAAATAAATTAAATATGGCTTTAGGATTTTCGCACCCGGTAAACTTTACTATTCCCGAAGGCATTAAAATTGAAACTCCTAAACCCACTCAGTTAGTTATAAAGGGTATTGATAAGGAGCTAATCGGAGAAGTTGCTACAGAAATCCGTTTAGTTTATCCTCCTGAGCCCTATAAAGGTAAGGGTATTCGTTTCGTAGGAGAACATGTAAAGAAGAAGATAGGAAAGGCGCAGGCAACAGGCGGCGGTAAATAGATTCCCGCTAAAAGCTGCGGGTGTCTTTTGCCTAGAGCGCAAGGGTTTCGACTAGAAGAAAAGCTTTAAGGTGTTTAAAATTGACTGGCGCATTAACTTGCTCATACTTCCTGCCGGCAGGCAGGTGTGTTCGTAAGTTAAGCGCTCATTAAAAATGAGAAAAAAAGAAGAACTGAGACTTAAGAGGCATAAAAGAATTAAAATGAAAATGCTTGGCACTCCTGAGAAACCCCGCCTGGTTGTGCATCGTTCATTAAAAAATATCTCAGCGCAAGTATTAGATGATACTACAGGCAAGGTCTTGTTTTCTCTTTCTACTAAAGATAAGGCCTTGAAGTTAAAATATCCAAACGCGGGAAACTTAAAATCGGCACAAGATTTTGGCCAGATATTTTCCCAGACAGCAAAGGAAAAAGGGTACAGTAAGGTAATTTTTGATCGTGCGGGGTATCTCTATCACGGTAGGATTAAATCTTTTGCGGATGCATTAAGAAAAGGTGGAATGGAGTTTTAATTATGCGTGAATTAACCATTGAACAACAACCAGATTTGGTGGAAAAAGTTATTAGCATTAACCGTGTTACCAAGGTAACTAAGGGTGGGAAAAAGCTTCATTTTAGCGCTTTAGTGGTTGTTGGGGATAGCAAAGGAAGAGTGGGTTTTGCTTTGGATAAAGCTAATGAGGTGGCGGAGGCAATCCGTAAATCTTTAACTAAAGCCAAAAAAAGCCTGTTTAAGGTACCTTTAGAGGGTTCAACTATTCCGCATGAAATAATTGGTAAATTTGGAGCGGCAAGTGTAATGTTGAAACCTGCTTCGGAAGGTACCGGCGTTATTGCAGCAGGCCCGGTGCGGGCAATCTGTGAAGCTGCCGGAATTAAAGATATACTTACTAAATGTTTAAAATCAAATAATCCGATCAATGTTATAAAAGCTACGATGCAAGGATTAAAAGAGCTTAAAGGATAAAATGAAAGATAAAAAGGTTGTTAAAAAGCCAGTAGTTAAGAAGCCTGCTGTTAAGAAAACAATAAGCAGGCAATCTCCTAAGAAAATTCAGAAAGAGCCTGTATTAGATTCGGTGTCCTTACATAATTTAAAAAGTCCGTTTGGTTCACGTAAAAAAAGAAAACTTCTTGGGCGAGGCCCGAGTTCCGGGCATGGTAAGACTTCAACCCGCGGAAGCAAGGGGCAGACTTCGCGTGCAGGGAGGCATTTTTATTTAGGTTTTGAAGGCGGCCAATCCCCGCTTATCCGTAGAATGCCCAAGCGCGGATTTGTGAGTAATTTTAAGAGAATTTATCAGATTGTTAATCTCCTGGATTTAAATAGAATTAAAGAAACCATGATTACTCCGGATGTTTTAAAAGCAAACGGATTAATCCGTAATGAGTCTGCTTTAATTAAAATATTGGGTAAGGGAAGCATCAAGAATGCCCTGACTATTAAGGCGCATGCATTTTCAAAGCGTGCATCTGTCGAAATTGTCAATGCCGGCGGTAAGGCTGAGATTATAAAAACATAGCTTTATCCCATACCGGGCAACTTGCCTGGTATGGGATTAATTCGCCCGCCACTTGAATCAATGGCGGGCTCATTAAATGTTTAATGCGCTGGTTAACGCGTTCAAAATCCCAGATTTAAAAAGACGGTTAATTATTACGGGTGCGCTTATTGCGGTTTACCGAGTAGGCTGTTACGTTCCTACTCCCGGTATTGATGGGACGGCACTGGCTGATTTTTTTAACCGTATCTCTAAGACTCAAGGCGGGACGCTCTTTGGCATAATTAATATGTTCTCCGGCGGCGCTATGGAACGTTTAACCATATTTGCCTTAGGGATTATGCCGTATATTTCTTCTTCGATTATCATGCAGTTACTTACTGCGGTTATTCCGGCTTTAGAAAAGATGGCAAAAGAGGGTAAGGCTGGATATGAAAAGATTAATCAGTTTACCCGCTACGGAACGGTTTTATTATCAGTTATACAATCTTATTTTATTGCTCTTTGGCTTGAAAATCCGGCGCGTTTTGAGGGCCTACAGATTGTTATGCACCCCGGTTGGGGGTTTCGTATACTGACAGTCCTAACCCTTACTACCGGTACGATTTTTATTATGTGGCTAGGAGAACAGATTCAGGAGCGCGGTATTGGAAATGGTATTTCTCTGGTAATAACCGCAGGTATTATTTCGCGTATTCCTACGGCGCTTAATCAGCTCTTTGTTTTAATTTCTCCGTTTGCCCCTAGCCGCAGGCAAATCCAACCGGTTACTTTGTTAATCATGGCTGTTCTATTGGTAGGCGTAGTTTTCTCGGTGATCATGATTACGCAAGGGGTCAGAAAGATTCCCGTACAATATGCCCGGCGTATTGTGGGACGCAAGATTTACGGAGGCCAGAGTACATATATACCGCTTAAAGTAGATACCTCCGGAGTTATCGCTATTATCTTTGCGCAGTCAATTATCCTGTTTCCGGCAACACTAGCTTCTTTTATTCCTAATCCCGGATTTCAGCGATTTGCGCAAAGCTTAATACGCGGACAGGTATTATATTCGGTAGTTTATGCTCTTTTGATAATTTTCTTCTGTTATTTTTATACGGCGATTGTCTTTAATCCTAATGATTTATCCGAGAATATGAAGAAGTACGGCGGTTTTATTCCCGGCATTCGCCCAGGGTCGCCTACCGCAGAATTTCTTGATTATGTAATGACTAGGATTACTTTAGCCGGCGCAAGTTTTATTGCCATAATTGCGATTTTTCCGGATTTTATTATGGCATGGCTCAAGGTGCCTTATTTAGTTGCTTCGTTTTTTGGCGGTACAGGTGTTTTAATTATCGTTGGTGTTATGCTTGATACCTTAAAGCAGATTGAATCGCATTTATTGACACACCATTATGAAGGTTTTATAAAGAGCGGCCAAATTCGGGGAAGAAGATAATGCATTTGGTACTTCTAGGCCCTCCGGGGGCAGGTAAAGGAACGCAGGCTAAAAGGTTAGCAGAAAATTTAGCCTTGCCGCATATATCTACCGGAGATATTTTAAGGCAGAATGTTAAAGATGGCACGGAGTTAGGCAAACAGGCAAAGGGCATTATGGATAAAGGCTTGCTTGTGCCGGATGATTTAGTTGCAAAAATGCTTGATGAGCGTTTTAATAACCCGGATATAAAAAAGGGTTTTATCTTAGATGGGTACCCTAGGACATTAGCTCAGGCTAAGACATTAGATGATATTTTAAGCCACAAGGGCTTAGCAGTAAATCTGGTAGTTTATTTAAATGCCAGCGATAAAGTAATCATTAAACGGCTTGGCGGAAGGTTGGTCTGCTCTAAGTGCGGGGCAAATTTTCACATAATTAATATGCCTCCTAAGGTAGGTGGCGTCTGTGATAATTGCCAAGGAGTTTTGTATCAGCGTTCTGATGATAATGAGATAACGGTGCGTAAGCGCCTTGAGGTTTATAAACAGGAAGTTGCTTCTTTGATAGAGTATTACAGAGAAGTAAAAAAACTGTACAGCTTAAACGCGGATTTAGATGCCGGGGTGGTTTTAAAACAGATTATTGATTTAAGTGAAAAAAATCTTAAATGATTCCTCTAAAGTCCCAAAAAGATTTAGAGATGCTAGGCCGGTCAGGAAAAATTTTGGCCGCGATTATGCGCCAGGTTGAGGAAAGTATCCGGCCCGGGATTACGACTTTAGATATCGATTGTTTAAGCCAAGAGCTTATTCTTAGAAATAATGCCCTTGCTGCTTTTAAAGGCTACAAAGGGTACCCGGCAACGGCTTGTGTTTCTATAAATGAAGAGGTAGTTCACGGTATTCCTGGAGCACGAGTAATTTTAGAGGGGGATATCGTAAGTATAGATTTAGGCGTAAATTATCAGGGTTATTTTTCTGATATGGCAGTGACTGTAGCGGTTGGTGAAGTAGACCAAAAGAAAAAAGGGCTGATTGAAGCAACTAAGAAATCCCTTGATTTAGGTATTAAGCAGGCGCGCGTAGGAAATAATTTAGTTGATATTTCTCATAGTATTCAGAGTTTTGTTGAAGCTCGTGGTTTTTCGGTAGTCAGGCAGTTTGTAGGCCATGGTATAGGAGCTGCCCTGCATGAAGATCCGGAAATTCCTAATTTTGAAAAACCAGGCCCCAGCCCTGTTTTAAGAAGCGGAATGGTTTTAGCTATTGAACCAATGGTTAATATGGGTAGTTGGGAGTGCCTTATGCTTGATAACGGGTGGACAGCGGTAACTAAAGACGGCACTCCATCAGCGCATTTTGAACATACTGTAGCGATAACCGATAAAGGGCCAGTTATATTGACTAAGTAAGGAAATTTCCTCTGCCTGCCAATAAATCAATGGCAGGCTTAGGATTAATTCGTCCGGCACTAAAATCAATGCCGGACTCATTAAATGGCAAAAGAAGAGTTAATCGAAACAGAAGGTAAAATCATTGAAGCACTTCCAAACGCTATGTTCAAGGTGGAGCTTGAAAACGGACATGTAGTGTTGGCGCATGTTTCTGGAAAAATGCGAATGAATTTTATCAGGATTCTTCCGGGAGATAAAGTAAAATTAGAACTTTCTCCATACGATTTAAGCAGAGGGAGAATCACTTTTAGGGTGAGATTATAGGCTTCGTATTTTTTAAAATTTATATTTTATTATTTTTTAAGGTTTTGGGATAACCAGTAGAAAATTGAATAAGAAAGAAGGTTCGGGATGAAAGTTAAAGCTTCAATTCGTAAAATTTGTGATAAGTGTAAAATTATAAAACGAAAAGGAGTGGTGAGGGTAATTTGCGTAACCGCTAAACATAAACAGAGACAAGGATAACATGGGGCAGCACCCGGCGCTTATAAGGATTGCGCCGGTGTGGCCTTGTGGCCAAGGAGTAAAATATGCCAAGAATTATCGGTGTTGATATACCTAAGGAGAAAAGAATTGAGATTGCCCTTACTTATTTATATGGGATAGGCAGGGCGCTTTCGAATGTTGTGCTTAAAGAAGCCGGCATTAATCCGGATAAGCGGGCAAAAGATTTAAGCGAAGAAGAGGTTTCACGCATTACGGCTATCCTTCAAAAAGGAAGCTTAAGGGTTGAAGGCGATCTGCGTCGGGATATATCTCAGAATATCAAGCGCCTTATGGATATTGGTTCCTGGAGGGGGATGCGTCATAAAAAAGGACTTCCGGTAAGAGGACAGCGTACACGCACTAATTCGCGAACCAGAAAAGGAAAGAAAAGAGTAAACTTAGCGCCTATAAAAAAAGCTGAAAGCGCGCAAAAAACCGCTAAGCCTGCTGCTAAATAGGCGTATTATTATATTGGTTAAGAATGTAATAGGCGGGATTAATAATAAGGAGTAAACAGAAAATGGCAACAAAAGATAAAGCGAAGAAGAAAAAAATGGCACGAGGTATAACCAGCGGTATTGCTCATATTCAGGCAAGTTTTAATAATACGATAATTACAATAACTGATAAACAGGGTAATGTAATAGCCTGGAGCGCTCCGGGCTGCGTAGGTTATAGCGGTTCTAAAAAATCTACGCCATTTGCTGCTCAAATTGCAGCAACTGACGCAGCGCGTAAAGCGAAAGAGGTTGGTGTTAAGGAGTTGGAGGTCTATGTGAAGGGCCCGGGTTTTGGCAGAGAGTCGGCAATTCGGGCGCTTCAGGCAGCAGGATTAGCGGTAACTTTAATTAAGGATGTAACTCCTATCCCTCATAATGGTTGCCGTCCTAAGAAGAAAAGGAGAGTCTAACTCATGGGCCGTTATACTGGTGCAGTTTGTAGATTATGCCGCAGACAAGGTGAAAAATTATTTTTAAAAGGGACTAGATGCCAGACTGAAAAATGTGCCGCTAGTAAAAGAGCATATCCGCCGGGCCAGCACGGGAAAGGCAGGAGGCAGAAGCTTTCTAACTATGGTGTGCAGCTAAAAGAGAAACAAAAGGTTAAGAGAATTTACGGAGTTATGGAGAAACAATTCCGTAAATATTTTAAAATTGCCTCAAAAACTAAAGGTGTAACCGGAAAGATGCTTTTACAGTTATTAGAGCGAAGGCTTGATAACGTAATTTTTCGTATGGGCTTAGGAATTTCACGTTCACAGGCCCGCCAGATTGTTAGACACAATTTGATAGCAGTTAATTCCCGCAGAGTTAATATTCCTTCATATTTAGTTAATAAGGACGACCTGGTTGAGGTTAGGGCTAAGGATAAGGCTAAGGCTAAGATTAAGGATAACCTGGAGCTTTCTAAGGACAGGACTGTTCCGTCATGGCTTGAGTTCAGTGCCGTTGATATGAAGGCAAAAGTTTCCAGGCTTCCGGAAAAAGGCGATATTCAGCAACCGATACAAGAGCAGTTGATCGTCGAGTTGTATTCTAAATAATATTTTTGTAATTTTATCAATATAGGGGGGTAATATGGGTATAAAATGGAGAGATTTTCAATTTCCTAAGAAGCTTGAGTGCGATGAGTCAACATATACTGATACTTATGGGAAATTTCAGGCAGCTCCCTTTGAAAGAGGATATGGCGTCACTTTAGGCAATTCCTTAAGAAGGGTTTTACTTTCTTCGATAGAGGGAAGCGCAGTTACTGCGATTAAAATTGCCGGAGTTTCACATGAATTTTCAACGATTCACGGAATATTAGAGGATGTGCCGGAAATTATCCTAAATATCAAAAGCCTGGTTTTAAATTCTCATTCCAAAATCCCCAAAACAATCTATTTAAAAGCCGATAAAAAAGGCATAGTTAAGGCCAAGGATATAGAAACCGATGAGACAATTGAAATTATTAATCCTGAATTGCATATCGCTACTCTTACCAAAGATACTAAACTTAATATTGAGATGGAGGTTTCCCGCGGCAGGGGCTATGTTCCGACCGAGTTAAACAAAAAAGAAGATAAGGCCGTTGGTTATATCCCCATAGATTCTATCTTTACTCCTATCAAGAAGATTAATTATTTCGTCGAGAATACGCGTGTAGGCCAGCGTACCGATTACGATAAGTTGATTCTTGAGATCTGGACCAATGGCAGTATTAACCCAAAGGACGCACTTCTTTATGCTTCCAATATTTTACAAAGACACCTTGATATTTTTGTAAATTTCGGCCAGCTGCCTGAAGATATCGCAGAAGAGGAGCCCGAGATGACCAAGGAGGACGCAGTCCTTTATGAAAAATTAAGGCTGCCGATTTCTGAGCTTGAACTTTCTGTGAGAAGTTCTAATTGTTTAAGGGAAGCAGGGATTAAAACTATCGCGGATTTAGTTAGAAAGACCGAAGAAGAGATGCTTGGTTTTAAAAATTTTGGAAAAAAATCCCTTACTGAGATTCAAGAGCTGCTTGTAGGTATGGGCGTTACTTTAGGGATGCAAGTTGATCCTAAGAAAATTAAGAAGGGTTAATACTGAGCCTCCGATAAATAATGGATACATTGGCTAAGACAATTTTGGAGCGAGACAAGGAACGAAGACGCAGGCGTAGTCGTAGCACTACGCCAAGGATGAGTGACGCAGTCGCAGCCCAAAATTATCCAGCCCTTGAATATATGAATTATTATAGATACTTAATTGAGGGGGAAGCCCGCTTTTCGGCCGTCTGCGGCGTTGCTTCTCCTCGGCGTACCACATTGGGTACGCCTTCGTCGTCGCGCCTTGCATACGGCCAAAACCCGGGCTTCCAATGTGCCCATTATTTATCGGAGACTCAGTAAATGAGACATGCAAAGAAGAGGATGCAACTGGGGCGTTTCACTAGTTGGCATGATGCGACAATAACGAGTTTAGCTAAAAATATGGTCATTTGTCAAAGTATTAAGACTACCCTGGTAAGGGCTAAGTCTTCTAGGCAAACAGTTGAGAAACTTATAACTTTAGCCAAGGTGAATACGCTCTTTGCACGCAGGCAGGCGCAAAGAATTCTGGGAGAGCATAAATTAGTAAATTTGCTTTTTAATGAAATCGGCCCGCGTTTTTCAAAGCGCAATAGCGGTTTTACCAGAATAATCAACTTAGGCAGGCGCCGTGGAGATAATGCGCAGATGGTAATATTTGAGCTGACTGAATTGAAGAAAAAAGAAGCAAAGAAGCCTAAGCATGCCAAAGAAACTACCCTTAAGGCAACCGAGGCAACAGAGAAGGCTATAGAAGTAAAAGAAACTCCAGAGCAAAAAAAAGAAACCAAGGTAGCTGTTAAGGAAAAACCTGTTGATGAGAAAAAACCGCAGAAAAAATTTATGGGCGGTTTAAGGACCATATTCAGAAAGAAAAGCGATTCTTTGTAAATTTATTTAGCATCTTAATATTCGGTAATAAGGCATAAAGCTCAATGAATTCAATAAGACACCCGGCGCTTATTGTAGTAACGCTAATCAGAACTTAGAGAGAGCGGAATTGGGCTAGTGTCGCCTTGAAAGCGAGAATTGCGCGGGTGTCCGCCTCGTGGCGCGCGCACCCCGCGCTCATTAGAATTGCGCGGGTGTCCGCCTCGTGGCGGAGTATTGCGTGTGTGGTCTAGTGACCCAAAAACTTTTATGAAAATAGATACTAGGCTTGCCGAACGTCTAAAAAAAATTAATCCTTCTTCAACTTTAGCGATTACATCTGGAGCCAAAAAGCTAAAGATGGAAGGCAAGGATATTGTTAATTTTGCCGCCGGAGAACCGGATTTTGATACTCCTGATTTTATAAAAGAAGCGGCGATAAACGCGATAAACTCAGGATTTACCAAATACACACCTACCACAGGCATCCCCGAATTAAAAAAAATTATCTGCCAGAAATTTAAAAAGGACAATTCCTTAGAGTATGCCCCTAATCAAGTTATTGTTTCAAACGGGGCAAAGCATAGTATTTATAATGTGCTTATGGTTTTGTTGAACCGCTGTGATGAGGTGCTTATACCTTTACCTTATTGGGTTAGTTATCCTGAAATGGTTAATCTTTGCGAAGCTATCCCGCGTTTTATAAAAACTACCGCTGAAAATAATTTTAAAATCTCCGCAACAGACCTTACTAAACATATTACCCCAAAAACTAAAGTGCTTATTCTTAACAGTCCATCAAATCCGGCGGGTTGCGTCTATAGCAGAAGAGAACTAGAGGCAATTGCCAAGGCGTGCGTGGAAAAAAATATTTTTGTAATCAGCGATGAGATTTATGAAAAGATTATTTTTGACGGCTTAAAATATGAATCTATTGCTAGCCTCAATAAGGATATTTATAATTTAACAATTACAGTTAATGGCCTGTCTAAAAGCCATTCAATGACCGGATGGCGTATTGGTTATATTGGTGCGCCAAGCGATGTAGCAAGCGCCATTTCAAACTTACAGGATCATTCAACTTCGAACCCTAATTCTATCGCTCAAAAGGCAGCAGTATCCGCATTAACTGCGCCTGGAGATTTCACGCATAAATTATGCCAGGAATTTGAAAAAAGAAGAGATTATCTGGCCGGTAGGCTTAAAGAAATTAAAGGTTTAAATTTTTGCCTGCCGCAGGGCGCATTTTATATGTTTTGCAATATAAGTGAAACCAAGCTTGATTCCATGACTTTTGCCAAACGCCTACTGGATGAAGAGTATGTAAGTGTTATTCCGGGCAGTGCATTCGGCATGGATAACTATATAAGGATAAGCTTCGCAACAAGTATTGAGGAGTTACAAAAGGGCATGGATAGGTTAAAAGCGTGGGTTGCAAAATTATGAGTGCTCAAACAATAGCTGAGAAAATATTAAGTAGGCATGCCGGAAAGAATTTACGCGCAGGTGATTTTGCGATCTGTAAAGTAGATTTCGCTTTTGGGCAAGACGGCACTTCGTCAATAATAATCGATCGTATTAAGGAATTGGGAGTAAAAAAACTAAAAACTAATTTTTGTATGGTTGTTGACCATAGCGCGCCAAGCCCGAGTGAAGGGGTTTCCCGGGTGCATAAGAAGATGCGGGATTTTTCGCAAAATTTTCAGACAAAGATTTTTGATGTTGGCTGCGGGGTATGCCATCAGGTTATTCCTGAATCGGGGAATATCTTACCCGGGGATTTGGTTTTAGGCGCTGATTCCCATACTTGTACCTATGGAGCCCTTGGCGCATTTTCTACGGGAGTTGGTTCTACTGATTTGGCAATTACGCTCTCTACGGGAAAAAATTGGTTTAAAGTTCCTGCTACTATAAAAATTATAATTAAAGGTAAATTGCCAAAAGGTGTTTTTGCCAAAGATATAATTTTATATATAATAGGCAGGCTAAAAAGCGACGGGGCAACGTACAAAGCAGTTGAATTTTCGGGTCCGGTGATTGATAATATGGGTATGGATGGCCGTTTTACAATCGCTAATATGTTAGTCGAAATCGGCGCAAAAACAGGTTTTATGCCGGTTGATAAAAAAACTTTGTCCTGGTTAAACTCAAGGATCGGCAAGAACAGGCGTATTAAAAGTATCTCAGCAGATAAAGGAGCCTCTTATCAGGGTGTTTACGAATTTGATATTTCCAAGCTTAAGCCGATGGTTTCTATGCCGCACAGCGTTGATAATACCGCTTCGGTAACTTCTTTAAGGAAAGTAAGAATAAACGAAGCTTTTTTAGGTACTTGTACCAATGGCCGCATAGATGATTTTTTAGCCGCGGCAAAAGTTTTAAATAAACGTAAAGTTTCTTCGGAGGTTAAATTAATTATTGCCCCCAGCTCGCGCCAGGTTTACCTAGAGGCTTTGAGGCTCGGGCTTATTGAAATATTTATAAAAGCCGGGGCAGTTATCGTCGGTCCGGGATGCGGGCCCTGCGTGGGGACTCATAACGGTATTCCCAGCGACTCAGAAGTAGTAATTTCAACTGCTAACCGTAATTTTAAAGGAAGGATGGGGAATCCTTCCGCGTTTATCTATCTGGCATCGCCTGCTACAGTAGCAGCTTCGGCGCTTAAAGGGTATATAAGCGATCCAAAAATTTACTTCTAAGTAATATGCCTTGTGTTAAGCAAGGCAGATGCGTAATACAAATTAGCGCGTTGATAAAGGAGGATTTTTATGGAAATTCGTGATTTGCTTTTAATGTGTTTTGAAAAAGGCGCTTCTGATCTACATATCACAGAAAATGAACCTCCGATTTTACGTATTGACGGCAGGTTATTGCGAACGGAGGAAGGAGTACTAAATAAGTCAGATTTAAAGAAAATGATCTATAGCGTTCTTTCTAATGTTCAGAAGGAGATTTTTGAACGCGAATTAGAGCTTGATTTTTCGCTTGCCTTGCCTGGATTAGACCGTTTTCGTGTAAATATTCATTTACAGAGAGGCAGCGTAGAAGGGGCTTTCCGTCGTATTCCGATAGAGATACCTACCGTTGAAAAATTAGGCTTACCTAAGGTTATATCTGATCTGGCGCGTAAGCCAAATGGACTAGTTTTAGTAACCGGGCCTACTGGTATGGGAAAAACCACGACCTTAGCTGCGATGATCGATTTAATCAATACCGAGAGGGAATGCCTGATTACTTGTATTGAAGACCCGATAGAATTCATTTACTCTAATAAAAAAAGTATAGTTAAGCAGCGTGAGGTTTATTCTGATACGCATTCTTTTGCCGAAGCCCTGCGCCATGCTTTGCGCCAGGATCCCAATGTTATCGTAGTCGGTGAAATGCGCGATTTAGAGACTATTTCTACTGCCTTAACTGCGGCTGAAACCGGGCATCTTGTTTTGGCTACTTTGCATACCCCTGATGCGCCGCAGACTGTTTCAAGGATTATCGACGTATTTCCTCCGCATCAACAGCAACAGGTTAAATTACAGCTTTCTGATTGTTTGCAGGGAGTAGTTTCACAGCTTCTGCTTCCCAACGCAGCAGGGAAGGGGCGAGTATTAGCTACGGAGATTATGGTAGCTACCGCTAGCATTCGTAATCTTATCCGCGAACAACAGATTGAACAGATTCCGACAATTATGCAGACAGGCCTGCAGTATGGCATGAATACGATGGATAAATCCTTAAAGGAACTGGCCACAAGAGGATTAATTACTTTGGATATGGCGATGTCTAAAGCCAAGAATTTGGAGGAGTTTAAGCAACTATGAGTATCGCCGGCAGAAGTATAAAATTAGGAGATAATATCAATACGGATTTTATTATTTCCGGCCGGTATAAGTTTGCTATTACAGACATAAAAGAATTGGCAAAACATATTATGGAGGATATTGACCCGAATTTTGCACAAAAGATTACCCCGGGAAAATCCATTATTGTCGCCGGCAATAACTTTGGTTTGGGCTCAAGCCGTGAACAGGCACCCCTAGTAATTAAAGAGGCCGGTATTGCTGCTGTTTTATCACCGCAATTTGCCCGGATATTTTTCCGTAATAGTTTTAATATCGGCTTACCTTTGATTGAAACGGACACTTCTAAAATTGACGAAGGCGATGAATTGGAAATTGATTTAGATAATGGGGTTGTCAAGAATTTAACCAAAAGGATTAATTTAATAATTGAACCTTTGTCAAAATTTATGCAGGATCTTTTAAATGAAGGCGGCATAATTAATTATTATAAAAAACACGGAGAACTAAAAGTTTAAATGCATAAGATAACCCTTATTCCCGGTGATGGTATCGGTTATGAAGTTTCGCTTGCAGCCACTAGGTGCATTGAAGCTACGGGCGTAGATATTAAGTGGGATAATCTGCTTGCCGGTAGTGATGCATTTGAAAAAACCGGAGAACTCCTTGGGGAAAGCGTATTAGATTCAATTAGAAAAAATAAAGTTGCCCTTAAGGGCCCGATTACTACTCCGATAGGCAGCGGATTCCGTTCGGTAAATGTTGCTATCAGGCAGGCTTTGGATCTTTATGCCTGTTTGCGCCCGGCAAAAAGTTATCCGGGAGTAAAAAGCCGTTTTAAAGATATTGATTTAGTTATTGTTAGAGAGAACAGTGAAGATCTTTACGCAGGCATAGAATTTGAAGAAGGCAAGCCGGAAACTTTAGATTTGATTGCAAGGATAAAAAAAGATACAAAAAAGAGTATTCGCGTTGATTCCGGTATAACTATTAAGCCTATTTCTAAATTTGCATCTGAGCGAATTGTGAGGTTTGCTTTTGAATATGCGCTAAAGAATAAGCGCAAGAAAGTAACCTGCGTGCATAAAGCAAATATTATGAAATTTACCGACGGGCTATTTTTAAAAGTTGCCCGCAGCGTAGCCAGCGAATTTACCGGAAAAATAATCTTTGATGAGGCAATTGTTGATAATATGACTATGCAATTGGTGCAGAAGCCGCATAATTATGATGTTTTACTGCTGCCTAACCTTTACGGCGATATCATTTCTGATCTCTGCGCCGGGCTTGTTGGCGGCTTAGGGGTTGCCCCGGGAGCAAATATCGGTAATGGTATGGCAGTATTTGAAGCAGTGCATGGGTCAGCGCCAAAATACAAAGGAAAAAATAAAGTTAATCCTACTGCTATGATTTTATCCGGCGTACTAATGTTGCGCTACATTGGAGAAAATAAGGCGGCCGATATTTTAGAGGAAGCAGTAAAGCAGGTGATTGCCGAAGGTAAATCCGTGACATATGACTTAAAGCAGGATCCGCTTGATCCAACTGCTGTTGGGACTCTAGAGATGGCTAGTGCTATTATTAGCAAGCTAAAGGGAAAAGTATAATTTTATGAAAATTTCTATTATTGGCGCTGGAAACGTGGGAGCTTTAAGCGCAATGCGCATCGCCGGCGAAGGCTTAGGCGATGTTTTTCTTATTGATGTAGTAAAAGGACTTGCGCATGGTAAGGCCCTGGATTTAGAGGATGCCCGGCCGTTACTAAAAATTAATTATAATATTGTTGGCAGCGATGATATCGGCCAAATTAAAGATTCCGATATTATTGTTATTACTGCAGGACTTGCGCGTAAGCCCGGGATGAGCCGCGAAGAGTTGTTATGCAAAAATGCCAATATTTTAAAAGGTATATGTTTAAATATTAAAGAGTTAGCAAAAAAAGCGATTGTTATAGTGGTGACAAATCCCTTGGATGTTATGACATTCTATGCTTTAAAGATTACAGGGTTTAAGCCGGCTAAACTTTTTGGGATGGGAGTTAGTTTAGATGCTGCCAGGTTTATTAATTTAATTGCCGGAGAATTAAATTTACCGGCTACTGATGTCGAGGCTTTAGTAATCGGCGCTCATGGCGAGAATATGCTTCCGCTGCCTAGTTTTTCTAAAGTTAAAGGCGTAGCTTTAGATGAGTTTATCAGCGACGATAAAATTAAATCTCTAGTCAGCCGTACTATTTCCAGGGGAGCAGAAATTGTTGCTAACCTTGGGACAGGAAGTGCATTTTTTGCTCCATCTGCTGCGATTGCTGCGATTGCCAGGGGAATAGCAAAAGATGAAAAGCGAACTTTTGGCCTGTGCAGTTATTTAACCGGCCAGTATGGCATTAAAGATAGCTGTATTGGCGTACCTTGCCGTTTGGGTAGGGGTGGAATTGAGCAGGTTATCGAATTGGATCTTTCGCAGGATGAAATTGCTAAACTAGTAAAATCGGCTAACCTAGTAGCTAGTGCAACAGCGCAATTATTTGCTTAATACGTTTAACGGAGCTAAGCCTTGCTTTAAGGATATGAAAAAGCGCCGCTCAGTATTAACCCTGAGCAGGCAACTGTCAAGAAGGTGAGATGTCGAAGGGTTAATTTGTACTATGTATGATTTGGCTGTTATCGGAGCAGGCTGGGCAGGTTATAACGCTGCCTTAAAAGCAAAAGAGTTAGGCCTTAAGGTTTGCCTTATTGAAGTAGATCAAATTGGCGGCACCTGTCTTAATCACGGCTGTATACCAACCAAAACATTAATCCAATCCGCAAAAATATTTTTGCAAGCTAAAAAGTCAAACAGTTTCGGCGTAGAATTAGATAACCTCCGGATTAATTTCGAAAAAGCCCAAGAGAGAAAGGAACAAATTGTCAGCTTGTTTAGAGAAGGGATGCAAAGCAGGCTTAAAGGAATTGATTTTATTAAATCAAACGCCCAAGTTGTATCTAGCCGACAGATAAAGATAGAAGGCCGCAAGATTGATGCCAAATTTATACTAATTTCCAGCGGAAGCCTTCCAGTGCAATTGCCCAGTTTAAAATTTGATCACGAAAAAATAATCTCAAGCAATGACGCTCTTTTATTAACGGAAATTCCGCGCTCATTACTAATTATCGGCGGAGGATTTATTGGCTGCGAGCTGGCAAGTTTATTTTCTATTTTCGGCAGTCAGGTAACTATTGTTGAAAAGATGCCGCTACTTTTACCGGGCCAGGATAGGGATATAAGCAGAAAAATTGAAGTCATTTTTAAGAAGAAAGGCATTAATGTAGAAACGGGCGCGGATATTTCTAAATTTAATTTAAAGGATTATTCTTCTGTTTTGGTTTGCGTAGGCAGGTCTGCGAGTATTTCCGGATTGGGTTTGGAAGATTTGGGTTTAAAATTGGAAAATAGCAGGATAGTTGTTGACGATTATCTTATGACTAGCGTAGAGAATATATACGCTGCAGGAGACTGCGCTTCTAAAATCATGCTTGCCCATTACGCGGCGTATCAAGGTATTGCAGCAGTTGAAAATATAGTTTCAAATAACAAGGGGAAAGTAGATAACTATATTGTGCCCGCATGCGTATTTACCGAGCCGCAAATTTCTTTCGTAGGCTTAAATGAAGAAAGCGCTGCCAAGGCAGGCATAAAAATAAAGGTGCATAAATTTGATTTTCGTGCTTCTGCAATGGCGCATATTATTGATGAGGCAGAAGGCTTCGTTAAGGTTATCAG
>Ga0268276_1000678_pt1 | contig 38481 bp, 46 predicted proteins | sample saktaG_4_FD_190145 | JGI IMG/M metagenome (GOLD analysis project Ga0268276, IMG submission 190145) | Saline water microbial communities from Sakinaw Lake, British Columbia, Canada - sak_2010_1_5_45m | ecosystem: Environmental > Aquatic > Non-marine Saline and Alkaline > Saline ...
GGAAAACTCATAATTTCAAATGCTTCTAATCTTGTATGGAGTAAAGATAAAAAATATTTTGCATGTAATCTCTTTAAAGAAGATGGATATAGTATCGGGGTTTTTAATTATAAAAGAGGAGAAGAGATACTAAGAATTCCAGGGGAAGACCCTTGCTGGACTCCCGATAATACCATATTATATTCAGTAAAAGGGGATCTAAAAAAATTAAGGTTAACTCCTTAATTTTAAGTATATATGTTAATTTTCTGCAAGGAAAAATTAGGGGAAAAACAAGCAAGCTGACAAAAAAGTGTGAGGTGAATTAATCGCGGTTTTGGGTGGAATTTTCTTATTAGATTTGATTCTTATTTCGGGAGCGTGTTCTCCCGCAAACCATACGATTATGAATTTATCCTCCGCAAGCACCGCTCACGGTGCGGGAAGGGCCGTTGGCTGTTATAAAAGGATAAAAAATATTTCTTACCTCCACAGATTACGCATAACTACAAAGGTATATTTTCTGACTGTAGCCTGTAGTACCTGTGGAAGTATCCATTGCAGAAATCAAAGTATTACTTTTTTCGTCCATTGCCGGGTTGTTGTTTACAAGATCATCATAAAGGTAAATTCCGTGATAGCTAGAGATAATCTGTTCCTCATTAGTATTCCCATTTATGTATACCTTTGGATTAACACAACTACTCCACCAAGAATTATCTGCTTCTTGATTAAAAGAACACTGTCTCCTCAATTTAAGAGTTGTGCCCTTATATATTTCTTGTTTAATAACACAACCAACTTCCGTCAAACAGGGAGTGCCTGCAAGATTTATTGTTCTTGCAACTTTTACTGTGTCTGGGGTAGAATCAAAGTCAGGGGCTTCTGAACAAATTGTTCTTCCACTTATACTTAAAACTATATCATCGTATGCACTTTGTAAATCTGTATAACCACTGCTTGTATTAATTCTAGTTTCTCTTGCTTCATGCCAAACTCCTGATGTGGGGGTAGTCCAAGCAACAGCATTAATTATAAAAACCCCCGCTAAAACAACTGCAAATGCTAAAACAACAAACACCGTGTTCTTCTTTATTTCTATAGTCACCATCTTGTTTACACTTTCAGCAAATTCCAATTTAAATATGTTTCGGAAAACGGGAAGTGTTGTTTAAAAACAGGCTTCGCCGAGTTTTTACCACACGAGATTATTGTTAATAAGGATAATCTTTCTCTGGGGGTTTTGGTTTTTGGTATGCAAACAAAATTTTGTCTTACAAGGAACCCCCACTAAAAATTATACACCTTAACAAGATGGTAGCGGAAAAATCTGGTGAAGCCAATTTTTTAACCTCGGGAAAATACCCACAATTTACTACTGATTGGAGATAGTTTTATAAACACAAATTACGAGGAATTTTAGAGGCTGAAGGAGCAAATTTGAGAAAAAGACTGGCAATCTCAGTGTTGTTAATGGGGACGGCGTTCTTGATTGTTTTAAACTCTATCTCAGTTAGTTCATTGGGAAACCCGGCTGCCTCATATTGCGAACAGCTTGGGTATAAATATGAAGTTGTTAATAATAACGGAGGGGAGAGTGGGGTTTGTATTGTAAATGGAAAAGCAATAGAAGAGTGGAAGTTTTATTCTGGGGAGGAGGGTGCGGAATACTCGTGGTGTGCAAAGAATGGATATAAATTAGTGACTAAAACCGACGGAAAAAACCCATACTCAAAAAACTATGCCGTGTGTTTGGGAAAAAAGAAGGAAGAGATAAGGATACCTTATGAGAATTTTATTAAAATAGATGATTCTGTTAAAGATTTAGAAACAAATTCAAAATTAGGGTCATCCTCTATGTTGCAGACAAAATCATATTCTTACCCGGATTATTTTGACTGGCGGGACGTGAATGGAAGTAATTATATAACGACGGTGAAGAATCAGGGGCAGTATCCCTACTGCTCGGAGTTTGCAGTTGTTGCGGGCGTGGAAGCACAGAGAAATATTGAAACAAATAATCCAGAGATTACTTTTGATTTATCTGAACAAGATGCAATTTCTTGCCCCCTTCTCGGAGCATTAAAGCAATCTATAAATCCAGGTTTAGTTGATGAAGCTTGTTTTCCATATAATGGAAATATGATAGATTGTTCTCTGAAATGTTCTGATTGGCAAGGTAGATTAACTAGAATTTATGAATCAGATTGGATATATAATAGTGAAGAAGCAAAATACTGGGTTTCAACCAGGGGAGGAGTATATACTGGAATATATATGGGAGGGTATTTTGATAATGGAATTTACAGATGCGATTCAACTCTTATAGAAAATCATGCCATATTAATTATAGGATATAATGAAACTGGACAATACTGGATAGCAAAGAATTCGTGGGGAAGCTGGTGGAATGGTGATGGTTATTTTAAAATTGCTTATGGAAATTGTAGGGTTGATCCTCGTGGTTATTTTAAATATTTCGAATGTCAATCCGGCGAATTAAGAAGCTGTTCAAAAACACAAGGAGTTTGTTCTGTTGGATTAAGTGAGATGTGCGTTGGAAACGGGTGGGGGGGATGCAATTATAATTCAATTCCGGGATACGAAGAAACTGAAACTTCTTGTGATGGGCTGGATAATGATTGTGATGGGGAAGTTGATGAAGGAGTTTGTTCTGCTTGTTATTCTAATTCCGACTGTGGAACAAATGGGTGGGTTGGAACAGATTTGTGTGGAAGCGGGATAAATAATGTTTACAACACTTTCAGAACTTACACATGTAATAATCCTGGACTGCCAAGTGCCTCGTGTACAAATACAAATACTCTACAAGTAAAAACAACCTGTTCTTATCCGCAAGCTTGCATTACTGGTAGTTGCCAGAATTATTATGGTTGCTTTGATGACGATGCGCTTGGTTTATTGACAAAAAGCAAGACAGTTGTTAATGGTTTAACCTATAATGATTATTGTGATGCTAAGGGACAATTGATTGAGTATATTTGTACCAAAGGAAAGGTTAAAGCTCAGAAAATAAAGTGTACTTGTTCTAATGGGGCTTGCACTCGGGAAAGTGTTTGTTCTGAAACTGATAACGGACTTGATTTTTACAACAGGGGTTCTGTGGGCTTGTTTAATGTTAACTATGAAGATTATTGTGATGCAAAGAAGGGGGGATTGGTAGAATATTATTGTAAGAAATATAATAAAATAGGAACAAAGAAAGTTAAGTGCAGTTGTGTAGATGGAAAGTGTATATAAAAAGAGATAAGAATATTTATAAATAAGTTTTATTTAAAGAGGGTATGAAAAAAGCGGGGGTTTTAATAGGTATTTTGGTGGTAATTTTTCTATTAAATTTAATAACTATTTCTGCAGAAAGTTGTAATATTGTTCCCTCTGCTTCTTGTCCAGATGCAAATACTACTATGAAACTTTCTGGTACCACAAATGCTCATGGAGCATTGTATAACTACGTTGGCACAGGATATGGTTATTCTCTTTGTTGTTCTTTCACAGGAAACCACGCTACATCTAATAGAGTGTTAAGTTTAAGTTCGAGTCCAAACGGACACGCACAGGTTGCCTATTCAGCAAACTATCCAATAAACATTACTTTTGGAGATTTGGGGTGTACCAATGCGGCCGTTAGCCCCCTTTATCCAATCCCCCTTTTGGCTTTATCGGGAACAACAAACGCCCACATAGCTAATTATACAAACGCGAATCCAACAGTTTATTCAACAAAGATTTCTTGTAGACATACAACGATTATCCCGCCAGCACCCTGCGGAAATGGGGCTGTGGATCCGGGAGAGGTGTGTGACAAACTTAATGATGCTAATTGTAATTCAACATGTACCGGATGTAATGTAGGATCTCATCTAGAGGAGAGTATTTGTGTGGAGGATATAACACCTACAGAACCAACTTTCTATTGGAGCTTGTCTCCAACCGGAAGCCCCATTCCGAACCCGGAAGTTACTAAAACGATTGGGGAAGATAAAATATTATGGGCATTTTTGAGAGACTCCGGAAAAGAACCCGGAACAGAAATTAATTTTAGTATTTATGAAATTGAAGTGGGTAAGGACAGTCTCGGGGGGGGATTAATTTGGGACGACCAACTAATAAATTACTCAATAGGAATAGTTCAAGTAGATGGTAGTGCAAATGTTTCTTGGGTTGTTACCGACGCTGAATTATTAAAAGCGGATATAGGTGATGGCGATGCAACAGAGATAGGAAATTTAGATGTGGACGGATTAGAAGGATTTTATATAGAGGAGACCAATTTAATTAACAAACAGAGTAATGATATAAAATTTAATATTGTTTATGTTGACGAAAACTTTTGTGTAGATAGGCCGGTAATTTTTTGTTCGGATTATACAGAAGCGGAGTGTAATTTGGATGAATGTGGAGTTAGTGATAATATTAATTATCCCCCTTGTGACGCGACTGCATTTAAAAGATGTGAATGGAATGCTGATGCGGGGGACGATGGATTATGTGAATGGAGGCCTTCTTGTCCTCTAATTGATGGAAAAGCAACGGGTTTTTGTGTATTTACCGATGCTGCTAATGCAGATGGCTGTTTGGATGGGGTGTTAACTTATGCCTGGAACGGGACATGGGCATGGGATCCTTTAAATCCGATTAGTACTACCTTCCTAGACGATTATGTTCTTTGGGCTCCAGGTGAATATCGTTACGATCCCAACGGAGAAAGCATATACTGTACCGAGGGTGGAACAAACACAATTGAATGCCCCGAAGAAATAAAGCTTCCGTTCTTCGGATTCTTTAACATAATTGCCGCACTCTCGATTATTGGAGTAATTTATACTTTATTATCTAAGAGAAAATTGAAATAAATCACCGAAAATTAGCAACCCTCTTCTTTGTCCAACTACCTTACAAAAAATCGCCTTCAGCAGATTTTTACCTCGATAGAAATAATTAGCAAATAACAATATCTTTATTTCTTGTTTTATGGGGTTTGGGAGATTTACACATAAAAGGGGGTAGGGCATATATCATGAACATCTGCAGTTATTCTATAAAAAGAATATTTATAAATAAGTTTTCTTTGTAGGTGTTATGAAAAAGGGTGGTTTGTTTGTAGTATTTTTAGCTTTAGTTATTATATCTGTGATTAGTTTTGCTTCGGCTTCTTTTGAGGTTGGAAACAAATCTCATGAGATAGACTCCAGCTACGCTAAAAATTCAAACATCCAGGGTTGGATAAATATAAGCCTTGAAGACGAACCCTCAACTTCTTTATTTACAGATTCTAACGGGAACTCTGTTAGTTTAATGGATTTAATCGAATCGGATTTAGACCTAGATTGGGATTATGATTACTTTTGCGTTCCTTCGGATTGTTCGGGTGCGTATTCCGCAACTAACGGAGCGACTTCAAAGACGATTACACTTCAAAGCGGAGTAAAAAAGTTAACGGGATTTAAAATAACCGGTGGAAGTGTTTCGGTTTCTTCACTAAACTTAACTCTTACTAGCGATGCATCTTCCTCGATATTTAATCAAATAAAGCTAGATTTCTTAGATGATGAAGAGATAGAAATTGGAAACTATAGGGCATCCGCAACAGATGGAATGCCTGCAGCCAGTTGCTTCAGTAGTAGTTTAGTTACAAACAACTATTCCTTTGATTCTTCCACTCCTCAAAAGTATTGTCAAAGGATGAATTTAAGTGAGGCTCCCGCATACAAAGTTGGAGCATGGATGCAAAGAACCGCAGCTTCTAAAAATATAACTTTTGCACTTTACACTTCTAGTTTCAGTTCTATTGAAGGAGCAACTTGCAAAGTTTCTGGTTCTCTTGTAACGGGGGAAGTTTCGTGTACCATAAATTACCCTATTACAGAAGAAGGGAGTTATTTTGTTTGTCTGTATTCTGAAGAATCTGATCCGAATACCAAAATAAGGGGTTATGCGACAAGCCCGGGGTGTGGATTTTATGGTTCTTCCAAAAAAAGTGAAACGAATGCCTATGATATTTTTGCTTTTTCAAAAAGATTTGATAGCGTTGGAACAATAAGAATCAAGGACATACTACCAAATGAAGGTAGTTTGGGGAGCGTAATAAATGATTATTTGTTGGATAAATATGGAGAGGATGAAGATTCTTCCGGAATAGACTGTTCGGGGGGTTGTGTAATTCCTCTAGCACTTATTCCGGCAGTTGCACAAACCGTAACTCTAAATAATCTTGAATTGAAATATTCTGATGGGGGAACAACTTCCACAACTCAATTTTATGATATCGCAGAAGCACCAATCAAGATAAATTCGGAGGGATTTATTCAAATTTCGCTTAACGAAGGAAACTTCTCAACTCCCTCAACATACGGAAACTATAGTTTTTCCCTTGATTTAAATGATGAAGAGGTTTTTTCTCAAAGGGTTTTAATCGAAAAAGCTCCAGAGATTTATGGTATTAGTCCTACTGTAACTGCCTCCGCAGTTCCAACAACATTCAAGGTTTATGCAAATATTACTTCCGCCAACACAACAATTGTAGAATATGTTTGGGGTTTTGGAGATGGTGAACCCGAGATTATAACTACAACAGACCAGGCAACGCACACTTACAATTCTACGGGCATCTATGAATTAACTATTACTGTTGAAGACTCCAATCAAAAAAGCTCGTATAAAATATTTAATATTGATGTGGTTTCTCCTAAGGAAGCAATTAATTCTACCCTAACAAAGAAGTTGGATAATCTGGCTAGGCTAAAAACAAAAATTAATACTTTTCCGGAATTTGATAGAGCACGACTAACTGCTACATTTGATACCGACGAGCTAAATAACCGACTCAAAGCGATACAATCCTCTTATTCTACCGGAGAAAAAACCGAAGAGGAATACAACGAGATGATGACTGAACTTTTGGGAATAAACGTTCCGGATTCCCTTGAAATTGGTGTTAAGGGCACCTCAATTTCTTTTTATTCTAAAAGAGAGGATATTAACCTAGATGTACTAACCTCTCTTACAGGGGGAACATACGCCCCGGAGGAAGAGGATGCCTACATTGATGCAGTAATCGCATGGGGGCAGGAAAACGTAGATGTAAAAGTTTCATTTAATGAGTATATAGCAAAATATGATTTGGGTGAAGAAAGCGTGTTAAAAACTTTTGTAGTAAGTGTTAGTTCTAAAGGAGGCTCACAGGATACTCCCTTCCTTATAATGGAAGACTTAACAGATCTCATTTTTAAGGAAAGCTACTTAGAAACTAAAAAAGATGGCTATGTTTCAATCAGGATATCTAATCTTCCGGCTAGTTTTGCATTCTCAACAACAGATGATTTTGATTTCTCAACCATTCCGCTATTTGTATCTCCTCAAATAGACTACCTAGAACCATCAATAATCAACATCGATGATACTCCCGTAACTAGTAACTGGGCGCTCTTTATTCTTATAATCACTTTCCTAATTATTTTGGCATTGGTTGTTTATATCCTTCTTCAGGAATGGTACAAGAGAAATTATGAGACCCATTTGTTTAGAGATAGAAATAACTTATACAACCTTATTCATTACATAGAAACTTCAAAGAAGAAGGGCATGACAGACAGGGAGATTTACAAAAGTCTAAGGATGGCAAAATGGAACTCGGAACAGATAGATTATGCCATGAAGAAACATGCTGGAAAGAGAACCGGGATGTTTGAAATACCAATCGGAAGGATAACCAAATTATTCAGAAAGAAGGAAGTTGTAACAAAACCGGTATTTCAGACAAGCAAATTTGCCCTAAATAAGAGATTTTAAAATAAACAATTTATCACGCAAAACTTAATAAACTGTAAAGTAAAATTTATTCTATGGTAATAAGGGTGTTCAAAAATTTTTTCAAAAGCATCTTCTCAAAGCTTTTTGGAGGAAAAGGAGAGGTAAATTTAGGATTTTATGGGCCTCCAAATGCGGGAAAAACTAGCTTGGCCAACCGTATTTGTAAGGATTTTACTGGAGAAGAGATTGGAGTGGTAAGTAAAATTCCGCATGAAACCAGAACCGTACAGTTTAAAGAACAAGTTGAAATAGAATACAAGGGTAAAAAACTTACCTTTAAACTTGTTGACACTCCCGGAATAGCAACAAAAATTGATTACGAAGATTTCTTAAAATTCAAACTAAAAAAAGGGGATGCTAAGAAAAGAGCTAAAGAAGCAACGCAAGGAATCGTTGAAAGTATAAGGTGGCTAGAAGATATGGATATGGTTGTCGTAGTTTTGGATGCTACAGAGAATCCATACAACCAGGTAAATATAACAATTATTGGTAATCTTGTAGCCAGAAAAATTCCGGTTTTAATCGTTGGAAATAAAGTGGATTTGAGAAAGGCAGATATTAAAAAAATAGAAGCAGCCTTCCCAGAATATGAAACTGTCGGTATAAGTGCAAGATATGGTAAGAATCTTGAGGAATTTTATGAAGCAATATTCAGATTATCCAAAAAACTGTAAGTGAAAACAAATAAAAAGGAAAAAAACGTATAATTAAAGATGAAAAAAAGAGGTAAAGGGGGACTTGGTAAGATAAAGGGATTCTCTATTCAGTTTTTACCATATTCTGAAATAAGAAATCTTGGAACTACCGAGAGAATTAAGAAGATATTATCTATCGTTTTAGGAAATAATATTCTAATTCTTCAAGGCAAATTAAGAACAGAAGAAGAAACAAGATTGATAGAAGACACCATGGCGATGATAGAGCATGTAAAAGATTTCAGGGGAATTGAGCTTGCGGTTATTGAAAACGGAAAAGAGGGGGGAATCTTTGGAGGATTTAAGAGAAGAATGGCCAACGCTCTCTCTGGGGGAGATTTGGGGGCAGTAACTATTATTGGACCAGCAACGATAGTTAAGGAAATTAAGAGAAATCCTAAAAAGATTGAGTTGCTTCTTAACAAATAATTACATAAATTGTTAAAAATAGTTAATTCTGATAAGTTTTATGAAAGTTGATGCGATAGGGTTAGAGGTCTTGGCAAAAATAAGCGTAGATGAATTATTAACTCTTGGATCAGAAGGTCTGGAGGGGGTAATGAGGTTTAGAGATAACTTTGAAAACAAAAGAGATATCCGGGTTAGTATTAAATATAATGGAAAACAAAAAGAGTTTGTAGAAGTTAGGCAGGAACCCAAGGGATATTTTGGGTTTGCAGATAACATTCAGTTTACAATTAATTCTTACTTTTTGAACCGATTACAAGAATTTGGTGATTTTGGGAGTAGGTTCCCTTATAACTCCGCAGGAAAATTAGAGATAAGAATTATCAGATAAATTTATTAACATAACTTAGTTTAGCTGATTATCTAAAATGCCACACCAATGTGTTCACTGTAAGAGAATTCTTCCTGAAGCAAATAAGGAATTGTTAGAAGGGTGTGCTGATTGTGGGGGACGTTTCTTTTTTTATATTAAAGACGACCAAATGGAAAGGATTAAGGAAAATCCTATAGAAATCCCCCAGGAAGAGAAGAGTGCCGTTGAGAAAGATATAAGAGAGATGGCGGGAATAATAGACGAAACCGCTCCAGTTATTTTAGATTTGGAGTCTATTCGTGCGGTTGGTTCTGGAAAGTTTGAGATAGATCTCGCAAATCTCTTCAATCAAAAACGTCCACTTATTTACAAGCTCGAAGAAGGAAAATATATAATTGACATTTCATCAACTCTTCGGACAGCGGCGAAAGATTTAAAAGAAATTCGTGACCCAGATAAGAAAGAGTGATAAAGCGTTTACATTAATCTTATAAACATTATTCTTCTATATTTAATATGGCTAAAGATGTGAACAAAATTCTCAAGGAAGTTCTAACAAAGATAGACCCTTCAAAGGAGGAAACAAAGTTTATCTTGGAATCCCTTAACCACTTTTTAGAGAGATTGGAAACAAAAAGAAAAAAAATGAAGATAGAGGCGGAAGTTTTTGTGGGGGGAAGTTATGCCAAGGAAACACTGATAAAAAAAGATAAATACGATGTGGATGTATTCTTGAGATTTGATAAAAGGTATAAGGAAGAAGAAATATCCAAACTCGCGAAAAAGATGATTTCTGGTAGTAAATTTTCCACTATTCATGGCTCCCGTGATTATTTTGAAATTAAAGTTTCTCCTCTTCTTGTTATTGAACTTATTCCGGTAATGAAAGTAAAAAAAACCTCTGAAGCAGAGAATATAACTGATTTATCTTATTCTCATGTTAAGTATATAAGAAAGAAAATAAAAGATAAAAAAATACTTGATGAAATAAAGCTAGCGAAAGCTTTCTGCTACGGAAATAATTGTTATGGAGCAGAATCCTACATAAAGGGTTTCTCTGGTTATTCTTTAGAACTTCTTGTTTACCATTATAAGACATTTATTAAATTCTTAAAGGAAATGGTTAAAGTTAAGCAGAAGACAGTTATTGACATCGAGAAACAATTCAAAAACAAGCAGGAGACCCTTCTCAACCTAAACTCCTCCAAACTCGCCTCCCCGGTAATTTTGATTGATCCCACATATAAACAGAGGAATGCGCTTGCTGGACTCTCGGAAGAAACTTTTTTAAAATTTCAGAAATCTGCTAAAGAATTCCTTAAGAATCCGGATATTAGATTCTTTGAGGAAGAAGTACTTAATATACAAAAAATAAAAGAAAAAGCAAATAAAAATAAAAATGATTTTGCTTTAATTGAAATTGAAACTAGTAAACAGGAAGGTGACATCGCTGGGAGTAAATTGCTCAAATTCCACAATCACCTCTTGGAAGAAATTGGAAAATTATTTGATATTAAAGACAAGGGGTTTGAATATCCTGGAAATAAAAAAGCAAGAATTTTCTTTGTTGCAAAAAAGAAAAAAGAGGTTATTTGTAATGGGCCTTTTGTGAGTGATAAGGAAAATGTTTCTAAATTTAAAAAGGAACATAAGAAGACTTTTATTAAAAAAGGAAGAATTTATGCTAAAGAACAAGTAAAAGAGAACCTAAAAGATTTCTTGGGTAAATGGAAAGTTAAAAACTCTGCAAGAATCAAAGAGATGTATATAACAGATATAAAAATTATTGGCTAGTTCTTAAAAATTCTGGGAGATAATTAGAGCTCTCCAAATTGTCTGGGCTTAAGAAACTTGGGAGATAATTAGGATCTTCTGGATTCTCTGAATGTTTTGGTTTTTCTGGAGAAAAAGATTCTACCATTGTATCATATTTTAAAGAAAGTCCTTTTTGAACAGCCGCATCTTTCCAGTTTCCGGCTAGCTCATGAGCCTGTTGAGACCGCCTACTGACGGTTGCCATCAAACGAGCAAGGTTAGTTGTTTTCTTCCGCTGATAGGCACTATTAATTCCCTTTGAAAGTTCTTCTTTTTCCTTTTTAAAATGTTCATAAATTCTATTGGATGCGTCTTCACCAGCCATTTTAATCTCCTGCAGCAACAGAACCATCTAAGAAATCTCTTGTGGTTCTTATTGCTTTTCTTGTTCTTGTAATAGCTTTTCCTGCCCCCTTAACAACAGAGCGAACTTCTTCGTCTAGGGATTGGGGAATTATTTGATTATATTTTCTTACGTCTTTCATTACTCTATCTTTTTCTGCAAAAATGGCCTCGCGATAGTTTGCTCTCATAGAATGAAGAGCATCTGCCAGCCTCATTTCCCCCAATACAACGCCATCCACCGAAAAAGGCACATAGCCTCTTCTTGTTGGAGTGGTTGGCTGTGGGTTTTGAGGCAGAACATCTTCCGCTAAAGCTTCAACGGTATGGGGAGAAATTACTTCTTTTCTTCCATCAACGTATCTAACTTCCAGCCTACTGTTTCCGTAATTTACTCTGGTAACAACAGAATATTCTTCTGTATCTGGATTGAAAAGCGTATCTCTTGGCTCCACATAGCATATATCTACGCCTTCTGCAGTTGTTTTTGGCATCTTAATTTCCTCCTCCCGCACCTCTGCAGCTATCTTTTTTAGTATCTCTTTTTGACGAGCTTGTAAGAAGATATATTCCTCCAATAACCGACCCTAGATCTACAACCCTTTCTGTACCAGAAACATACTCTACACGATATTGGGAGTTATTCTTTGCCATATACTCGGTGAACCTCTGCTGAGCATAATCTGCATTTAATCTTCCCGCTCCTAGGACCAAAGCGGCAATTCCCATAGCCATCTTGAATTTCATTTTAATTTCCCCCCTCTTTTTGTCTTTTTTCAGATTCATATGAATGAATTGCTTTTAAAACGTCTTCCCTTGTTGTTGGTTTTAAAAATTCCCAAGCCTCATCATTTAGTCCTCTTAACTGGTAAAGAGTAGAATTTTCAAGTCCCATTTTTCTATATGCATCGGCAACTTCGCCAATACTATAAACTCCGTCAAGATTAGTATCTGCCAAACCGGTTGCTTTACCTTTTTTAATTCCAAAAATTTCGTCCCATGCTGCATCTTTAAGTTTGACCTCCCTCGCTTCCGCAACCTTTTTTGGTACATATGCTACAAGTGATCCCATGACCATTGGCACCCCAATAAAAATGGCAGCCAATCCCAAACCCATATGCCATTTGATAAATCTTCTTCCTTCCACTTCGATTCTCTTACAAATGTCATCTTTTTCCGTCATATTAATTTCCCCCCAGCGCTCTGTCGAACAAGGCGGCAAAAGCCTGTGCAAAAAATTCTGAGTTTAACCATATCGCAGTTTCATCGTTTTCTCCACCTTTTGAAATGTAAAAAAGAATTTCTGTTCTGTCAACAATGAAAAATTTAGAATCTATTGTAGATTTCTTTATCTTCACTCCAAGAACTCCAGATATTTTCTTGATTAACTCATCATTTCCTGAAAGAGCCATTTTAATCTTAATTCCCTGTTTCTTAAGTTGCTCGATTGTTTGCTGGAAAAGTTTTAACTTTAAGTTCATTTCTTCAGCAGAGGTTACAATTATAACTTCCTTTGCTGCGTCTTGAAGAATTTCCTTTAATTGATTCGAGATATTTGATTTACCCTTTAGAGCGGCAGAAACTTCCTCTCTTTTTACGGGGTTTATTCCTTGCCTGTAAAGTCCTTCTAATTCCTCAAATTCTTGGGTATCTCTTATTTTAGAAAGTCCTTCTATTCTTTCCTCGGCGTGTGTTTTAACGTTATTTTTCATTTTTTCAATGATTCTTTCTGGCTTAACTCCAAGGTATTTTACCGGCTTTCCAAGTTTCTCTATTGCAAAACCTCTCTTTTCAAGTCCTTCTAGAACATCATAAGTTCTTGAACGAGGAACTCCAGACATCTCTGCAACTTCTCCTGCAGATGCAATCCCTTTCGAAAGCAGAGCTAACCAAACCTTTGTTTCGTAAACGTTCAAATCAAAGTAATCCTTGATTTTCTTTATTAGTTCAGATTTTACTAACATTTTGTTTTTCCTACCCTTGAGGGTGTTACCTTAACAATTTGTTTTCCCGAATCAAAAGAAAAAACTCCTTGAGTTGCTACAGCATAAGCCCTTATTTCAGCTATTAACCCTGAAATATTTGAGTTTCTAGAGGAATCTTTTAAATTTATATAGGGGTATTTCAAATCAAGAATAAACCCTTCAGATTCTAAATCGGAAGAATTTCCAGAAACGTTATAATGATACTTTTCATCCAAAATTCTCCTTCCCTCCTTGCTAGCCAAATTAACTATTCTTCTTGACGGATTCAAATAACCCTCTCCGAAAACCATTTCTAAAGCTCGTCTATCTTCATGCGCGGACATTTTGTAAATCCTCCCCCATAGGTTCTAGCAGTCTTTCAAGTTTCTTTGATTCTCTTACACGAGGTAATTCAAACTTATTGCTTGCGTGAAGTTTTGATTTTAAATGAGATAATGTGGCGTAGAGGTTAATAATCTTAGCCCCATATTTTACGTCTTCAAGAGTAAAAGCTCCTTCTCGAGTATCATTAAGGACATTCGCCATGTCACTTCTCACTGATTTGTCTCCTGAAAGACGGCTAATTTCTCCGAGCGTTTCAGCTCCAAGTCCATTTACAACTTTTGCTAGATTAAAAGCAATTTTCATTGCTTCTACAACTTGATCTTCAGACGGAGCATTTTCATACCCCGGATGAGCACCGTGAGTTCTGGCTCTTGAAAGAACTCCCATGTATCTCTTCAATTCCGCTTGGGTGTATTTTGGTATTGTCATTTTTTTACTACTGAAAGCAAAGAAAAAGGCTTTATAAATCTTATTATTTTGTTGTTACTTATAAAGTGTTACAAATAAGAAAGTTTTATAAATAGGATATATTGTGTAATAGTATGACAACGGTTATTGGTTTGAGAGCCGAAAAAGGAAAAGAAAAAGGAATAGTTCTTGCTTCAGATGTAAGTCTTACAAGAACAGAATGGAGACCTGCAGGAGATGTAGTTTATAGGGAACAAACAAAGGATGAGGGACAGAAGATGTATATTTCTGATGATGGAAGAGTTGCGGTTGCAGTAATAGGGACTTTTGATGATTATACTGCGGATATGTTATCTTTAATTAGAAGGGGAGAAATTGATTTGAAAAAAGCTTTTACAGACAGAGATTTAAAAAATATTAGAGAAATGCATATGAGAAGATACAATTTCACACGTTCAAATGGGGATGACACAACTAGTCTTATTATTGCAAGCCGTTTGGAAGGAAAACCATTTTTACATTATGTTAATCCTTTTGGAAAGGTTGAAGAGAGAAAATATGCTCTTGATGGAAGTGGATCGAAACATGCAGTTGAAGCGTTGAGGCCTGACTGGGCAGACATACCTTATCACCTTAATATGAAGCAGGCTTTTGACATATGTGTTGAGGGTTTGGGAAGATCCTCAAAAGACATTTATAGTGGGGGATTGGATATTGTTGCAGTAACTCCAGATGGAATAAGACAGTTTGGTTCTGGAATAAAAGATAAGTTGGACAAAGCAAAAAAAGAAGCGATTAGAGATATTAGAAGACAACTTTAAGCAATTAACCATCCGACAAACATTCCTAATAAAATTCCTGCTGTTATGAAAGGCATTGCGGGATAAAATTTCTTCTTTTCTGAGAATATTAATAAATAAGTCAACCCGAGAAGTGCTCCGAGAATTACTAATAAAGCGGGAATTAGTCCCCAGGTTACTAAAACAACTCCTGCAGCTATAATCGGAAAGACTACATCTCCTCCTCCAAGGATTGCAATACTAACTTGTATTTTTTTCTTTTTTAGTTGAGAGGGTTTGAGTTTTTTAAGAGATTTACGTAACTTTTTAGAAATGTAAGGAATCATAAATCCTCCAAACACCTTAAGCTCGTTCATCTGGTATTTTGCCATCTTTTGCATTATTCCGGAATGCCAGACTGCCCACATATCGTATATTGAAATGATAACCAAAAGAATAATTATTGTGTAGATGTTAAGTATTGGAACAAAAACTGCAGCAATTCCTGGATAAATTAAAAGTTCTGTGGAGTTATGAACAAGAAGGTTTCTTCCGTAAATTTTTATTGCGGCTAGAGGGACTGCTATTGCTGCAGCAATTAAAGAAGAGTAAGCGATACTATCAATAACCGAATTGAATGAAATTCCAAGTGCAATTATAATTACTACAAAAAACCATAAACGTAGAATAAAACGTGAATGGAATTTTGTTAACAAAAAGATTAGAAGTATTGCTACAACAAATGCAAAGATTATCGAAGGTAAAAGGGTTGTTAAGAACTCCGATTGTTTTTCAACTTGCGGAGTTTCTAATCCAAAGGGCAATCCGGGAGCCGAAACGTTTACCTTTTCTCCGTTTACAACTTTTACTGGGGAGTAATGCCCTACAACATATAACCCAATTAACTGAGTTACGAGGAACATTGTTAGAATAATTAGCGTTATTTTTAGTTTGTGTTTCATTTTTTCTTTCCTCTATAAAGACTCACAATTATTAGTATTAACAAACCAAAAAAAATTGAAACTCCAGAACTGACAAGATGGTTTTTAGGAAAAAGATACAAATCCATCATTCCCCAAACTCCTCTCCAGAAGCTTACAATTGCTAACGCTCCAATTAAAACTAAGAGTGCATCAAGCGGACTCGTTCTTTTAACTATTTCTTCTATCATCTTCTTTTATATTAATCAAAATGTTTTGAGGTTTTTAAAGATAAGTGAAACTATCTCAATCTTATTGTTTCTAACGTTCTTGGGACGTTTGTTTCAACTCTATTAAGTTTGTATAAAGCAGAAGCTAAATCAAGAGATTTAGAAACCTCTCCGTGATTAATTATAATTCTTTTTGCTTTTGGACGCATGTTGTTAAAGAAATTAATTAATTCATTTCTTCCGGCGTGAGCAGTTAATCCGGCAATCGTATGAACTCCCAAATTTATTTTTACTATTTCTTCCTTTCCATCAACAATCATTTTAGTTTCTTTAATTCCGTCTTGAACTTGTCTTCCTAAAGAACCAACCCCCTGATAACATACAAAAACAATCGCGTTTTTCTCGTTGCTTGCAAATTCCTTAAGATATTCTACAGAAGCTCCTCCAACCAACATTCCGGAGGTTGCTAAAACCACACAAGGACCTCCCTCAATTACTTTTCTTCTTTCTTGGAATGAACCTACTCTAGAAAAAATTTCGGATACAAAGGGATTATTATCCTGGAATATCTGATTTCTTACTTGGCTGCTTAGAAAATCTGGATAAGCGGTGTGAATTGCGTTAATATCCCAAATCATACCATCGATATATATTGGAACTTTGGGAAGAAGATTCTTTTTCATAGCGTCTTCCAAGATTAACATTGTTTCTTGCGCTCTACCCAAACCCAATTCGGGAATTAGAACTTTTCCCCCATTTGCAATTGTTTTGTTAACAATTTCTAAAAGCTCTTCTTCAGATTGAGCTCTTGGAGGGAGGATGTCATTTTTAGAACCATAGGTTGATTCGGTTATAACAGATTCTATCCTTGGGAAAGTTGAAATTGCTGGGTCCAGTAAACGAGATTTTCCGTATTTGTAGTCTCCAGAATAAAGAAGATTGTGTAACCCATTTCCGATATTAAAGTGAGCCATTGCTCCTCCCAAACAGTGTCCGGAATTATAGAATGTTAATCTTACGTCTGGAGTCACGTCGGTAACTTCATTATAGTTTAAACAGATACTATGTTTAACCATTTCTTTTATATCAGAAGAATTGAAAAGGGGTTTTGATGCCTGTTTGTATGCAACACCAATAAAATCCAGAGAAATTAAAGAAGCGATGTCTCTCGTTGGAGGAGTCATATAGCACGGTCCGGTGTAACCCATTTTATACAAATAAGGAAGAAGTCCTACATGATCCAAGTGAGCATGACTAATTATCACGGCATCTAATTGATTGATATCAAATTCTGGAACGTTAAAAAAGGGAAATTTATCTGCTCCGCTTGCAGCGACATCAATTCCACAATCAATTAATATTTTTGATTCTGGAGTTTGTAATAACATACAACTTCTTCCTACTTGTCTTCCTCCACCTAAAAAAGTAATTCTAACCCATTCATCTACTTTATCCGGAGACCACTCCTTGTAAATTTTCTTTCCTATGCCATCCAAAAACTTTCTTCTGTAGTTATTATTTGCGTAAAGAACTTCTCTTATATTCTCGGTTATCTGACTTTTTATTGCAGGAGAACGCTGAACTTGTGGTGTCCAGAGAGTATTCTTTCTTATATCTTCCAATATCGCCCCCCCCTTCCCAATAACAAGTCCGGGTTTTTTTGCTTCTATGATAACAATACTTCTCTGAGCATCAAAAATAACTTGAGTAATCTCGGCTTCTTCGGGTACTATCTTTTTTATTTCTTTTTCGGTAGTTTCCTTATCTGGAAGAATTTTTGCATCTGCTCTTAACTCGACTCTTTTTTTGATTTCATTTACAATTTCTCTTACCTTTCCTTTATCGTCCTTGAAGAAATTCTGATTTGCGGTATAGAGAACAATGTTTGCTCCCTCAAAACCCGCTTCAGTAACCTCTCCGTGTAACTTTTCTATGATGTTTTTCAAGATGTCCATTTTGAATTTGAAACTATTCGTCTTCGTAATTTGGAGAAATAATCTGCTCTACCACTTTCTTTATCCCCTCTTTAGTGATTGTGAATATATCTATTCCGTAACCAGAGCCAAGATCTCTCTGAGTTGAGGACTTAAGTGCCTCACTCGCAAGTTTTACTCCTTCCCCGATGCTAAGCCCCTTCTTCCATTGTCTTTCTAGGAGTCCAAGAACGTATGGCATACCGCTTCCAAAATTCGCATCATAATCTTCAACCTTAATTATACTTCCTGCAGGCTCAATTGTGTAAAGTGCAGTTGTGCCATCTTCATTAAAACCACCAATAAGGGTCCCAACCATCATAGGAATCATCGAGGGTTGTCTTATTTGATTATAAGAAATTGTAGCTAAGAGATTTGCTGCTTGTTTTACTGTTGGCCTAGATCTTGAGCGAAGTTCTTTAATTTTCAACTCTGCTGCAAGAATCTTTGAAATCTTTTGAGCATCCGAAGCGTTACCACAACCCGCAAAAATAATATAATCGTTAACCGGATAGACTTTCTTAGTGTTTTTACTCATCACAATATTCCCCGCAGTAACTTGTCTATCGGCAGCCATAACAACACCGTCTTTGCAGATAATCCCCATTATGGTTGTTCCGGTTTTCAGCATTGATTTTTTTATGTCTTCGTCCATTTTTCTAGAATAATCGTTTAGTTTACTAGAGCTTATGTTAATTGTTATGGGAAGAGGTTTATAAATTTTACGGGTTTAGCCATGTGTCCTTCTTAATCGGGTAATTGGCAAGCTTTTAGTCTTCTTACAAAGAGTATTTATTTCATCTGCTGCTCGAGTTGCTTGCTTTTCGGTCTCTGCAGAAATTTCTGCGCTATAAACTCCATCATCAAATACTGCTAGTGGCCTTAAACTGATTCTAACTTCAGTGCGATTAACGCGATAAGTATTAAAAAAATCCTTTGGACTGCTAGGATCCCCAAGATGGATAGTATCTATGCCTTTAGTCCCTCTTAAAACACTAGGTAACAATAGGTTAGGGTCATAAAAAGTATAAGTGATTTTAACGACCATCCCAACATTTACAAATTATTTTTTATAAAGATATATGTGATTTACTAATCGCTTTCTTTCCCGCTTATTCCTGCCCTTCTGTGGAAAGCGATTAAATTATTAATTCAATTTTATCTATGAAGTTATAAGCATCCCTCCTTATATTTTCGGCGATTTCTTTTGTTGTACACTTAGTTACGCTATATTGTGCAATTTCCCTCTTATGCCTCGCTTCGGATAATTTTTCTATTTCTACTTTCTGAATAATGGCATTTTTTAATAAGATTATGTCCTCTCCAGATATTAACTTCTTCTTAATAAAAAATTCTTCTAAGAGAATTATTGTTGCGGTGTGGTTCTTGCTTTTATAACCAATTTTAGCAATTAGCGCTAAAGCAGAGGCGTACATTGCATAATATCCTGTGATAACTACCCATTCATCACTATTATAATCAACGGGTATTTTTAGCAAATCCCTTGCTTTCTTATTGGTGTTTATGTCTGAAAGTAGGCTCATAGTGACTAGATTATCCCTCGCCTTTTGCAAATATTTTTGGGAAAGATTTTTAACAGAGTCGTCTTTTGAAATATATCCCTGTCTGATTAGCTGGTTAATGTCACTTATCCTCTTTGTACATCCAATAATAAAAATTATCTCCTCCCTTAAAAGCTATTCCATACATCTTTAAATCGCTCCACAATTCAGGATTATCTTCTTTTATGTTTGGGAATTCGTGCATCGGTAAGACTATCGGGGAAAAATTAATCCCATACTTATGTTTTAATGATTTAACAAAATCCTCCATTTCCTTTTCCTTACCGAGAGTACATGTAACAATCAAATCAACGTCACTTTGTTTAGTTTCAGTCCCCTTTGAATAACTTCCAAACAAAATTACGCTCCATGAGAAAGGATGATTCTCCACCTCCTGAATTGCATTATAGACTGTTTTGTGTTTCTTAATAAAGTCGATTTTTCTTTGAAGTGAATATCTATTAAAACCCAAACCGTATGAATATGGACCATTTGTGTCAAGAGAATAAAGGAGGGTTTTTCCTCTTTGCTTTTCAAGAACAATCTTTTTTTTAGTTAAAGACTTTAGTGCAGAATTAACTCTTTCATAAGAATATTCAACTCTTTCTTGAATTTCTTTTATTGTCATTTCTTCGGCTTCTGGAAAGAAAGATGCGATTATGGTTCCCTCCAAATGGGAAATTTCCAAATCTCCAAAAATTGCACGAAAACCTCCATCTTGTTTTCTTTTGATTTTCCCCATATTATACTTACTGATTTATCAGTAATATTATTGATATTTCAGTATTTATAAATGTTTTGTAAGAATTATTTTAAAACCTATCCTAAATAAACTAATATCTCCCGCTTATTCCCTTTTCTTTCTTAAATCTTACAATATTCTCAACAAAACCCTCTATTTTCTGCTCGTGACTAACTATTATTAGCTGCTTTACATTTAATTCCTGAAGAACATCCCTCATTTTATCTAATTGAGGAGCGGAGAAACCATCGGTTGGCTCATCAAGAATAACCAAATCTTTTGTTTTTATCTTGCTCAATAGGGAATTTATAACCTGATTTAAAGCCAGACGATAAGCCAGAGCTACGGCGGTTCTTTCACCTCCAGAAAGATAGTCATAATCCAGTTCGTAATCCTGCTGTTCGATTATTGGGGTGAAATCATCCTGAAGACGAACATCAAAACTCTCAGAAACAAGCATACCAAACCACTCCGAAAAGAATTTAGAGAACTCTGTTTTAAGTCTTATCATGACGTTTTTTTCTATAAAAGTTACAACCGAGAGAAATCTGTCAGAAAGCCAACTTTCCAGGTTAAGGAGATAGTTAAGCCTCTTTTTTTGTTCTTCAACTTTTATTATTCTTAATCTTAATTCTTCTATCTGCTTTGAAAAGAGGTCTATTTCTCTTTTTAGCTCCGCTACTTTTATGTCCGCCATACGCTCTTCTTTTACCGCAATTTCCCAATTCTTTTCTTTTTCTTCGTATATTAAATCAAACCTGCTCAATTCGAATACCGAATTTTTTAGAATGGACATGTGTTGTTCCAGCAACTCTACGTCTTTTTCTAAGGTTAGATTGAGTTTTTCTATCTCTTCTAATCTCTTTTGTTTTTCTTTTATTCCTGCTTGTTTTACCATAAGGAGATTCGTCTCCTGTATTTCTTTTTGTTTAAGAGAAACTTCAAAATCCAGGGCATTTATCTTCTTTACAATGCTCTCTTTTTCAATTCTCAGGGATTGGATTCTTCTTATGTTTCCAGAAATATCGTTGTCCATCTTGTTGAATACGTTGCTTTTGTAAACCGCATCAACATCCTGCAAACAGGTAGGACAAATATCCAAATGTGAGATATTTTTCTTTATCGTTTCATCCTCCTGACTTTTGTAGGTTAGAGAACTAATCTCCGAGGTTATCTGAAGGTTTTTCTCATCCAGAATTTTCTCTTCTTTTTTAATTAACTCAATCTCATTACTTAAGTTTGTAATTTTTGAATCGTCGATTTTTATTTCCCCGCTTTCTTTTATCTGTTCTGCAATCATTTTTGAAGTTCTAACATTATCCGAGATGGTTTCGTTTTTACCAGAAATCATTATTTTTGTCTTCTCTACCTCTTGTTGAAGTTTTATTTTCTCTTCCATTTTTTTAGAAACCTCTTCCATCTCCTCCTCTATCCTCTTTTTAATTTCCTTTTTTTCAAACAATTCTCTTTCAAGAGAGACTAAACCGTGCCTTTTTCCCTCAAGTTCTTCCTCTTTTGTTATTAAATCTGTTTTATCCTGCTCTAGGGTAAGGGTAGCTCCTTCAGCAATTTTTCTCTCTTCTCTCAGTCCAGAAATAACTACCGAAGTGTTTTCTAAGATTTGTTTGTATTTATCGATTCCAAATACATGCCTAAGAGTATTAATCCTTGTTTCTGAATCTTCCAAAATTATTTGTTTCATTTCTTCCTGAGGAGTATAAACGGTAAATTTGTAGAGAAGATTCTGTTTTTTGGAAAATTCTTTTGGGTAATTTAAAATATCAAGAACCTTATCTTTTAATTCGGTTACGGAAAGCTCTTTTTTTTCTCCATCGATGGTAATCGAACAGGCATCTTGAGAAATTGTTTTACCTTTTTTTAGGGTTCTTTCGATGATAATCTCTTTTCCCTCAACATTAAATTCTATTCTTACCCCTCCCTCGTTCTTACCATTTCTAAGAAGAGAGTTTCCTTTCCTACCTGGTTGCAAACCAAAGAGGGCAAACTCTATAGCCAGGAGTATGGAAGTTTTACCGGAACCAATGTCTCCTGCTAAAAGCGTTGAGCCTTCTGGAAATTCTACCTCTTGATGCTCGTAACTTCGAATGTTATCTAAAACTATTTTTTTTATTATCATTTTAATACTTTAATATTTTTTTTGAGGATTCCAACACCCTGCTCTTAAATGCTTCTGATTTTTCTCCCTCCTGTTTTTCTAGAGAGAGTGCATTAATTAGCCCGGGGATAAGTGAATTAAAATCAGAGGGATTTTGCTCGGAGTAAACTTTTATGGTTTCTTCCTCTATATTCTCAGAATTGCCTACTTCAATTTCCAACGCAACTTCTTTTGCATTTAAACCGTGTGTGTTTTTTAATAAAAAATACGCCTTCTTTGATTTAACAAAATCTTCTATTTTTGAAAACTTAATATCCGAGTTTTTCCCGTTTTTCAGTTCACCATTAACTCTCAAAAGAACAATTTTATCTTCAATTTCTTTTTTACCGAGTTCTTCAATAATTTTATCGGTTGCGGTTAGAGCATCTTTTACGGTTATTTCAAAAGACACTACATCTTTTATCTTCAATTCAACTTTTTTTAGAGAGGTTAGGGAATCTGTATCAACAATATAAAAACTCCCGTTTTTCAAATCTTCCAACTCTTGAAAGTTATTAGGAAATACCGGCCCGGGATAAATAAAATTTTCATATTGAAAATCTATATGAAGATGTCCGAGGGCGTAATAATCAGCCTTTGGAAGAATTTCGGATTCTATTGAGTCAACTGGAAGGGTTCCTTTTGCCTTGTCCAGGGTGGAATGCAACATAAATATCTTAAACATTCCGGGAGCATCCTGTAGTTTTACTCTTCTTAGTTCGGGAATTTCCAATCCAGATTTTTTTCCGGGATAACCGTACATTGCAACTCCCCTATAAATTGTTGGATTTAGAAGAATCGTTTCTCCTCTTTCTTCTGGATTAAAAACATTGGTACAAAATCCTGCTTTTTCTAAAACATCTAAAAAAGTTTTTCCAGAAACAGAATAGTCGTGGGAGCCGGCAATTATAAAACAAGGTATCTTTGCTTCCTTTAAGCGTTTAAACTCTCCAAAAGTTCGCTTTAATATCTCTATTGAAGGGTAGGCGGTATCAAATAAATCTCCAACAATAAGTACAAAATCTAGCCTAGAATCCATACAAATATCCATTGCTTTTTGGAAAGATTGAAAGTTCAGTTCCTGCATGGGTTCTTGTTTCCAGCCCCCCAAATGAACATCGGAGATATGGGCAAATCTAACCATTTTTTAATAAAGATAGTGGATATGAGAGGTATATAAAATTGATTGTAATAGAGTGTATTTTGGAGTATAATTAACCTTAAATAACCAAGAGGGATTGGGTTTTTATGGTAACAATACCTCCCTATGCAACGTGGACAGAAATTGATATAAGAATTACCCCTCTAGAAGAGCTCGAGAAGTATTCTGGGAGAAGAGTCTTGGTTAAAGCAACGGGGGGAAAGATTACATCGGGTATTTGGAGTTATAAAAAACTAGAACACGCCCATTTAAAAGAAGAGGGAAAAGATAGAAAAATAGAACTAGGCGCTATAGAGCTTCTTGCACTTGCCGATTTCTCGGAACTACCTTAATAAAATTACTTTCAATTCCTCAAAAAACAATTTCTTTTTTGCAAGAAGTTTTTTATTATAACCCTTAAGATTAATTCCTTTTGTAAGTGAGCTAACAAGGAGCAGGATTTTTCCTTTCTTTGTTAAATGTTTTTTGGCTTGAACTAAAAATTTATTAATTAACTCCCCTCCGACTTTTCCTCCGGTTGTTGCGATGCGCGAGGGTTTTGGCTCTCTCTTGTCTTCGGGTAAATAAGGCGGATTAAAGACAATTATATTAAACTTTCCTTTTACTTTCGCAAAAAGATTTGATTTTATTATTTTGGATTTTGGAAAATGTTTTTTTAGATAATTTATTGCTTGAGAATTTATATCAACGAAAGTTACATTTTTTGGGGGAATTCCCTTCTCAATAAAAACCTCTCCCTGAATTCCTGTGCCTGCCCCCATATCGAGTATTTTTTCTTTTTTGGTTACATTTAATTTTTTGGTAACACTCTGTAAAAGGTAAGAATCCTCATCTGGTTGGTAAACTTCACTCATTTTTAAAAAAGTTTGGAGAAGAAATCTAAAATTGATTCTTTAAAGAGGAAAACTGTTAAAATCCCTGCTACAATAACCAGAGATAAAAGTACAGACAATAGGATTGTTAAAATTCGGTTATTATTTGGTTGTTGTCCGTAAGAGGAAACTTTTTGGGGAGCATTTTGCATATTCAGTTGAGGGGACCTTTGTTCTTGGGGTTGTAATCCAGAAAGATTGTCTGTTATCTTATTTCCTTGAGGAGTTTGTTTACGAAAAACTTGGGTTGTATTTACCTGTTGTCTTCCATTTAACATCGCCACCGCCTCTTCAACCTCTCTCTGACTATAGCCTGCAGCTAAAAATGAAGAAGTTGCCTCTCCAAGAGACTCTCCTCTCTGAAGAGCAGAATGCAACCCCCCTAAAACTTCTTGATTTACCATTTTATATTTTTATATTTTGTCCATCCTGGAGAAGATGACACTCTTTTCCAGCACTGTAACCCATCTCTCTTGCTAGTTCAATCATCGGAGTAAGTTGTTGTGTTGAACCATGAGCGGGAATTATGTGTTGTGGATGGATTAGATTTAACAAATCCCTTAGGTCTTCTCTGCCTCCGTGTCCGGAAACGTGAACCTCATCAAATATTCTCGCTCCTGTTTTCTTTAGACGCTTGTCCATCATTCCCTTGTTCTGAATATTTGCGGGAGCCGGAATTGTTTTTGAGGAAAAAATAATAACGTCGTCTTTTCTAAATTCAAATGGAAGTTTTCCTCTAGAGATTCTTTCCATTATACTTCCTGGCTCACCCTGATGCCCGGTGCAAACAACAAGGGAATTTTCTCTCTCCCTTCCAATCTTTTTTAAAATAGATTCGACTTGTTTCTTATAACTAGCAATTTTTATATCATTTCTGAAAGGACACATCCCAACGTCCTTTGCTGCAGAGACGTACTTGTTAAGACTTCTTCCAACAAAATAGATTTCTCTGTTTAGTTTTTTTCCAAAGTCAACAATACTCTTAAGCCTTGCAATATGTGATGAAAAGGTTGGAACAAACATGGCAGATTTTTCGTTTCTTACTGTAAGCATAACTTCTTCCAGCATTGCTCTGGCTATTTTTTCACTTGCAGTTTTTCTTTCTGAACTTGAGTAAAGCGAATCCACAATTAAAGCCTTAACACCTTCCTTTGCTATTTTTTTAAGTTTATTATAATTAGGAGGAGCTCCAAGGATTGGATTGTTGTCCAGTTTAAAATCATTTGCGTAAAGAACCACTCCTTCTGGAGTATGCAAAGCAATCATCGTTGTTTGAATTGTTGAGTGGGTGATATTAATGAATTCGGCTTCATAATTTCTTTTCTTGCCTCTTACAATAAAAGTGCCATCTGGCTGAATTGAGTGTAGGGGGTTTGGTATGGTAATCCTCTCGTCATCCATTATTCTTTTCAGGACAGCCATAGTAAAGGGAGTTCCTACAACTGGGGCCTTGTATCTATAGCCCATGTAAGGAATTGCTCCGATATGGTCTAGATGAGCGTGTCCAAGCAAAATAGCTCTTACTTTTTCTCTTATTCCAAGCTTATCAAGAAGAGTATCGTCTGCTATTGCTCCTATTTGTCTTAATCTTTTTTCGGTATAAACCTGTTCCCCGTTCTCCTGCTCTTGAAGTTCAATAATGGAAGGCAAATGAAACCCAGAATCAAACATAATTGCGTCATCTTCAAGCTCAACTACAGTCATATTCTTACCAACTTCGTTAAAACCCCCTATTGTATGAATTCTCATTTTTTATTTCACCAATTTTTTAATTATTAATTACTAAGATAAAGGTGTTTTATAAATATTGTTAGTTGTTTGAGGAAGTTATCAAGAGAAATATTTAATAACAACTTTTACATGTGTTGATTATGAAAGCACTCAAACCTTCTATGAGAGAGAAGAAAAGATATCTTTTGATTAAAGGTAAGAACCTTAAGAAAAATGTTGAAGAAATAATAAAAGATTTTATAGGAACTTTGGGAATGTCCAAAACCTCTTTGAGTTGGATAAAGACCGGAGAGGATTGGGTGATTGTTTCTGTTAATAGAAACATGGTTGATGCGGTAAAGGCAAGTTTTTGTATCTCTCCAGAAAAAATTTATGTTAAAAAAGTTTCTGGAACACTTAAAAAATTAAAAGAATAATTATTCCAAACAAAGAATTTTTTTGAAGTGTTTTTCTCCCATCATGTAAACCGCGTATGCGAAGATTATTGCTGAAAAAATATCTATGCTGTAATGCCCGTGAGCGAGTAAAAGAGAGATAATAATTGCTATTGCAAAAAACAGAAGTACTTTTCTGTAAACACCAGATGCTAGAAGATATGCAATAAATCCTGACCCTGTGTGCCCGGAAGGATAAACTCCCCGATTAAAAATACCCGAACTAGAAATTCCTTGATAAATGCTTAGGTCTGGATTTGCAAACGGTGTTAGTGCCATAAAAAGTCCTCTTATGAGACTAAGAACTCCAAATAAAAAAAGAAAATATGGAATTTTTTTATAATCTTTCCTGAAAGCATAAACTACAAATATCGCGATTGAAATAAAAATTAGCAAGTCATATATCCACCCCATTCTTATTGTTGGTAGATTGTCCAAAATGCTATCTCTGAGAGTTGGCAGTGTTGGATAGCTATGATAAAGATAAAGGCTAAAGAGTTGCATAACAATAATACCGAAGACTAGAATTCCAAATCCGATATAAAATTTCTCGCTTTTGAATAACTCTTTTAATTTAGTTAGTGCTTCCATTAGCTATTTCTTACCTCTTATCCAATTCGTATTTAATTTTACTTTTCCTAATTTCTCCGAATAATCTTCTAAACCAAAAATAAAAGAGCTTGGATGCAAAAGTAACCCTTCCTTCCTTCTCCAATCTTCTGGTTGATAGGAGAACCCCTTTTTTTAGGATTCCAAATTTATAGCCAAACTTATGGGCTTTTCTTGCCAAGGCGTGATCCTCCGCAACCATTAAATCCTCATTAAACCCTTCCAAATAGAAAAATACCCCCTTCTTTATGAAAATACACGCCCCAGACATATGGGGATCTATCTTTTGGGCGACTCTCTGCCATAAATTGTACACTGCATGAGTCAGTTTATCCCTCTTTTTCTTGCTATCTGGAACTAAATCAACTCCCGCAATATCCAACTTCCTTTTCTTAAACTCGAATAGGTTTTCTTTGATGAAATTCTCTGGAAGCCTAGTATCCGCATCCAGAAACAAGAAAATCTTCCCTTTTGCTACCTTTACCCCATTATTTCTCCCTTTTGCTGGAAGTCCCCCTTCAACAACCTTTGCACCGTATTTTTTGGCTATTTTCCTCGTATTATCGCTAGATTTGGCATCTGCCAAGATAACTTCATAATTTTTATAGGACTGAGATTTAATACTTTTTAGGAGGCTTTCTATATTTTTTTCTTCGTTTTTTGCGGGAATGATTATACTTAGTTCCTTTACCATATCTTTTTTATAATAATCTTGTTTAATAGGTTTTCTAATATTAAAGATGTAGTGAAACCCTCTTATTTTTTTATAAATTGCTAACCGAAGAGTTTTTAAATAAAGAGTAATTCTAAATTTTGAAGAGAAATTAAAGGTTAAACTTATTATAAGATTCTCTGGTAAAAAATGGAAATGCCAACAGACATACAACATCAAGCAATGGGTTACGACAGAACTGCAACAATGTTCTCCCCAGAAGGACATCTGCTTCAGGTGGAATACGCAGAAAAGACAGTTAGACTTGGGAGCTCAAGTATTGCAATGGTTTGTTCTGATGGAGTTTTTATTATGGCAGATAAAAGAGTAGAGGATAAATTAATTGTTAAGAAGTCTGCTAATAAGATATACGAAATTGATTCTCATATTATTTCTAGCGTCGCTGGAATTGTTGCGGATGCGAGAGTTCTTATTGAAAGAGCGCAAATTCTTGCTCAACAACATAAAATTACTTACGATTCTCCGGTTGAACCCGAATTAATAATAAAAGAAATTGCTAACACAAAACAACAGTTCACCCAGTACGGGGGAGCGAGACCTTTTGGTGTTGCTATTATGATTGCTGGAATAAACGAAGATAAACCCGAAGTTTTAATGAGTGATATAACCGGAAATTATTTCTCTTATTACGCAAATGCTATTGGGGAAAATGATGATAAGATAAAAGAAAAATTGAGGGAAAATTATAGGCAGGGTATGACGATAAAAGAAGGCGTTAAAATGGCGACAAAAATATTTGAAGAGATTCAAGGAAAGGTTTTCAAAATAGACAAATTTGAGATGTGTTATATTACAAATAAAGAAAAAATTGTTCACCGTTTAGAGGGTGAAGAAATTAATAAATTATAATGGTTAATACTACAGCAAGAATAAAAAGAACCGGGAAACATTTTGAAATTCCGGTAGATTTGGATAAGGCTCTTGCCTTTAAAAAAGGGAAAGGAAGTGTTGGAGATTTCTTTGATGCGAACGATATTTTTACCGATTTGAAGAAGGGTGAAAGAGCGGCAGAGAAAGACTTAAAAGATGCTTTTGGAACAACCGAGGTGAATGAAATAGCCGCAAAAATTGTTAAAGATGGAGAAATTTTGGTTACAGAGGAACATCGAAGTGAAGAACAAGAGAAGAAATTTAAACAAGTTGTTGACTTCATTGCTAAAAATGCGGTTGATCCCAAGACGGGAAATCCGCACACAACCGAAAGGATTAAAAATGCCCTTGAACAAGCACATGTTAACGTAAAGAATACACCAGTAGAAAACCAAATTAAAGATATTCTTTCGGAAGTCAGCAAGGTTATTCCGATAAAAATTCAGACTAAAAAAGTTAAAATAACCATTCCTGCTTTACATACAGGGAAAGCCTATGGAATAATCACAGAGTTCAAGGAAACCGAAAGCTGGCTTAATGATGGTAGCTTAGAAGTCACGGTTAACGTTCCTTCGGGAATGTTGATGGACTTTTATGACAAATTAAACTCAATAACGCATGGAAGTGCGCTAACAGAAGAGATAAAAGAATAAAATGACGGAAAAAAACGAAAGAAAAATAGTAATTCCTGGAGAAATTATTTCTAGTGGAAACGACCTTCTTCCCGGAGAGGGAACAGAAAAAAACGGAGAGAATATTATTGCCTTAAAATACGGACTTGCAGAAGAAATGAACAAATTAGTAAAAGTAATCCCTCTATCTGGAGTCTATCAACCCCGAAGAGGAAATGTAGTTATCGGAAAAGTAGAAAATATTACTTTTAATGGATGGGTAATAAATATTGGAGCGGCAGATAATGGTTTTTTGTCCTTGATGGAAGTTCCAAGATTTGTAAACAAAGATGCTCTTGATGAAGTTATGTCAATAGGAGACATGATGGTTGGAAAGATATGGAATATTAACAAGAGAGGGATAGATTTAAGTTTGAAGTCGAGAGGACTTGGAAAAATTGAAGAGGGTTTAATAATTGAAGTAAATCCGAATAAAGTTCCTAGAATTATTGGTAAGGAAGGAAGCATGATAAAACTAATAAAAGACGAAACAGATTGTAATATCACGGTTGGACAAAACGGTGTTATTTGGATAAAAGGAAACAAGATTGAAGACGAACTTTTCGCAAAAAAAGCAATACACTTTGTAACAGAACGTTCATTTATAAGCGGGTTAACCGATGAAATAACTAAATGGTTCGCGGAACAGAAGAAGGAGAATACCCCCTAAAGGGCACAAGTACCCTAATACCCTCAAGGGCACGAGAGGGCACAAGTAAATAAAATGGTAACAAAAACATTCAAAAGACCGGATGGAAGAAAAGTTGACGAAATGAGAAAGATTACTGCAAAAGTAGGAATTGTTCCTAACGCAGATGGAAGCGCAATGTTTTCTTTTGGAGATACTATAGCCGTTGCTGCGGTTTATGGTCCAAAGATGATGCATCCTCAACACTCACAAAACGCCGAAAAAGGTACTTTGAGATGCCAGTATAACATGCTTAGTTTTTCTGTAACAGATAGAATAAGGCCGGGACCAAGTAGAAGAAGTATGGAAATAAGCAAAATAACCGAATGGGCACTAGAGCCAGTTGTTATGCTTAAAGATTTTCCAACCCAGGTTGTTGATGTTCACATAAATATCTTACAAGCTAACGCTTCAACGAGATGCGCAGGAATAAATGCGGCTGCTTTGGCGCTTGCTCATGCGGGTGTTCCTATGAAGAACCTTGTTTCGAGTGTTTCAATAGGAAAACTTGACAAACAACTTGTTGTGGATTTAATTAAGGAAGAAGAGGATTGGGAAGAGGGAGAGGGAGCAACGGATATGCCTTTTACATTCACTCCCGATGGACAATTAACTCATGTTCAACTTGATGGAAAGATTACTCCAAAGCAACTTAAAGAAGCTGTTGAACTTGCAAGAAAAGCTACGGCAGAAATATATGAGATTCAGAAAAAAGCACTTAAGGAGATTGGGGGAAAATGATAATCACACCAAGAATTAACGGGGATAGAATAAAAAGATATCTTTCGGAAGGGAAGAGATTCGATGGAAGGAAACCCGATGAATTTAGAGAGATAACAATCGAAACAGGCGTTTCAAAAAATGCTGAGGGTTCTGCACGTGTTAAGATTGGAGAAACAGAAGTTTTGGTTGGAATTAAGATGGCTGTTGGAGAACCATATCCAGATTCACCAGATGCAGGAAATATGATGGTTACTGCAGAGCTTCTTCAGTTAAGTTCTCCAAGATTTGAGGGAGGACGTCCGGGATTTGATTCTGTTGAAATTGGAAGAGTTGTTGATAGAGGAATAAGAGAGAGCAAGTATATTGATTTCAGTAAATTATGTATTGAAAAAGGGAAAAAAGTTTGGACTGTTTTTATTGATATATACTCAATAAATGATGACGGAAATCTTTTGGATGCTGCCGGAATTGGAGCAATTGCTGCACTTAAACACGCAAAAATTCCAAAATATGATGAAAAAGAAGGAAAAGTTTTATTTGGAGAGTTAACTAAGGACGGACTTCCGCTAGCTAAAGGGGTTCCAATCGCAATCACAGTCTACAAAGTAGGGGATAAACTTCTTGTTGACCCAACGAGAGAAGAAGAAGACGTTAGTGAAGCAAGGATAACTACCGGGATATCTGATGGAGTTATTTCATCTATGCAGAAGGGTATGGAAAAGAGTTTGAGTGTTGAAGAGTTTAATAAAATCCTGGATATTGTGGAAAGGGTATGGAAAGATTTAAATTCTAAAATCGAGAAAATATAAAATGATAATTGATTCAAAAGACTTCACTAAGTACGAGAGAGCTAGAATTCTTGGAGCGAGGGCATTGCAAATAGCAATGAACGCCCCATTATTAATTAAAATTACAAAAGAAGATTTGGAAAAGATAAAATATGATGCTCTTAAAATTGCAGAAACAGAGCTTAATTCAAACGTTCTTCCTATTTCAGTTAAAAAACCATTCCCTAAGAAGAGTGGAGATAAACTTAAGAGAGTTAAAGAAAAGGAAATAACCGACCAGAAAATTGAAGAGATTGAAGCGGAAGAGGAAGAAGAAATTGTAAAATCGGGAGAGATTATGGAGCTTGCAAAGCCGGATGATGAGGAAGAAGAGAGTTCTGATGAAGCGGGTATAGAAGAGTAATTTTTCTTAAAAATAAATAAATTTATTGCTCGTCTTTATGATAAAAATCTAAAATTATAATAGTATCGCTATTTTTATTGTAAACATAAGAAAGCCTGAATGGAGGAAGATAAACTTCCCTTGTCCCTTTTCTGTTATGCCTCATTGGTTTTCCTACTTCAGGATTATTTTTTATTTTAATAATCAATTTCCCTATTCTTTCTTTAATTATAGAATCTTTTATTTTAGAAATAGTTCTTTTGAAATTTTCATCAAAATCTATCCTCACCATTTTTTCATTTCTTTTATAAAATCTTCAAATTCCATTGTTTTAAATTCGCCCCGATCGTGTCTTTCCCAAGCCTCTTCAGTTCTCCGGGCAAATTCCAAATCCTCTTTAAATTTTTCGTCCAAATCATCTGCTCTTTTGAGTAAAAAACTTGATTTATCCTTAATAATTAAGAACCTATCCCCCTCTTTAATATCCTTTCTCATATTCGAGGGGATTACTATCTGCCCCTTAGAACTTATAGTTGTCGTATTAATTTCTACCATAGTAAGGCATGTCTTACCTTGTATATAAATCTTTCCATTTTATCAATAATTATAAAAAGGGCGGAGCCCATTTGTTTTTGAGTGATGGTTTATGGAAATTAAAAAAGCACAAGATTTAGTTTATGAACATTTGGTTAAGATAGGATATACAAAAAGTGAAACAACACCCGTTCATGCTTTTTTGCATTTAATAGAAGAGGTTGGTGAAGTTTCAAGAGCTTTGTTGCATAACGAAACCAAAAGGGGAAAATTTACCAACACTACTGATGCAGGAGTTATTGAAGATGAGGTTGCGGATATATTCTGGCAAACATTAAAACTTGCATCTTACCTTAAAATTGATTTAGATAAAGCGTTTATAGAGAAATTAGAAAAAAATAGGAATAAATCTAAGGCTCCAAAATTTTAAATCAATAATTATAAAAACTCAGATTATTTCTTGAAATTATGGTTGTGATAAAAGAGGTCTATGGTAAGGCAATTCTTGATTCGCGTAAGGAAAAAACGATTCTTGTTTCTATAAAAACCGAAATTGGAACTTTTTACGCAAGCGCTCCTACCGGAAAATCGATGGGAAAATTTGAAGCCAAGAGTTATCATAAGAATTTAGAAAATGATATTAAGACATTAAAAGATTACAGCGAGTATTTTTCTGAAGAAATATTGGAAAGTTTCTCTGATTTGAAGAGGATAGAGGATATCCTTGATAGACAGATTGGGGCGAATACGCTCTTTGCATTAGAATCCGCGACCCTTAGGGCAATAGCAAAAGAACAAAAAAAAGAAGTTTGGCAATTGATTAATACTAGCGCAAAGAAGTTTCCAAGGCTTGTTGGTAATTGTATAGGTGGAGGAAAACACTCTTCTTCTGAAAGAAAGCCAGATTTTCAGGAGTTTCTTTTGATTCCTGAAACAAAATCTCCTAAGGAAGCGTTTAAGATAAACAAAGAAGCTAAAGAAAAAATAAACACAATACTAGAACGAACAGATGATAAATTTAAAGATAAAAAAACGGATGAAGATGCATGGATGACTTCTCTTAGCGACAAAGAAACGCTTGAAGTACTTCAAAATTCTAAAATTCCTCTTGGAATTGACGTTGCTGCATCCGGATTTTACAAGATGAGAAAGTATACTTACAAAAATCCTTTATTTAAGCGAACCTCAGAAGAACAACTAGCCTATCTCGAAAATCTTATAAAAAATTTTGACATTTATTACATTGAGGATCCTTTTGGAGAGGAAGATTTTGAAAGTTTTGCGAAACTACTCAAGAAATTTCCGGATAGGTTAATCGTAGGAGATGATTTAACAACAACAAATTACAACCGACTCAAGAAAGCCGTGAAAATGAAAAGCATTAATGCGGTGATTGTTAAACCAAATCAGAACGGCTCTCTTTTGGAAGTAAAGAGAGTTTGTGAAATGGCAAAAGAAAATAAAATTAAAATTATATTCTCTCACAGAAGTGGCGAAACAGAAGAAAACATACTTTCTGATTTGGCTTTTGGTTTTGGTGCAGATTTTCTTAAGTGTGGAATAACCGGGAAAGAACGCGAAGCCAAAATAAAACGATTAATTGAGATTGAAAAATCTATATAGAAAACCTTTTTAAACTAATTTCTCTGTCATTTTCCATGGAAGATGTTATAGATGAAATTGAGGAAAACGTCGAGGAAGGGCTTGAAGCTGTCGAAGAAATAACTGAAGAAGCGGTAAAAAAAGTAAAGAAGAAGAAGGATGCCGTAGATATCGAGCTTGAAAAGGCAGCAGAACTTGAATCCCTTTCAACAGAAGCTCCAAAAAAGGAAAAATCCCTTGCAGAAAAGAAAAAAGAGCTTCTTGAGAAAGTTGCTAAGTTAAAAGGCAAGGTAGATATTACAAAAACTGAAGAGCTTAAGGAGCAGATTAAAGCTAAAAAAAGAGCGGATATGCTTGTTCCTCTTGAGGAATATGTTAAAGCGGGAATCTATCTTGGAACGAAGGTAGTAACTCCAGATATGAAACCGTTTGTTTATAGAAGAAGGGCGGATGGTTTGGCTATCTTTAATACCGATTTGATTGATGAAAAATTAAAAGAAGGCATAGAATTCCTTTCTAAATTTGCTCCTGAAGATGTTATTTTAGTATGTAAAAGAGATGCAGGAAATAAAGTAGCAGACATGTTTGGGAGAATAACCGGAATAAGGACTTTCACAAAGAAATATCCTGCCGGAATTCTTACAAATACGGACTTGCCGGACTTCTTTGAAAACGAACTAACAATTGTTGCCGATTCTTGGTTGGATAAAAACGCTCTTAAAGACACTAAAAATGTAAAAAAGAAAGTTTTGATGATTTGTGATACAAACAACTTCGCTGCAGGAGCAGACCAAATCATAATTGGAAATAATAAGAGTGGTAAAAGCCTAGGAGTGATATACTATATTCTTGCGAGGGGTTATTGCAAAGCACGTGGGATAACTGCCGATATTCCGGATTTGGATTGGTGGACTGAAGAATCTGAATAGTCCATTTCCCGCCAAAGTGTTGTCGGTTTAGTGGACTGAAGAAACTGCGTAACGTACCAAATGTTTAATACCGATTAATCTTTATCTTGTTCAGTTCTTTCTTAAATGTTGGCAAGTCATTTTCAAGTATGTTCCACACCCTGTCCAAATTTACCCCAAAATAAGCGTGACTTAAGATATCTCTAAATCCTGCTATATCTTTCCAAGCGATTTTAGGATGTTCCTCTCTGAATGCGTCAGGCAAATTCTTAACTGCTTCTCCAATTATCTCCAACTGCCTAATTATTGCACTTTGTCTTAAATTATCTTTAGAAAAACCTTCTCTGCCTAAATTTTTTGAAAAATCCTCTATATTTTTTATACTGTCTAAGATATCTTCAATAAATAGTCCGATATCCCTTTTCATATTATTCTAATCTCCTCCCCGAGTATTCTCTCTTTTATTAATGGTTTTATCGCACTATATTCAACTAAATCAACTTTTCTTTTTAGCGCCTCTTCTAACAGGTGGATTAACCCAATAAAACCCAGCAAACTCATCTTTTTATCTTCAATCTTTACCAATATATCAACATCACTGTTTTTTTTCTGTTCTCCCCTTGAGTAACTTCCAAAAATGCCTGCTTTGCTAATCTTATTCTTTTTTAAAATATCCACTATCTTAGATTTAATGCTCTCTATTTCTTTATTGGGTGTTCCTTTTTTTGGCAACATCTTCTTATCTGCTTCTCTCTCCCCCAAGGATAATTCCTCTCTGTTTAGATTTGCCCCCAAATATTTCCTCTGTTTAGAAATTTTATTCCCTTTCCTTATAGAGATAACTCGATAATAATATTTCTTTCCGTTGATGTTCCTAGCCTCTGTAAATGCCATACCCTTCTTATGTCTACAATATTTATAAACCTTTGTATGTAGACACAAAATAAATTAAGTTTAAAAATTCCCAAATAATTGTTATTAACTATTATAATTTTATATAAATTTTAATACAAACTAAATTGCGGGATAACAAAAAGCGGATTTAATTATTATTTTTAATACTAAAAAGTCTGTGGGTTGATTAACTTTTACACTAAATCCTGCGGGACAACCGCCTTCCATAAGTATCTTTTTGAGAAGCAATATTTAAATAGCCATTTTCTTTAATAAAAGACAGGTTAACCCGCAATAAAAAAGAGATGGTGCATAAGAAATATATAAAAAAAGATGGAAAGATTTTTGGTCCATATTTCTATGAGAACCATCGGGAAAAAGGGGTAACAAAGACAAAGTATCTTGGAAAAGTAGAGAAAAAATCTTCTCGCGGAAAATTATTTTTATTTCTAGCACTTTTTGTTTTCGCTGTAATCATTGTATCAATGTTTTTCCCTTCAAATTTCACGGGGAGAGTTCTGCTAAAGATATCCGATTCTTTTAAACCAAACGAAACGGTTACTGGAAATTTAAAAATAGGATTAAAGTACGGGGAGTTGCTCCCCGCAGATACGCAAGTTTTTGCAACCCTCGGAAGCCAAGAAAAAACTTTCTTATTAAGTAATTTAATTTCTTCCGGCAAGGTAAATGGAACTTTTTTTGTTGAAAATTCGGAGGTTTTGGGGGTAGGAGAGGGTTATGGTACTATGGGGGAGAAGAAGATTTACCCACAAATTACTTTTTCTTTAAAAATTACAAGTGGAGAGGAAGAAAGCAACGATTCTGGGGAAAAGGGAGGAAGTGACAAAGAAAAAAAGGATAAAGAAGACAAAGAAAAAAAGGATAAAAACAAAACCTCTGAGCAAATTCCAACTGAAGAGCAAATCCCAACCGAAGAAACCCCCGCGGAAACCCCTTCTGAAGAACAAACTCCTGTCGAGACACCTGCTGAAACTCCAACCGAAACACCCTCTGAAAGTTCGGGGAGTGAAGGAGCTTCTGAAAGTTCTTCAGAATCAAGCCCAGATTCTTCGTCTGAAAGTTCATCCTCTTCTTCTGAAAGTTCGCCTATTACCGGGGAAGCTATCTCCGAGTCCGTTGTTGATGGGGTTGTTGATGCCCGGAACCCTTACTATTATAATTTGCAACCGGGGGAAAGTGCAGAAATTGTTCCGGGAAGTGTTAAGATTGATGGGGTAGCAGTAGATTATAATATACGACTCTCAGATGATGGGGAGAATAGGGTTCTAATTGAGACGGATTATTATACAACCGAAGAGGGCTTTGGTGCTGATTATTTAACAAGCAGAACGCAGGAAATTAACATAAATATTAAAAAATTGAATCTTAGTGCAGAAGAAGGAAGTTTAATTGTTTCTCTAGTATATAACGGAGAGGCGCTTGTGGAAGGGGAAGCAGAAGTAAACATTATTGAGATCCCTGAAGGAGAAAATGTAACCGAGTTAATTGAGCCAACAAATCTCACAGACATAACCAATGTAACAAATATAACTGTTGGAAATATGACCGTTACAACAAGGCAGCATAAAGCAGTTATCGGAAAGCCGGTTAAGTGGGTGAAAAAGGTAAAAATTGAGGGGAAAAATAATCTTTCTGTGGAGATTCCAAAAGATGCGGAAAATATCACTGTTAAAACAGGTGAGGAGGCAATTAATGCCTTTGAGGAAGCAGAAACTTCTGATACAGAAGTAGACGGAAGTATTCTTGCTGGAAACGTTGTTCTTAAGATAGAAGTGAAGAAACCCGGGTTATTAACAAGAGTTTGGGGATGGCTAACCGGAGCAACATTGTCTGGGAAGGTAATTAGTGAGGAAGAGCTGGGAGGCAGTTTAACAGAATCGGAAGATAATAAAGCAATTGATTTGGGAGAGATAATTCAAGGAACAAATGAAACAGATATTAGCATAGAGTACTACACTGAAGCACCACAGGCATCTGAAGAAATAATTGAAAATGGGAAAAGAGTTGTTGTTTCTGCTCCTGATGAGTTGGGGTATACCGATGTTTTAGCTTATACGGAATTAAATAATAAAGTTCATATGGATGATGTTCAAAACATTAGATTATATTGGTATCCCAATGAGAGTAAAGATGTTGCAAGGGACTATGCAGAAGCAGATGTTTCTATCCCTGCAGACGTTAAATTAAGTTCTGAGAAACAAAGTATTGAATTTGATGCGTATGATTTAGATGAAGATGGAAATGTGGATTATGTTGAATGGCTTGTTCCACATCTCTCAACACAAACTTACGAAATAATTTACATTACTAAGGCTGTTCATCTGGATTCTGGCGAC
>Ga0268276_1000682_pt1 | contig 38213 bp, 25 predicted proteins | sample saktaG_4_FD_190145 | JGI IMG/M metagenome (GOLD analysis project Ga0268276, IMG submission 190145) | Saline water microbial communities from Sakinaw Lake, British Columbia, Canada - sak_2010_1_5_45m | ecosystem: Environmental > Aquatic > Non-marine Saline and Alkaline > Saline ...
AGATAAAATTAAAAAACTTGAAAAGCAATTAGCCCGTTTAAAGCAAGCGGCATAAAATTGACTAAACAATGGTATTGAAATCCAGCCGGTTAAAAAGAGTTATATAGGAGGAAACTCGGCAACGACATTCTTTGGATCATTATAGAAAGTATTACTTTCTTTAGACTCGATTGCGTGACTGGTAGTACTTTCGGCATTAGCGATTCTTTCTCTAGATGCTGTTTCAATACGCTGCCTTATCTCCTCTATTATTCTTGTAAGCATGGCTATATGATCAGCGCTATCTGCAACACTTCCAATGTAATGACAAAGAATGAAAGTATTGGGATTTTCTTGTTGATATCGTGCAGCCCAATTAGCTAGAAGGGCTGATTTTCCCGAACCGGATTCACCAGTTATTACAAGTGGGAGTTGATCTGATTTACAATGAGCATTAATACTTTTGAAGTATTTCTTTCGAGTGATAAAAACCGTTCTTCTTGTTTCAGCGAATACTTCATGGTCCAGTCGTCTGCGTTCAATCAGCGAGGGAACAGTGTATTTTGGAAATTTCAGATCGATCGCAGTCCAAAGATCTTCTAATACCCATCTGCCCAGAGCTTTCTTGTCCTGATAGCCTTCTCTTAGATGGTAGCCATTAGATCTAATCCTCTCCTTCAGAAAACCAAGCTTACTAATGGAGGTTTCTGGCTCAGGAGAATAGTTCTTTTCCTTTGCAAGTAATTGCTCAGTAAGAAGTGATGAATTCACATCTCGGAAATAGAAAAAGGATTGAACTTTCTTCTCAGGTTTATCCATTACACCATGAATTATCTCTAATTCCGTAGCGCTTTTACCTTGGTGTTTCTTCAACCCACTCTGCTTTTTGTGCAAGGTATCTTCCATATCGTCTGGAACCCAACCATATCGTTCGCCTAAAATGCAAATAAAGAATGGATGGCATCGCTCAATCATTGCAAGACAGATTGGTATCACATCTCCACGTTTTGATTGTTCTTCAGTTATACCCCATCGAAGATCTACACTATCGAATTCCAGGTAACGATCACGACATCTACGTCTGAGCTCTGGAAACACAAAGAGAGCAAGTTCGTCCCGTTCATCTTGCATGTCGCGAAATGTCGAAGAAATGAAAACACGTATTTGGCGGTCTTGGCTTGATTTTTTATTAACCTTCATAATAACAATGATTGTTAAATGTTCAAGTGAGAGGATTAAACTCTCATATATTCATTTGATATTCAAATATATAAAGTGAATAAAATAATGAAATTACGAATTGAAGAAAAATAATGACTCAATGTAACACTTTGACTAATTTGTTATAACATAGCTGACAGTTGTGCGTAAACCTTTTTAACTGCGTTTAGAAAATGTCTTCATTAATTATTCTTCTCTTGGTTGCAAGAGCTAGTCGGCAGATTTTGATTAAAAAATCCACTTCATCCTTATACCATATTATAGTACTGTTCCTAAACATAAAAGGTAATTGTGTTGTCTTATCTTTTGTCTCAGGATCACAGGAACCCGGATCAAGTGAAGTTACAAATAATGGTCTTTTTGACCCCATGGCGATACCCGCTTCAATACAAGTGTTCAAATTAATTTGTAAACGCTTATTTGGAAAGTCATATTTACACGCTAAATCTGAAATTACGATATTCGCTGCCCTCACCTTATTGACAATTTCTTCTCGTAATTGCTCACCAATATAATCTTTACCAAGCCAACACTCTATTCCAAGAATATGTTCAAGTATTTTTCTTGCATATTCATTTCGTGATGTCGTTACCTTATAATCAGAGGCGAAAAAAGTGTATGGTTCAATTGGCTCACTTTCATCATGAAGGCGAATCAATTCCTGCTTGTAGACGCTCAGATCATCACCTGAGCCGATCTCAAGTGCTTCATCTTTTAAAAAATTTGGAATCGTATCTCGAGAAACGCATAAAATCTTTCTTGGCAATCCTAGTTTTTTTCCAATTTCCAATTCGGAAATAAAATATTTATAGGTTTCTTCAGCTGTTTTAGCTAACGTTCTTCGTTCTGGAAGTATAAGTAAGTGTCCCGTACATCCGGCCATAATACGATTGATACGTTTTGCTCCTTCTTCTCCAAATTCACGACGATTCGTTTCATCACCAATCAATCTTACACCTCGTTCTGCAAGCACTTTACAGACTTTAAAAGTCACCGGTTGTTCCGCTTCACCCCATCCACAACTAACATAAATATGACGTGCCTTATTATCTCTTTTGACTTTAGGGGTCAAGGAGAGCAAAATGTTATGGATAAATTCAGGAGTTATTTCACCTTTTGGAAAAGGAACCCAACTTGATTTCGTAAGTGATGGGAAGCGAATGGTAGGATCAATACTTGGGTCAGTAATGGCCGCAACAATATTAAACCCAGGAACGGTGATCTGTTGATGGCAAGCAATATCAATCTCATGTTTAACAAATGGTTTTTCTAAAGAAGATTTTGTGAGGAGAAGTAGAACCGATCGTGAATCACAGATTTCCTTTGAAAGCTCATCAATTACAGCAGAGCCACCAACCATACGAGATTTATCAAACCAAACTGATAATCCTGCATTTTGTAGTTCCGCTGCTAATTGAGCTGCTAAGTCCGAATCTACAGTTCCAGAATAACTTAAAAAACAGTCATATGAACGGGATTGAATCGAAATACTTGACATTATGATTTATTTTTAGTTCGTATTGCATTATACCCTGCATTTTTAATAAACCCAGGCATCAATGTTACGCTTTGACGATCGTACTCTTTTATGTCGTCAGTCAATTTTATCCAGGGTAACAGGTATGGATGTATCTTTTTCTCATTATCTCGTTTCTCGCCATACACCCAGCCCTGCATTATTTTTTGCCAGTTCCAGCGGGTGTGTTCCCATTGGGAAAGTCTTTCTATTTCATCTTCGGTGAAAACAAGAAGATCAGGTTCAACTCCGGGCATTGATTTTTTCAATTCAATGTTGAGGAGGTTGAGTTTTCGCGGGATGCTGCGGGCGCTGTCGAGATTGGCTTCCTTCCCATCTTGTTTCAACTCATCAAAGGGAACAAGACCCTCGTTGGTTTGTTTTGTTTGTCCTTCTGCTATGCGTTTCTTACAGTAATCTTCATGAAGTGCTAAAGCTATTTGCATGATCAGATTTTCGTTTATTGCATCATAGTTCTCAATTCTGAAAATGCTGTAGCCGGCCTCAAACAAAATTCGCGGCAAGGCATAGATGGCTTCCCGGTCTTTGTCTTTTTCTGACTCAGGGAGTTTATCCCAGGGTTTCAGGCTTGGATGAATCCTTTTCTCATTGTTTCTTTCTTCTCCATACTTCCAACCTTGAATTTTCTGTTCCCGGCTCCAGCGTTCATGTTCTACCTTGGCAAGAAGTTCAATTTCTGCATCTGAAATGTCAGGGGTTTGCAGGATGGCCTTATCCTTAATGCTGCAGATTCCGTGGCCTATAAGTGATAATTTTACAGGGATATGCTCTGCTGCATCGAGGTTTGATCTCTTTTTATCATCAGTAAGTTCCGACCAGGGAACAACCGATGGTGTTTTATCATCAAAGCGTTTACGCTGCTTGTAATAGTCTTCGTGAATCTTTTCGGCAATTTTATCGATCAATTTATTTTCCCAAACGAGCGGACAGTCTTCCTTCAAATCAAACCTCTCTTCAACCGGTAATAATGAATAAAATCTCTCCTGGGCAGCAAGCCACATAAAAAGTTTTGCATCTACATGCACATCAAGCTGATCTGGTGTAGGGAGAGCCGACAGGTCAAATCTTGTTTTATCGGTAAGCCGGCTCATATCCAAAATGGCACTCATTGAGCGGTTACCATGCTTATACTCAGGAATATTCAGCATTGCTCTTAAGACTGTTTGGTCAATCTGAAGAACTTTCTGCGAGTTGAAAAGCCTGGCGGTTTTATCGGTTATCTCAAAATTCGTCCTCAGTATCTTTGCCCTGCGGATCATAAATGATACATCCTTTTTACCTTCCTGGTGATTTGGATTAGGACCCAGAATATTGATAAACCCTCTCAGTCTGCTAACAAAATCAGGCCCCTTTGCATCTCTGAACTGTGCAAGTCTGATCCTTTTTTCTTCAGCACTTTCATTGGTTTGCAAGGAATCAGAGCTTATATTCTGTTCAAATTTCTGGTATGATGAGCGGGTTCCGCCTGCAAAAACGAAAATGGATTTTCCAATAGGATGAACTGCTTCCCCCTCTTTAAATTCACCATCCGCCATTGGGGCAAGAAAATATTTGAGCCACCCCATGCTTCCCTGGTCCTTATCACTATCGAATTCATCAAAAAAAGCAACAGGCATTTCGCCTTTCAAAACAGAATCGCGAACCTTATGGAAATCAGCAATCAGGTCATCATAGGATGCATATTGGGAAATATTGAAGGTCATGTTGGAGATGTTTTCCCGGTCAAAGCTCTTCAAAAGTTGCTTAATCCCAAATGACTTGCCGGAACCCGGAGGGCCAAATACTGCCAGGCAAAGCGGACGTATTGTTTTTGGATCATCAAGGTATTCAAGGATCAGATTTTTAATGGAATTGAATTGTTCTATTTCACTCCGGTCGAAAGTCTGCATTTTAAAGTACTTCCCAACAGGTATTTCTTTCAGGATTTCCGGGGATTTATTCATCACCATATCCACTGTAACCAGCGGCTTTGATAGCCTGGTCTTTTTATCCAGAATTCGCCAAAAGTCAGGATCAGCATCTTTCAGGTCGTGATATGTATCAAGAATGCATTCGCTGAAGTTGTGTTTACCAGTTGTAAAAACATTCCCGATATTGTATTCAACTTTCTTATTTATTTCCAGAAATCCGTTTTTGTGCAGATTGCGCATTGCCGAAAGTCCTTTTTTTATCCCTGGAACTATACCAGTCAGACCATTTTCAACAAGCGTAAGACTGAGTGAGGCAGTGAATGCAGCACCCGTGCTTATGCCAAATCCTTTCAGGGATGAATCAAAACCTCCTTCAAGATTTTCAGGATCAAAAATCAACAATGGTTTTTCATTGGGGTTGCGGGAAATAAGTAAGGCCCCGTCGTTTCCAAAAAGTATAACCAGGTATGGCGCCTTCAAAAGTTCGGAAAGCGATGAGGTTCTTTTTAACTGGTAAACCATCTCCATTGCAGTGCGCTCCCACGACAAGCCTTTACTCACATGTACATTGTCACACATGCGGATATCTTTTGCCTGAAGAACCAAGACCCAATCGCCTTTTCTCTCACTCACTTGTTCCCATAGTTTTCCTCCTGCAAATGGCCGGCTCATTTTATAAACAAGCATTGTTTTATCATTACCAATGCAAGCAGGAAATAATTCCTCGTGATTGCGAAATCCGTTCCCGGCATCATCAAGTATCAAAAGTTCACAATCTTCTGATGGTTTAATTAAAGTGGACTTATCCAATACCTTTTCAGCTGGGGCTGAGTATCCCTGGTATTTAGATACACGTGTATATTCTTTTTCCGTAACAGTTTTTTTCTCCTTTTCCTTTTCCTCAAATTTTGCCAACAATATTTTAGACTGTATCATAGCCCTGGCATTTATTCCATTAGAATCCTTAGGGGGTTTCTGTCCGCTTACTTCTATCTTAAGCCCGGCAGTTTTGACCGCTTCTTCAACTAATTTGGCCAGGATGAAAGCCCCGCCAGGGATAAGTGTGGTTTGCAAGGCAGGATAAAGTTCCCAGTTTTCGCCTTGGTCTTGTCCCGGAACCGGATGATAAAAATGGTCAATAGCGACATCCCCATCAATAAAAATTTGTTTACGTTTTTCAGTCATGGCTTATAGCTTTATTTGTATTTATTTGCGATTAATGTTATGGATGTTTCATTTATTGGCTGATGATTTTACAACCATCTTCTTGCCAACAGAGTTCAATAATATTGGTATTCTACTGACAGCATCATAATCATATTGTTTCACGGATTCAGCCAGATGTTCCCAGCCAATAATACTTGCGTTGATTTTATTAGGTTTGTCATTGGATGGACCGTATTTCCAGTTATTCACTTTTCTTTCTGCCACCCAACGGTCATGTTCCATGATGGCCAGGGCTTCAAACAAATCTTTGTCAAATGTTTCAATGGCCGGGCGGGGATCATGGATTTCCTTTACTTCATATCCGCACGCTCTTATTTTAAAATACATGTGGACCGCCTGCTGCCGGTTTGATTCCCTCAGATCTTCCGGTAAATCTTCCCAGGGCTGAAGCTCAGGATTTTTCTTAATTTGTTCTAATTTTTCAGGCTTGTTTGCATTCTGTTCCAGGTTCAATTTAATATAAGCCTTGTGAATATCCTTGGCGAATTTTTCAGTTTCATCCAAATCCGGATTGATCAGATAATCAAGGCTTTTTTCGAAACCGAATGTTCGTACTCGCTGTTCTCCTGATTGATCGATTTTTACCCCTTTGAGCAGGGATGCAAAAACTTCCTCCTCGTTAACTCTTACGGCCACTCTAACATGATTATGGTCAAGGGCCGGCTTTAGATTAAACACTGTGTCAAACGCAAGCGAAGGATTGTCAAAGCAAATAACAATGTTTACAAGGGTATCAGGTTCTTTACACCAGCTTTCAATCTGATTGTGTGTCTCGTGCGACAGAACTTCCTGCTGATAAAATGAAAGATCCACGGTTTCAGCAATGAACTGATGATGAAAAAGGAGGGCGGACCAGGTCACGTCGGCTGTCCGGTCGATTACCGAAATGCGCATCCTCTTCCTGTTTGCGAACTGCCCTACCTGAGCAGCTTTTACTGCAATGGTGCGTCCCATGCAGCCAAATCCGAGGATGATTAAATGAACCTGTCGTGTATCATCTTTGGAAATGCCATTATGGTCCAGCGGTAATCCATGAGCAAGTAATGAAATAGCTTCCTGTGCGAAAGCATCAACGAATTGAATGTTTGGTGTTTTCTCAGAATGCTGCTTATTCTTGTTTGTTTGCAAGGCATTTCTCAATTCAGCATCGTTGATATGGACAAAACATTGCCGGGCCTTTCCTGTTTTGTTGCTCATTTCATTTGCAACGATTGCAATAGAAAGATTAATGCTGTCGAACGGACAAAATGTGAATAATTGAGAGGCCTGAACAATTTTGGCTTGCTGCAGAATCTCCTTTCGGGTTGCATCTCCTGTAATAAGAGGGATTCCTAATTCATGAAGACGTTCTACAACATCCGGCTCCGGATTTTTATCAATTGCAACTACAAGAAACTTTGATCTGTGCAATTTTTCAGCCATTGTGATTCCGCGTTTTCCTAATCCGCATACAATTGCATGTTTCTTCCTTCTCCTTAAAACTAAGCCCATCCGCTCCTGATGATATATATAGAGCAAGGTGTTGAATAGTAAAAGTCCGGTCGAAACAATGGCCAGCCAGCGTGCAATTGCCAGGGTCCATGATAGCGGGGATTCAAATTGAGGCGTTTGCATGACAAAAAGCTGTGCCGAAAGATAAAGGGCATTCCATACGCTCACCGGTTTATCGCCCAAAGGATAATGGCAATATCCGATCGTACCAAGAATGAAAGCTGTTAAAATAGAAAATACCAGAATTCTTAAGCGTAGCATTTCCGACAGCCGCCATTTAGAGGAAGCTGTGTGGGATTTCTCAGATTCGGGCATAATATGGGATTTGTTAGGGATTCAAAGATAAAATATTATCATAGTTATACAAACGCCATCCGTCAAATATTTTCCTCTTTGCATCCTTCTATAACTATTATAAAGAATGGATTGGCTTAATCAAAGACCAGGAAACTGGAACTTTTCTTGCAATTCCTCAAATGTTATAGGATCGTTTGGTATCGCCAAAAGATTTGGATGATTTTTCCAGGCCTTATCCATCAGTATTTCAGAAGCCGCTCTTCCCGAATCGGCAACCAACGCAACCTTTGCCCCAAGCGACATAGCAATTTTGTATTCCATAGCTGCAATTTCACCCCCCTCAATCCCAAGTAAAATGACGTCTTTGGGGTCAATTCCACTTCTGACAATGTCACACCAGTAGCTCAATACTTCAAGAACCGAAAAATGACCGGCGTCAGTTTCGCAGAAGGAATCGTAAGATTCCGACCTGGTTACACCATCAGGAAGGCTCTTTGGTAAATAACCGATCAGTTCGAAATCCAATTTGCCAGCTTGTCCCAATTCAGCTTTTACTTCCCCGGCCAATCCCGGAATTCCTGCAGTAGTCCCGCCACTGATGATGATGCCTGTAAAACCATGCATCAGTTTCCTTATCACATCCCGGTAGTGTTCAATTTTTTTCCCATCGATCAGAGAAGCGCCGCCTGCCACAATGATCACCGGAGTGTTGAAAGAATCCTTTGTTATTCGGTTAAAGGCTGATTTCATGATAGTCCTGTTTTTCTCAGATTATATATTTTTCCAACATCCATTTCCAAACAGGTATCACCTTGATCTTATGGTTATCAATGTCAATAATTTCTTCTTCGTCATTGGTGAGTATCATTCCTTCATATAATCCATAGGAATTAAGGGCTTCCAATAATCCTTCCACTTCGCGTTTTTTGGTTTCTTCATTAAGCAATGACCAGCTTACCTGGATGGCATGGCTAACCTTTACACCTTCCCTGATAACAAAGTCGCATTCTTTTTTCCCAAGATGAAAATATACTTCATGCCCCCTTCTTATAAGCTCGATAAATACGAGGTTTTCAAGGTACCTGCCGTAGTCTTCCGAAATCCTGAAAGATGTGTATGAAAGTATTCCGTTATCAATACAGTAAACTTTACGTCGGTTTGCAAATTGCCTGCTAAGGGCGTAGTCAAACTGGTTTACTTCAAACAATAAAAAGGTGTCTTTTAAGTATTCAAAATACTTATCTGCAAGATCATATGACAGGTTTAGCGCGGTTCTTACCTTGTTGAGATTAAGGAGTTTTCCAATGTTGGACAGTAAATATAATGCGACTTTTTTAACATTATCAAGGTTTTTAAGATTGTGCCGTGCTACAATATCCTTGAGGATGATGGTTTCGTAGTAAGTGATTATTTCAGGCCTTTTCAAGTCATTTTCAAGAGAATTGATCTTTGGAAAACCACCCTCTTTAATAAAATCATTAAATGCCTTTTTGATGGCCACACTTTGTGTAACTATGTTTTTTTTATCCGGTTCCGGAAAACCTTTGAATGAAAGGTGTTCTTTAAAACTGAGTGGAAAAACATTGATGCCAAGATATCTGCCACTCAAGGCCGTTCCAAACTCACGGCTCAGGAGTTTAGAAGAAGATCCGGTTATATAAAAATGGGCCCTGTTCAATTCGTATCCTGTTAAAACCCATTTTTCCCATTGGGACAAATTCTGAATTTCATCAAGGAAAATATGAGGCTTTGTCTCGTTGTTTACAAACTCTTTATAAACCTCAAAAATCTGTTCCAATAAATCACTGTTTAACTCATCATTGAAACGGGGATCTTCAAAATTTATAAAAAGTATCTCTTTCTTGTTTACACCTGTTGCGATCAGATGCCTGATTTGGTTTATCAGCAGGGTGGATTTTCCTGACCTGCGGATGCCTTTCAGTACGATAACTTCGCCGGTGGACAGGTACTTATTTATTTTTCTCTGATATTCCTCCCTTGGAAAAAACTCCGGCACCGGTTTGTCCCAGTGATTCCAGTCGTTAAGTATGCCGAATAATTTATTCTTGTCCATGGGTTTGCTTTTATAACTTCAAAGATAAATAAATTTCAGTTTACAGAAACATTGTGATCTAAATTGTTTCTGTATGCAGAAATCATAATTCGATCATTCGTTCTTTAAACATTTTGAATCCCCTTAGGTGTAGCACAGGAGAAACTGAAGCCCTAACCACCCTTGGCCGATTATAGATGACCACCTCAACTTATTAATAACCAATTTTCATTGCGGGTTAACTTATTCTAGTGAAAGCTTGTAAAAGTGAGCGTTTTGTCCAATTAATTGGGAATATTATAGATTCTGAGATAATTCTTTACTTCCTGGACCAGAAAGGGCCAATTGTTTTATGAGACAGCATCCATTCTTCCGGGCTTATTCCTTTCATCTTCATCAGCTTAAGCATTGACCCTATTTTACTATGGGTGCCAATGGTTTTGAACAAATTTGAAATCCCAGTATATACATCAAGAATACTAGCATAAATTGATACAAGGTTTGTAATATGCAAAGGATTTTCCGGTTCTGCTCTGACCAATTTCAGGCCAATAATTTCGGCTTTTTTGTAATACTGTCTAGCTTTCTTAATATTTTTCGTTTCCTGATAAAAGCGACCCAGATTATGATATGAAATTAATAACCTCATTGAAGAATCTGAAGAATCCCGATTTTTTTCATTCCTTTTTTCACTAATTAGCAGTGCATTATTATAGGCAGATTCTGCATTGTTAAAATCATTTAATTCATTTCTGTATAAGTCACCAATTGTTTGATAAAAATCTATAATCTCAATAACAAAAATTGATGAATCATTTGTTGCCTTTTGAAGTTCAATTTGATACTTGTCCAATTGAAGTTTAGCTTCAGCGGGCCGATTATTTTTCACGAGGTATTTTATCTTAATCAGCGCTTGAATTTTTAGCACAGATAGATATGAATTACAATTTAGGAACTGGCTGTATTCATTCCCCAATTCCTGATACCCCTTATTTCGGGTTAAGTCAGATAATTTCCTTAATAACGAAATGACATGGTTGTAGTTTTTTAGCGCCATTTCCCATTGAGCTGCCGTAGTTAAATCTTCTGCACGGGTTATAGCCTCATTGACTTCATCAATCAATGTATCTACTTCGTTTGCAGATTGATTAACTTTGACTGTTTCCCCGTTTAAAGTTTCATCGTGGTCCTCTTTAATAGTTGATTTATTTGGCGGACTATCAGAGTTTTCATTAGAAACAATTTCCCGGGCTCCTAGAGGTTCTGAGTTTTGACTAGTCCGTTTTTTAAGTTGGTTTTCAATGGCTTTTAGGAGCCCATCCAGGTTTTTCGTTAATCCACTATATCCGCATTTTTTCGCTAATTCCATAGCTTCTTTTGCATAGGACTGGCTTTCCCGTATATTTCCCGTCTCGTAATGGACAATTGCCTGGTTCATCAAAGCAATGCACAATCCATATGAAATGTTTAGTTTTCTGCAAATGGTTTCTTTTTCCTTCAACAAAGGAAGCACTTCCTCCTTCTTGTTAAACCGCATTAATAGTGCTGCTTTGTTTCCGACAGATACCTGCAGCACCTCCTCCGCATGGATATCACGGCAAATTTTCTCTTCCTTGTTAAAGTATTCAAATGCTTTGTCTGGCTCCTCCTGCTCCAGATATACTAATGCCTGGATTCCATAAGCTATGGCCAGTTCCTTTTGGTCATCAATTTCCCTACAAATGGCCTCCTTTTCAATACAAAGCTCCAAAGCTTCAGCATAATTCTTCTCAGAGGAAAGAGATATGGCAAGATTTCCCAATGATATCTGTAACCCTGCTTTATCTTCAAGTTCCCTGTAAATCTTTACAGACAGCATTTGCATTTTTAATGCCTCGTCAGATCTTCCAATATCAGACAGAATTGCACCGTGATTTGTATAAGAATCAGCAAGCCCTTTTTTTTCATTGATAGAAATACATAGCGTTTCCCTTTTCTCACAAATGGCCAGGGCAAAATCCATACGGCCACTTATTTTGAAAACCTGGCATTGTTCCCTGAGATTATTTTCCAGTGATTTGGAATCATTTAATGCGATAAGTATTATTTCTTCCTTCTGGAGAAGTTCAACAGCCTCTTTTATTTGGCCAAGCTCCCGGTGTATAAGTGCTTGATTATGCAGTGCCCGTGCGATTCCGGAATTATCGTTCAGACTTTTGCAAACCCCTTCCTGTTCGGCAAATATGACTATTGCCTGTTCAATTTTATTCTTGACAGATAGCACATTACCTAACAATTCAAGTACGGCACTGAGATCCTGAAATCTGTGGAATTTAATAAAATGATCTTTTAGTTCTTTTAAAAACACCAAAGCCCTCTTTGTGGCCCCTTCAGCAATAAAAACATTCATGGCATTTAAAACCCTTTGCTTTCCACGAATGTCAAGCGTACTAAGGTTGCTGATACCCGGCAGTTCTGAAGAGAAGCCCAGGATGGTCTCGAAGGATTCCTCAGTCTCTTCATTACTGGCCGATTTCATAGGGATTTCTGAAACCGGAGGATTCACGCTATTAACATTTTCCTGATCCATAGCCACTTGATCATCCGGCGTCTGGCCTATTTCAGATTGCAGTTCTTTCAGAACTTTTTCGGCTATTCCCAAATCGAAATCCATCTGAAATTTTATAAATCCCTCAATGGCCAATTTGATCCAGTCAATTGCCTCCTTTTTCCAACCCTTGTTTCTGTTCAGTAGGCCATTCTCATACCAGATCAAAGTCAGCATAAAACCATAATCTGAATCATTTGCCAGCTTCTCCGCCTGCTTCAGATAAGGTAAGCATTTTTCATGTTGCCCTTTGGAATTCAAAATTTTTCCTCGATAGTAATTAACTTTGGTCAGTCCTTTTATATAATTAGATTTATTGCAGGCTTCTTCTGCCTCGTCGAGCATCCCGGGTAATAAATGGTCCAGCTCCAGTTCCCCTTTTAAAATAAGTGCTACTTGGGTAATGATTGATTCGCCCAGCAATTCAAAATCCCCATCTTTTCTTGCAACTATTTCTTTGTCTTTCCACTCTTTCCAAATATTCAACATTAAGAAAATGCCATGACCGCCATCAAAATCATTAAAGTGTTCACTTTGGCTCGTCTCTTTTGCAAGTTGCATTAATCCAGTTTTAAGTCGAAATATTTCATCCAATCTCCCGAGATTTCCTAAAACTGAAGCCTTAAGTTTGACACAACGAGCCACCCCCGCATCTCTTCCTTTCATAATAAATAATCTGATTGCCGCATCGCACAGGTCAAGGGCCTTACTATATTTGCCAGTCTTGTTGTATAACCTGCTAAGCGCCTCTATTCCATCTCCGCAATGAATAGTGTCACCAATTCCCTTAAACCTTTCGATAGCATCAAGCAACAAAGGCTCGGCCTGCTCGAAGGAATTCATTTTTAATAATGTCATTCCCAGACTGAGCCTGGCAGCGGCAATCCCGCTAAGGGATCCAGCTTCGACACTTTTCTCTTCGGCAATTTTCAGGTACCTTAATGCCTCCATATCTTTTCCTTCTTCAGAAAGAATGATGGCATGGGTGTGATAGGCCAGTGCCAAACTTTTTATGTTGCCTGTAAGAAGGCACAAATTTTCTTTTTTCTCGATAAATTCAATGGCCTTTTTTAAAGAATCTCTCCGTAAATAATTGTGGGCAAGTTCTCCAAGTATTAATATTTGTTGTGCGATATTATTGGTCTCAACGGCAACACGCATAGATTTATCGAGAATGTTCATGGCTTCATCAAACCGACCCAGGTGATTAAGATTGGCTGCCTGCATATATAAACAATTTGAAAGGGGACCGAGGCTATTTGTTGCCATGCAGATCTCTTCCGCCTTTTTCTGAACAATCAGCGATTGCTCGAAATCCCCCATCCAATGTAACATGGACCCCTGCTCAATTAATGATAGTTGAACCACATCATGAGCTTGTATTTTTCTTCCTTCCTGTTCGACTTCCATCAATAACTTTAATGCCGTACTATCCTGTCCCAAAAGATGATAATTCCACGCTTGTTCACGCTTGCGATCCAGGTAACCCGATCTGTCACCGGAATTTTTTAATTTTTCCATCAGAAATTCCGTGATTGCAAAGGAAATCTCCGTGCCACCAAAGTGCTTTGAAATTTGAGACAAGGGAATCAATTCAAATTCACCCATTTCTATCATATTGCTTGGGAGATCCCGATATGCCTTCAGGAATGATAAATCAGAATTGTTTTGTATGGCAGTCCAATAAATATTTACTTCATCTATGTTCAAAAAATAGCATCTGGCATGAAAGGCCGGCTTGGATAACAGATTATAGAGGGAATTCCATTGTTCAGCCTTAAAATACTGCCAGCTTATCTCGCTGATTAATCTTTCTTCAGCGTAAACCCACACTAAGTTCTGGCCAACCTTTGATTCCATCGTTGCAAAATCGGGAAGTCCCGTTTTTTCGTCTACGACCAGGAAACGGTATCCGGAAAAATAATTTGCTATTTTAAGATGAGCCTGGGATTTCACAAATGACCTGGAGAGATAATGCTGCTCGACCGCGGTTCGCAAATAATCATAGGAGAAGTTGAGTAATCCCGATGTGATCATGAACAAATGTTCTGCAGGGATATAAAACCGGGACCAGTGATGGCGCAAGGTTTCTTTCTCCCCTACCTGTGAAATACTAATGAGTTCATCTTCTGACAATCCATGTCTTGACGCCCAGATCGCTGTTAATGTATCTTCAATAAGTCCGGGTCTTTCTTTTTCGTAATCAGTTTCATACCGGCTAAAGAGCTTTCTGAATAATTCTACAGGATCCTTGGCCTGCAAATAAAGGTCACATCGCTCTTTAAGCGTTTGATGATCACCGTAGATCCTTAATTCTTCCAGTAATGTTTGCATGAACAAAGGATTAGACGTTTGCGAGCCGGAAACTATTTTATTGATGATATCCTCAGACAGGGTTTTACTGTATTGTTCCAGATAATCATGAATGAACGATCTTTTATCATTATCGTTAAAAGGCTTTAAAGACATTACCGGCCAGCCTCTCTTCTGCATGATATCCAGGCATCTGCCTGGTAGCGTGCTGATGATTATTCTTATTTTTCCGGGAATATTCGGAGGCAGCCATCCGAGCTCAAGAGCCTGATCCTTATCTTCCAATTTGTTTAACGCATCGAGGATCAGAATACACTCACCCCGGGTTGCAACTTTGGCTAAACATTCGGTAAAGGCCAGTTTGATTTTTTCATTTTCAGCCGGAATTTCAAAGGGTATGTTAAAATGCTTAGACAAATCACCAATAATCCGTTTGAGCATCGCTATCAGGTCAGCACTATAATTGCTGGTACCAATAAAATGCATCAACACTTTTGTCTCTGGGTGGGATCTCTTGTACCTGGTCGCCCAGTTAGATAAAAGAGAAGATTTGCCAGTTCCGGATTCTCCGGTAATGATTAACGGTAGGGTATTTGATTCAAAATGCTTGTCGATTTCCGAAAAATACTTTTCCCCACCGATATAACACTTGCATCGGTTTAAAGCAAAATTTTCATGAATCCTCGCTTCCCTGTCAAGGGTATCAGGAATGGAACCGGCAGGAAACAGCTTGTCGATCAGGTTTGTGAGATCTTCCTGGACCATTTCTCCAAATGCCTTTGGATCAGAATAATTATCTTTTAATGGGAAATTACTCTTTCTTATTCTGTCTTTCAGTTGCGAGAGTTTACTTTTCCGGTCCTGAACGCGCAGGGCTGCTTTTTGATTCCCGTATTTCCCTTCCTCTTCAGGCGAAGCATTCTCAATATAATCTTTTCTGATGTCCGGTGGTAGTTTTTGAAGGTACTCCTTAGACCTGAAATAAAAGAAGGCATGGCCGGCCATGTCGGGATCATTAAGTACACCATGCATGATTTCGAGTTCGGTTACCGAACGATCTTGATTCTTAGTCAACCAAGGTTCCATACCTACAATCTCCGGTTCAATTTCATCGGGGACCCAACCGTATCGTTCTCCCAAGATACCGATAAAGTATGGCCGGCATTTTTTTATTTCCTGAAGGCAGATTGGCAGCACTTTCCCTTCTGCTTTCTGCTCTTCCGTAATACCCCAACGTAAATCGACTTCGCCCCAAACTACCTGCCTTTCTGTACACAGTTTTTTTATCTGTGGGAAAACGAATTTAACCAGTTCATCTCTTTCTTCTTTCATGTCTTTAAAGGTCGAAGAAATGAAAACTCGGATTACGCGATCTTTTTGCAATTCATCTACTCGTTTCATGTACTTGTGGGTTGGATTAACAGAATTTTAGCAAAGTCGAACTTCAGAAATTCATAATTAGAAAAGGGATTATAATGTTATAGTAAAATTATGCTTCGTAAAAATATGGAAAACATGTTTACGATTCAAATGACGGGTCAAATTAATTATGGGACAATTGCTTTCTGCATAGTTAATTAGGATACTCCCGGCTGCATTCAGTTTCTCCATATTGACATGCCAGGAATTCCTTCAATTCCCTCGACAATTGATTCCAATCAACCTTTTCATCTCAACAGTTGTTTTTACAATGTGCTCATAATCAATCATGTTTTGCTGTGGCATGATTTGTGCCTAATTCAGTACGTCACCCAGAGCAAGCCATGGTCAAGGGTTGTGGGATTAAAGGAATAATAAAACACAGTATTTATGGGAATCTTCAAAATGTCAACATCAAAAAAATCAGTTATAAAAACTGAAACACGCAAAATCCTCCTGGGAACCAAGTCGGTTTTTAAGAGCGAAGCCTTCTCCCCGAAACATATGTTCATGGGGGATTTCATCGGACGGGAAAAGGAACTGATGCTGATCACGGCTTCGTGGATCTCGGGCGAGAGGTCTCTGCCCATGAGCCCGCTTCTGATCGGCGAGCCAGGGGTTGGCAAGAACCGCCTGATTTATGAGCTTGCACAGAAGACCGGAAGAGAGCTTTATATCTTCCAGGGTCATGAAGACGTGACCGCAGAAGATCTTGCATGTACGGTCAGATTCAGCGACCATAGCAAAACGGTCATGGATTACATGCTTTCACCGTTGATCACGGCCATGTATTCGGGGGGTATTTGTTTTATCGACGAGATCGGCAAAATCCGTCCCCGCGCATTGGCTTTATTGGTAAGCGTATTAGATGAACGGAGGTATATAGATAGTACCCTACTTGGAGAACGGGTCCACGCTCACCCGGCCTTCCGTTTTGTGGCGGCAACGAATACCACTGACATCAACCTTTTACCGGAATTTATTTTGTCGCGCATGCGTCCGCAGATCCAGCTGGGTTATCCTTCAAAAAATGAAATCGACGAACTTCTTAGGCGACAGTCATCTCAACTGAAACATGAGGTGGACCATCTCATCGATCTGTTCTGGATCTTATGGTCGGAATTCGGCGGAACCATTGGCGAGATTGCTCCCCGGGATGCGATCTACCTCTTCAGCCTTGCTTCAAAAATCAAGGCTTTCGAGGGTTCAGGCGTATCTGAGTTGCTTCTGAAAGCGAAAGAGGGGGCAACTGTCGAACTGCCCGATGAAGGCTCCTATACAGGAATTAAACCCGAACACCTGGAGCAGGCTTTTCACCAGCTTTTCACTAACAGGGTAACCGCAAACTCTTAACCATGGAAACTGTTCTCGAAATAAACGGAAGCACCCTCAGGGCCGTCCCTGCAATCCATTATCATGCAGTCTTTGCACAGGCTGTGAACATGTCATGCCGCAACGAAAACACCAGGCCTGATGCCATTGCAGTTGAACTTGGTCCGCATATGGTAAACACCATAGCCGGCTGGATGAGGGAACTGGGTATCGGAAAAGACAAAGACATCACGCTTCCATGCATGCTGGGTGTCCTCGTGAAAAACAGGCTCATCCATCCTGATTTTCGCGATGCTGCTTTTTACATCCAGGAGCATTATGGCAAACCACTATATGATATCAATTCAAATCTGAAACTGAACCTGCTGAGGTTCTCCGAAAATTATCTTGTCAGCCTTTCTTCCACCGATTCCATCATCGAGGCCATCCGCAGTGCCATAATACTGGATGTCCCGGTTTTTGGCGTCGACCTCGATGAATTCTCAATCGGGATCGACGGCAACACCCTGATCCAGGAACCTGCATCTTCTTCTTCTTTCGACCTTGAAAAGTACATCGGCAACAATGCCGTTAATGCCGGGACCCTGCGCGACAATTATGTCGATTACCGCCGTGAATTTGTAATGTGTGCGCGCTTAAAGAAGATTCTGGCCGAATACAAAAACGTATTGTTTACCTGCGGATTGGCTCACTGGGAATCGATGAGGTCAATGATGGCGGATGATTCAGTGAAACCGGCCGATTTCCTCATCAGTGGCAAGGGCCCTGAAATGAAAAAGGTCATTATACATCCTTCAATCAGCCTGAGGTTCATGGATGCTTACCCGGTGATCACTACGCTGTATGAGGAGAACCGTAATAAACAGAACGCAGAAGGGCCGAAAACCCTGAACCTGCCCGATTACTATCTGGTTTACCGCGAAATTCTCGAGCGAACGTATAAAACATATTTTTCAGAAGCTGATGCAGACAGGACTGGGATCATGCGGGATACCCAGTGTGTGCCTGAATTTGAAGCCTTGCTCGAGAATGTCAGGCTGATGCTGCAAAGAAATGTTCCGCATTCAGCTGCGCTTTTCGAAACCTCAACAGCGATAATGCCACCTACCTATACTTCCGTTCTTGCTTCAGTCATGATGGATATCGGCAGGGAATGGGCATCGCCAAAGCAATTCCCCAACCTTCCGGTTATTTGTCCGGCAAAACAAGCGACTGCTGATTTCTGTCAGATGGTAGAAACTAAGCCGGATCGCTGGAATCCTGATAAATCCTTTGCTGAACGTTCAGGGCCATTTTCGGTCATGTTTACCGGCAATAATGACGCGCCTGATCAATTGTCAAAATTCTGGACCTGGATCGATGAGCCCAAAGAACCGGCAAGCTCTTCTTATTTCACCTCGTGGGTATGGCCTCCCTGTGAAGCCCTGCTTTATGGTACCGCACACGATGCTGCAAAGGTGGCTATTGCCCGCTCAAACGAGCCTTCACCTGCAGCTTTCGAAGGAACTCTCTACCAGGGGATAGATGTGAAAGCCACAATGCGTTCAATCACCCAGGGTGAAAACCAGATCTACATCCGCAAACCATCATCATCAAAAAAAGTCTTCATCCCCGATGGGAAATCGCCTGATCCCACTGTATTTATCTTCACTTCACAGGATGAAGGAAAAGATTCTCACTGGTCAGTTCTTATTGGCGGGAATAAGATCGGTGAGCATATCAGGAACCGGAAACGGTTTGAAGCATTAAAGAAGTCAAAGGGTTCAACTTTCATTGCAAGCATCTCTTTCTGCCACCACCTTGAAATTCCTGAAGATTTATCTCCTCATGTTGATGGCATGCGCATGCTCGAAGGGATTACGCTGTATGGCAATCCATGCATCAATGCCCGTCAGGGCGCTCAGTGGGTCGAAGACAACGATTACAACTGCTGCCCGGTGTTAAGCGGGGGAAACAGCATCAACGATCTGGTCAGGGAGTATGCAATGACCCATGGGATGGAAATATCTCTTCAAACCTGGCAAAACGCACTTATTCAATTTGCCATTCCGTATGCAAAGGAGAGAGTCGTAATCATCGCCCCTGGTAAATTGAAGATTCCAGCCAGCTTGTTCAGCGAAGCCAAAAGAAGGAACATCGATCTTTCGATAGTCCCCCTCAATTACTTTTCACCGGCAAGGATAATGGAAATGCGCAAAAGACTGTTTGTACGCTCCAATGATCCGGGCGGACTGACTTTCCCGGATGAGGTTGAGCAGAAACTGGGCCAGAGTCCGAAAAAGTATTTCGAAATGTTGCCTGTATATATGCAGGACCAGTTAAGAAAACACTAAAAGATAAAGCAAATGAACGAGCCGGATTTAATGGGCATGCTGAATGATCTCTGTAAGCACCAATGGGATTCAGCATATTTTTTCGATGACCAGCAGATTGGATCATTGATTTACTCAGGTGAAATATCTTGTTCCCCTTCCCCTGCTGAATTACTGAGTCTCAGGAAACAGGGCGGAGAGCGGCAGCCTTGCACGGAATCGATGTACAAACTCCGGTCAGAGGCGTATGACAAGTTTTCAAACAGCGATTTTGCCGGGGCTGAATCCATCTACCGTAAAATGATGAAACAGAATTTTGAGATGCCGGGGACTTTGTGTCATCTTGCCCGGGTTCAGCTCCTCATGAACCAGGAAATAGACGCGTTCAAAACGATCAACAGGGCGTGGAAATTGCAGACTGAGTCGCAAAAATATGTCATCCCGAGAATTGTTTTTTTCAGGATTTTCTTTTCAATGCTGTATGGCTTGAAATTCGATCTCTGGATTGATCGCATGCATGCATTCATGAAAAATGAAGCTGATTACCTGCAATGGGATATTCATGTTGTGATAAACGAATACCGGGAGAAGCTGCAAAATGAGCATTATAATTTCCTGATCGCACTGGCGGATGTCATCTCGTCGAAAGAGAAATGCGCTATTCTTGAACAATTTGAATTCTGGCCAAAACAGGAATTCCGGTTTAATTCAGATGAATATGCTGCGCACTAATTTCGGTTCCGCTATACGCCTGATCCTGGCAGTATGTTTGTTTACAGGCTGCGTAAACAACAGCAAAGACCAGGTAATAGTGAACGCCATAACAGCGTATATGCCCGATTCGGTTGACAGAACATTTGTCGGATTCAGCAACGATTCTTCATTGAAAATCGTATATGATTCGATACTGCATATATGGAATTGCAAAACGGGGACCCTGATAAGGGAGTTCGATCTCAACTCCACGGATTCGATTTTTGTAAGCGGGATCAGATGCCTGGCTGTCTATCCTAAGGGCAGGTTCATCGTAATCATTGATGATGAAGGGATGATGTCGGCCTGGGATGTCAGGAAAGGTACATGTATACGATTCATTACTGATAACTTCATCTGGAGGTGCAATTATCTTGAATTCAGTAATGATGGAAGGTTCCTCATGTCTATCGATTACAGGGAGGCAACGGTCGATATGTATGGATGGCCCGGACTTAATTATATTGCCACCGGCTCAATGGGCCGGTACCGTAACAGTTTCAACTGGGAAAACAGAAACGGGAAGCTGATCTTTTACTACGAAGGTTATGATGGGAACTACAAAACAGTTTTCCCGGTAAAAACATCTTCCGGACAATTAAGATTCAAAACATACCGCATCAAATAGTTCGCCCATGCTATTATCAAGTCTTATACTGAATGCAGAACTATTCGAGGAGATCATTGCTCCCGAAGCTGCAAATGCCTGTGAGATCCGACAACAGCTGCTTGATGAGCCTCAAAGCCTGTATAATGAAGAGGGTTTGGTGATTGTCAACTGTTCTTATCACTCCATGATCAGCAGTTATATCCGGATTTGGGACACCACAGTACTCATCGACAGGTCGTCGGGCCACAGGAGTAGGCTCCTGCAGGCCATAAACATACCACTTGCCCCGGTCTGGATGACTGTTAAAGAAGGGACAACCCGGTTTACACTGGTTTTCTCAGGCTTACCTGAAAATTGCGAAACCTTCGATCTTTACGAAGACATACAATCATGGGGAAAATTTGAAGTTCGCGGGATCCGCAGGAATACTGATGACATTTATGAGGTGACGATTTAATGAAAAGTCCCCCTGCAATTCACTTTTGCAACCCGATCTCCCGTATCATCATCAGCAAATGCGCGGCGGTCCAGCTGAAATTTTCGGCGTTCAGGCCTTTTCCTGTAAGCGGATGATAGTTTTCGCGGAGCGGACGGGCAGGGTCGAGCATGCCCTCTGAATTTCTCAAAAGTTTGTTCATCAGCATGGCTGCATCGTCTTTGAAGCCATATCTCAGTAAGCCTTTGATTCCGAAGTATGCCTGGTCTATCCAGACAGGGCCCCGCCAGTAGCCTTTCTCAGGATTGAAGCCGGGATTGTTGGCAGCTACGGTAGGGAAGGGGACGAAGGTGTTGAATTCATCCTTGTTTAACATGCGGTTACGGATCCTCCTGGCCTGGTCTTTCGTGGCAATGCCCGCCCAGAGCGGGATCCAGCCGTTGGGTTCGGCCACCAAAACAGGTTTTTTTGTATCAATGCGGATGTCATAGAAAAAACCGCTGCGTTCATCCCACATCATGCTGCGGATCTTGTTCCCGAGCTGAAGGGCTTGGTCATCGAGGGTTTCGGCAAGAGAGGTCTCTCCCAGCAGAAGCGCCAGCCTCGCCAGGCATTGCTTTTCAACAAATAAATACGCATTCAGGTCGGCGCTCTCCTGGTCCATGCTCCAGGCGTGGCTGCTGTTCTGCAGCATACGGGCGCTGTCGAACCTTACTGCATTATCCCATCCGCTTTCCCAGCGGGCTGCCTGTAAGGTGCCGTCAACCGAACCATACTCGCATAAGCCGTTCCTGTCATGGTCGCGGTGAGTGTACCACCAAAGGTGATATTTCATAAGCTTAGTAAACATTTCCCGTACAAAGGAAGTATCGGATGTCTGTCTGAAAACCTCATCCACAGCCCAGGCTGCAAGGGGTGGCTTGGTATCCCTGTAATTGTTCTCCAAAGTATCTATGAAAATACAGTCGGCTATCATCCCGCATGAATCCTGGTAATCAAACATCGCACGGATGTTGTTTTTTGCCAGCTCAGGTGCAATCCCTGCCAGAGCATAAGCGTGCTTCCAGCTGTCCCAGGCCCAGAACCCGGTAAAATCCTTGTACGATGGGTATACGCCCTCATGCTTCAGTCCGCCTTTAGGGCCCTGACGGTTGTTCAGAAGGGTAAAAATACATTTGGCGGCCAGCGCATCGGTGTTGACGTAATCCTTATAATACCAGACTGCGGATTTCCCTGTACGTTGTTTCCAGCGGGCAAGTGCATCAAGGTAAACAGGCGAATCTTTCCGGAGCTTTCCCGGAGGCGGGAAACGGCCGGAGTCCTGGGCCACCACATCCGCAGTCATAAGTAAAAAAAAGGCCACCCCAAATGTCAGGAGTGTAATAATAGCAATGAGTCTTGTCATTTTCATTTAAAAGACATTTCAACCGGGTTATGTCCTGAAAATTAATCTCAAAATAAACAATCCATGGTCAATGAATTGGAAATCGAGTCCTTGGAATGAGCATTCATAGAAACTCCGAAGGTTGTGATCATTGTTATAAATATATTCTTCCTTGTTTTAGTAATGTTTCTAAATACTTCGGCTTTTTGTCTCAGTTTTTTTGCATAATCAGCATCAATAGAAAATTCAGATTCGGAAAACTTCATTTCACATAGATTTATTGAGACATCCTTTCTGTCAATAAGAAGATCGATCTGAGCGCCTTTATTGGATGAATTCTTTGGTGGTATATAATACCATGGACCATGAAATGTTTCTACAATTCCAATACCAAGTGCATTTTTAATTTGTTGAATGTGCTTTATGCAAATCCCTTCAAACGCATATCCTGCCCAGGTCCTTCGGCGTGAGTCGTTCTGGAGCGACAACCAATGATCTACTCCTGGCTCTCGTTTTCCAAGGGGTTTTATCCAGTCAAAATAAAAAAGAGTGAATTCGTCCGAAATCCGATATAGTAAATCATTCGAGTTTTTTCCAAACGGAACACCTGAAACGATAAACCCTGATTCTTCTAATTCTGCAAGTGTTTTAGTTACTGTACCTCCGCTGGGAATTTTAGCAGTGGATAAAATATGGTTACGATTCATACCGGAGCGATTCTTTCGCAAAATCTCAAGGATTTTTATATGCTGATCGCTTCGATCGAAGAGAGATGAAAATAGTTTCTCAAATTCATTTCTTAAAACACCATCCTTTGAAAAGCACACTTTATCTGGGCAAAATTCTTAAGCTGTTGGGTTAAAGTGGCATGGTGAACCCCCACCAATTCAAAGCAGATTTCTTCCTCAAAAAATTCCCTGATCAGAAAGGTTTTTCCCACTCTCCGGCGGCCATACACCGCAATAAACTCGGGAATATCAGAGCTGATTGCTTTCCCGAGTATTATGGTTTCATTTATTCTTCCTATTATTTTTTCTTTGGCCATATTTGGATTTTGGCTGGGTATAGAAATTTATATCCAGCCAAAATTACGAAAAAACTTGTGTTTTGGCTGCGTATAAAAAAACATTATCAGCCAAAATCCATTTTCGATTTATTTTTAAACCTACGGGTTTCAGCAATCGCGAGTTGGTAAGATTGAGGTTCCAGGTATCGGGACTGCTCATTTAATATCAATATTCACTGTTAGCAGGGGAGTCGCCGAATCATGGCCCACGAGCAGTTCATAAGATCCTTTTTCAACTGTATAATCCTGGGCTGCGGGATCGAAAATCCTGAGATCATTTACCGCCACAGGAATAATAAAAGATTCGGAAGAACCTTTTGCGACATTCTTTCTGAGGAAGCCGCAAAGCGCCTTTGCCGGCCGCTCGAATTTCGAATCCTTCTTGCGGCAATACACCTGAACTACCTCATCCCCGCTGTATTGTCCTTCATTTTTCACGGTAACATTAAGTTTTACTGTGTCGGCGGATGAGTATGCTCCTTTATCCGCAGCTGCTGCCGTATATGCGAAAGTCGTATAGCTGAGCCCGTAGCCGAAGGGGTACAATGGCTTGCCGGTATAATATTTGTATGTGCGCCCTTTCATTGAATATTCGGTAAACGGGGGAAGCTCATCCGCAGACGAAAAAAATGTAACAGGCAAACGCCCGGCCGGATTGTATAATCCGAACAGGACTTCAGCAAGGGCTTTGCCGCCTTGCTGTCCGGGATACCAGACTTCCACGATAGCCGGAATATCCAGTGCTTCGCGGGTGATTGAGAGGGCGCTGCCGTTCGTGAGGACCAGTACCACGGGTTTGCCCAGCCATGACAGCTTTTTAAGCATGCCCGACTGGTTCGCAGGAAGGTCAAGGGTTGTTCGGTCGCCTCCGCTGAAACCGGGCACTTTCACTTCCATCTCTTCACCTTCAAGGTAAGGCGATATGCCCCCCACGAATACGATGACATCGGCAGTCCCTGCGATCTGCAGAGCCTGGGCTTCAAGGTCGGTTTGCGTGGGAGCGGCCTTCCCGCTTTTATCATTCTGTTTTGAGGCCGCATCTTCGAGCCCGTCAACGCCTTTTGAATACAGCACCTCGATCTTGTCCCCTGCAACTTCCCTGATGCCGGCAAGGATGTTCACCGGGGCCGAGGGTGTTCCGCAGTAATTTCCAAGAAGTACTGAAAGCCGGTCGGCATACGGACCGATCACTGCGATCTTTTTGATGTTTTTCCCAAACGGCAGAGTTTTTTTGTCGTTCTTCAGAAGAACTATGCTTTCTTCAGCCACCTTCAGGGCAAGCTGGCTGTGTTCGGCCGTATTGTTATCGGAGGGTTTGATCTTTGACCAGGGGACCAGTGAGTCGGGATCGAACAGTCCGAGTCTGAACCTCGCGGTGAACAGGCGTTTGAGGGAAATATCGATTTCGGATTCGCTGATGTATCCTTTCTCAACTGCCTTTACAAGGCTTTCATATTCATCTCCGCAGGTAAGGTCGCAGCCTGCCTTGACTCCCAGAACCGAGGCTCTTATTGAATCGGGCTGAAGCTTATGACCGTGATAGATATCCCAGATCGCTCCGCAGTCGGAGGTCACATACCCGCTGAAACCCCATTTTTTTCTCAGGATCTTATCAAGCAGCAGGTCGCTTGCACAGCAGGGCTGGCTCCAGAAACGGTTGTAGGCTCCCATCACCGAATATGCTTTACCCTGTCTTATAAGGGCTTCGAAAGCCGGGAGGTATGTATTGTACAGGTCGCTTTCGCTGCACCAGGCGTCGAAGCTATGCCTGTCGGGTTCCGGACCGCTATGTACCGCGTAATGCTTGGCAGTTGCAATAACCTTGAAATACTTCGGATCGCTCCCCTGGAGGCCTTTTACAAATGCAATGCCTATGCGGCCTGTGAGAAAAGGGTCTTCGCCATAGGTCTCCTGTCCGCGCCCCCATCGGGGATCCCTGAAAATATTGATATTGGGTGACCAGAACGTCAGGCCCTGGTAGATACCGCGTTTCCCTTTGGAGGAACATTCATAATACTTAGCCCTGGCTTCGGTCGAGATCACATCGGCTTCGCGATTGATCAGGGCGGGGTCCCAGGTTGCCGCCATGCCTATGGCCTGGGGGAAAACGGTTGCAATACCGTTCCTTGCAACACCATGAAGGCATTCGCTCCACCAGTTATATGCCGGTATTCCCAACCTTTCAACAGCCGGTGCGCTGTTCTGCATCTGCAATACCTTTTCTTTCAGGCTGAGTCTTGAAACCAGGTCTGCTACACGTTCTTCATTGGAAAGCCAGGGATCCTGAAATTTTAAATGCCCTGTGGTTCCCTGCGGACTGGAATTTCCCTGTAAACAAAAAAGGATGAGCACAAACAGGCCCATCCCCGATTTTTTGATTGTATTCAGCATAAGGTAAAATTTGATCAGGTATCAAACCAGCTGTTGCTTTGTGTCAGGACTTCTTCTGGGCGCGCTTCCGTTCATTCTCATCAAGAATGATCTTTCGGATACGTATAGATTTCGGGGTTACTTCCGTGTATTCGTCGCCCTGGATATATTCCATTGCTTCTTCAAGAGAGAATTTAACGGCAGGATAAATCACGGCTTTGTCGTCGGAACCTGTCGCCCTCATGTTCGAAAGCTTCTTGGTTTTGATAACATTAATAAGGATATCGTTTCCTCGTGTATGCTCTCCAATTACCTGCCCGGCATAGATCTCATCGCTTGGCTCAATAAAGAATTTACCCCGGTCCTGAAGCTTGTCTATGGAATATGCAATCGCCTCCCCGGTTTCCATTGCGATCAGAGAACCGTTTATACGACCCAGCATTTCTCCCTTCCAGGGCTCAAATCCTTTAAAACGATGCCCGATGATTGCTTCACCTTCGGTAGATGTAAGTATAGGATTTCTGATTCCGATGAGACCTCTTGCCGGAATGTTGAATTCGAGGGTAATACGATCGCGTTTCGGTTCTATATTTACAATCTCGCCTTTACGTTTGCTTACGATCTCTATAACTTTTCCTGAAAATGCTTCAGGAACCTGAATTTTCAGGTTTTCTATTGGTTCATGAAGCACTCCGTCGAACTGCCTGGTGATCACTTTAGGCTGACCGAGCTGAAATTCGTAGCCTTCACGCCGCATGGTCTCAACCAGAATCGCAAGGTGGAGTATTCCCCTTCCAAATACATTAAACGTATCGGGCGAACCTGTTTCTTCAACTCTCAGTGCAAGATTTTTTTCTGTTTCGTGAAACAGACGGTCTCTCAGATGCCGCGAGGTAACATAGGTTCCTTCCTTCCCGGCGAAAGGCGAATTGTTAATCGTGAACACCATGCTCATGGTAGGTTCATCCACGCTGATGCGCTTAAGTCCTTCAGGGTTTTCAGCATCGGCTATGGTATCGCCGATATCGAAATTTTCGGGACCAAGAACGGCACAGATCTCGCCCGCCGCAACTTCGGTTTTTATTTTTTCCTTGCTCAGACCTTCGAACAGATATAGTTCCCTGATAACCGATTTGAGTATAGTGCCATCGTTCTTTACCAGTGAAACCGGATCACCGGCTTTAATTGATCCCCTGGAGATCCGTCCCACCGCGATCCTCCCTACATACGAAGAATAATCGAGGGAACTGATCTGCAGCTGAAGAGTACCTGGCGTTTTAGCAGGAGGCGGGATATGAGAGATGATGGTATCCAATAAATATGATATGTCGGTGGATGGCGTTCTCCAGTCGGCACTCATCCATCCCTGTTTCGAGGAACCATATACAGTCGGAAAATTTAACTGGGCTTCGCTTGCATCAAGACTGAACATCAGTTCAAATACCGCTTCGTGAACTTCGTCGGGAGAACAGTTTGGCTTATCTACCTTGTTGATCACAACGATTGGGATCTTGCCAAGTTCAAGAGCTTTATCCAGAACGAACCTGGTCTGTGGCATGGGTCCTTCAAACGCATCTACAAGCAGCAGAACGCCGTCGGCCATATTCAAAACCCGCTCCACCTCCCCTCCGAAATCGGAGTGGCCAGGTGTGTCGATGATGTTTATTTTAACTCCTTTGTATCTTACCGAGACATTCTTTGATAAGATCGTGATCCCTCTTTCCCGCTCAAGGTCATTGGAGTCAAGGATAAGGTCACCCATCTGCTGATTTGCGCGGAAGAGGTGCACCTGGTATAAGATCCGGTCAACGAGGGTTGTTTTGCCATGATCGACGTGGGCGATGATGGCGATGTTTCTAAGGTCGTACATTTTTTTATTTGGGGGTGCAAAGGTACGAAAAAATGTACGATGTACGATGTACGAATACTAAATAGCGAAATGGTGAAATATCAGATATCAGATGGCGGATGGGGGATGACGGATTTCCGTTTAAGAATGAGGTGGACCGGAAGCCATACCCAGAGTAAGCCGTTGAGCAGGAGAGCAGGCATAAAAAGCAGTATAAACAGCCAGGGGAAATGGGATGATGGCGAAAGCAGTGAAGTCAGAATGAATGTGGCGGCTGACACTGTCCCCAGGAGAATTCCGGCCAGAAGTATCTTTAAGTATTCAACAAGGATCATTCTCAGAATAAGGTTTTTCTCATAGCCAAGGGCGAAGTAAAGTGCAAGTTCCTGCTTCCTTTCCTGTATATTCCTCAGCAGGACGAGCCCAAGACCGAAAGTCCCGATGAGAACCCCGAGACTTCCAAGGAGAGTAAACACCGAGAGATATGTATTCTCCACGGCATTAAACGATGCAAGCCTGGCTGAGGAAGATGTAGTGATCAGTCCATAATCCCTGAATACATTCTCCAATAGTTCTGCTATGCTGTCTCCCTTTAGAGAGGGGCCATCGAACAGGAAGGTGCTAAAACCGCTTACCGAAGTAAAATGAATTCGGAAGAGGCTGTCGGAGATCAGTATATAACCCTGAAACACCGAGTTGTCGAGGCCGCCCATAAGTTTAAGACCGATCGTTTCTCCCTTGCCTGCTTTATAATATAAGGTATCGCCGATCTTTTTCTGAAGCCCCCAGGTGATCACAGTCTGGTCGCAAAAGGCAGGTATGACTCCGGGGCCGAGGGGTTTTTGAAGCACCAGCCAGGGATTCTTGTTATCTATGCCGTCCAGAAGTGAAATGAAGCTGAATGCATTTCTTCTGTTGAATTCCCCGGTGGGGATACCAAGCACGGCCGGACGTGCGGCCCGGTTAAGGTTAAGGCAGCTGGCGTCGTCGCCTTCAAGCTTCGGGATTGCTGAAATGTGAACATTTTTCAGTTCAGGCTGGTCATCCAGGGCGAATTCTTTTATGCCTTCAGCTGTTGAGGGATCATGACGAAGAGGGATACTGCTTTCGGCCCAGTATTGAAATCCTCCCGTGCCCGAGCCTGCATCGCCTGAAGGTCCGTAAAAGGTCCGGCGGTTTGACGCAGTGATAATAATACTGAAGGTTCCCAGTGCCAGCAACACGACAACAGTTAAGAAACGGCCCCGTTTCAGAGACGCATATCCAAACCTTGCCCTTATCACGGCAGGTTTTCTCATATTCCTGTACAATACAATAAACAATACAGGGATAGCGACCAGGGCTCCGGCTGAGGCGCCAAGGATCAGTGTCACCGGCTTTATTACCAGGATAAGTCCCGTGATGCCTACCGCATCAAGCCAGATCGTATTAAGGCCAAGGAGCATCAGGCGGGTATATAAAATACCGGCCAGCGCACCGCCAACGCCCCCTGCAACAGCGAGAACCAGTCCTTCGGTGAACAGGATCCTGAAGATCTGCCATTTCGTAAAACCGATGGCCGACAAGACTCCCGTTTCATTGATTCTGGTTTGCAGATGGAGTGAAAACAGCAATGCAAGCAAGAGCAGGGCAGAAATAATAATGAAGAAACCAAGGCTCAGAAACAGTCCGCCAAAATCAGTGGAGCCTGCAGCGGATTCTTTGCCCAAAGACCAGACAGGCGAGAATGTGAGTCCCTGACGGGCGGGGCTGAGTTTCTTCAGAATTGCCGGTCCCGCTGCAGCAGCCTGGACGGCGCCGGCGTAAAACCGTATCGAAGTAAGGCTGCCAAAAGGGTTTTTCCATAATCTCTGACCGGTTGCCAGTGAAATAAATGCTTTGGGAGTACCCTTGAAATCATTCCAGTAATCCTCGTCCTTTTGCCGTATTTTTTTTAGGTCTATGGGCGAACCGGTTTCCCAGTCACGGCAGTTCCCGGCTTCCGACATGCCAGGAAAATCTGGCATCAGAGAGCGGTCCCAGACCTTATCTTGCATTGGCCTTACCTGCTTCACAATGAAGGTTGAACTGTTTTCAGTCAGTTCCCTGCCTGATCCCATGATAAAATACTTCAATTGTATGGAATCACCTTTATTAGCGCCCAGATCTGAGGCCAGCCATGAATTAATAATGATGCCGTCAGGGCCGGGATCCGTTCCAAGGAAATCCGGCGGAGCCGCCGTGATGAAAGAATAGGGTGTTGACCTGCCATTGACAGAAAAGGAATTTACAAGGTAGGTGAGAAAAGGCTGGCTTTGGGGCAGAGTGGATTTAACGGCTGCAGATGTGGGATCGTCGATAAAAATACGCTCTGAGGTCAATTCAAAAAGAGAATCCTTCGAAATTTTCTGAATTATAAGGCCGGCATCCCCGGGCTGCCATACCATGCGTAAAAGGCTGTCGGTAGGGACTGCACCCACGCATTCATCTCCTCCGAGCAGGATCACGTTCGCCTTTCCTTTCAAACCAAGCGCCCCGGCCATCTGGTCCAGCGAAATAAACACAGTATAGGGTGCAGTCTGGTTGTTTTTCAGGCTGAAACGTCCCATTTGTTCATCATCCGCAATAGCTTTTACTTTAAGCCGAATGGCAATCACCGGAGATTTCTCCGCTACAAACGGAGCGTTACCGGGAGCGATGCCCTGTTTGGGTATCCTCACGAGAAAATCATCTCCCGGTTTCAGCTGCAATTTCCCGGCGGTGTTTGTGCTGATGACCGCGGTGTTCAGCTCAGGGCAGGAAGGATTGTTATCCCAAAAGGCGGTAAAACGACGGTCGATTCCAACCACTTCGATGTGGTTGATGCGTTTGTTGTTTTCAGGATTCACTGCAATACCTGCCGACAGCATCGCGGGAGCTGCGGGAGATCCGGTCTTTATGCCGATACCGTATGCCAGGTCCTGGCTAAAATAGCGGTTGCCCGGCTGAAAGGCAAAACGTATCTTCCCGAGCCGGAGCTCAGTGATTTGCCGAAGGCTGTATTTCACCGAATCACCCAGTATGAGCGCCCCGGTAAGCACGGCAGCGCTGAGGATTGTTCCGAAAAGTATTGCAAGGAAAGCCTTCCTGTAGTGAAAAAGATCCCGTAAGACAAACCGGTACAGGCTCATGATTACGAATTTGGCATGAGTTTCCCGGAACCGAGCCGGTAAGTTTTATCCATCTGTGCGGCCAGTTCGGGAGAGTGGGTGACTACTACCAGCGAAAGCCCTTCCTCCTGTTTCAGCTCTGCCAGCATTTTGCCCAGGAGGGTGGCATTTTCTGCATCGAGAGATCCTGTGGGTTCATCCGCCAGCAGCAAGCGGGGCTTATTCACCAGCGCCCTCACAACGGCTGCCCTCTGACATTCCCCTACCGAAAGCTCCCCCGGTTTCTGGTTTACAAGGTCCTTCAATCCCATCCGCCCGATAAGCCTCATTGCACGTTCATACCCTGCTTTGCGCAACGACTTATCTTTCAGAGGCAGGGTCGGCAAAAGCACATTTTCAATAAGGCTCAGCTGAGGCAGCAGAAAATGAAGCTGGAACACGAAACCAATAAACCGGTTCCTCAGACCGGCAAGTTCGGGTTCTTTCATCTGGCTTAGGTCGGTACCGTTCAGCCTGACGATTCCCGAATCAGCCCTGTCGAGGGTTCCCAGGATATTCAGCAGGGTTGTTTTTCCTGAACCCGAAGGGCCGGTCACCGCGATGGATTCATTTTCGCCTATCGCTAGCGAGATTCCGTCGAGAACTGGTTTCTGACGGTCCGACAGTGCGAGGTTATAGTGTTTTCGTATATTCTGAAGTTCTGCAAGCATCACGCGATTTTTTTATATACCTCAAGCATTTTAGCCGTAAGTGTAGCGTAATTAAATTTATCCTCAACCGCCTTACGTCCGTTCGCACCCAGCTGCTGCAGCCCGGCCCTGTCGTTAATAATTGAGGCAAGGCTCGTGGCAAGAGCTTCCGGAGTGTTCGGCTCGTAAAGCAACCCTCCGTGCGTGGCTTCGATGATCTCGGGAAACGCTCCCAGGGCAGGCTGCACCAGGGGAACCCCCGAAGCAAGCGCTTCCAGCTGGTATAAGCCGAAAGCTTCGCCTTTAAGAACCGGCACCGAAAGCACAGAAACCGATTTAAAGAAAGTGTGCAGGTCTGCAGTCCCGAAGTTTTCAAACACATGAATATCGCCGCTCAGTCCCGCTTTCTGAAGTTTTTTAAGCTGATCGTTAAAGAAGTGTTTGTCATCTCCGGTCATCCCGCCGGTGGCATGCAACTTTAAATTCTCAAAACCCCGACGGGATTTCAGCAGTATGAACGCATCGACCAGCACTCCGAATCCATTATCTTCATAAATTCTCGACAAATAGCCAATGGCCGGGCGATCGGGAGGATTTGAATTAAACTCATAGTCAGCCGGGTTGATCCCGATAGGGATGACGAATACTTTTTCGGCGGGTAAAGCCATCTTGCTTTTCATCACACCGGCAAAATAATTGCTAACGGCAACGAAAGCATCCACATCCCTGGCTTTTTCGGCCAAAAGGTCCCAGATTTTTTTACGATAGGGCCCGCTCATGACATCCACCCATACATCTTCATCCTGCAGTGAACATACGACAGGCACACCGACTTCCTCTTTAATCTGACGAGCCATGCCCAAAAGCAGAGCATTAGAGAAGTGGACCACATCAGGCTTCTCATGGTGTTTGAGAAAATGCACCAGTTCGTCCAGCTCTTTTCCCTGCTGACCTTCCTTTCCCATCAGCATCGATTCGGTGAGCTCTTCAAGTCCGTGTGCCCTGGTGGAACCGGCTTTGCTGGCGGCAATCTTTAGTAGCGGTGCGGAATTCAGCATATGCTCCATCCATCCCGGCATATGCCGAAGAAGAGGAAAGATCTGCTTCAGGTAGATGTTCACTGCCCCGTAAAAAACAGGGGTATCCTGTACATCTCCGTTGATGGTCAGGGGCAGGTAAACCGGCAGTATCATGGCCTGGTGGCCTGCCTTTCGAAGGGCGCTTACAAAGCCTGAATCGCGCAGGCAGTTGCCGCAGTAGAAAGTTCCCCCGAAACCCGGGACTATGTTTACAATTTTCATTCCTTCGTTTTTAAATTTTCCGGGCCAAACCCAAATACCGTCCCGTCTTCAGCTCCCACTACAATCAGATCGTTCGTTACTGCAGGCGTTCCGGTGAGGGCGCTACCGGTCTCATACGTCCAGCGTTCCACACCGGTAGCAAAGTCGAGCAGCCGTAAACGGCCATCCGCCGAGGCAATAATCACATAATCCCCTGCAATGACCGGGGAAGCTTCAATTTTACCGCCGGCCCTGAATTTCCACAATATATCCCCGCTGCGGGCATCAAAACAAATCACATATTTATTCTGGGTTGCACTCACTACTTTACCTGCCGAAAAAGCGGGAGATGCAATAAAAGGGCCACCTCCCTCTTTCTTCCATACCACCTTCCTAGCTTTCAGGTCAACGCAAAAAAACATTCCGTCGTAATTGCCGAGGTAAGCTTTATCACCGCTGATAGCGGCCGATGCAGGGATATAGGTTTCGAGATTGATCTTCCCGGCAAGCTGTCCCGAAGCAGTATTTACAAGATGAAAAAATCCGTCGCAGCCTCCGATTACAGCGAGTTTGCCCGCTATTGCAGGCGTTCCGTTGATATAATTCCCTGAAGCATAGCTCCAGATTCTCTTACCGCTTAAGGCATCGATACAATGCAGGCTGAAGTCATAACTCCCGGCAATGATGCGCAGCTGCTTTTTGTCGGGACTCATAGTCCAGTTGCAGGAACCTGATATCTGCCCCTCGGTGATGTATTTCCATTTTACCGTTCCGCTTGCAGCATCTATCGCATAGACAATGCCTTCGAGCGAACCCGCGTAAACCGTGCCATTCAGAAGAAGGGGAGGAGCTTCAGTACTTGTGCCGGCTTTGAACTTCCATTTAAGCTCACCTTTGCCGGTCAATGCATAAATACAGCCGTCATCGCATCCAATATATGTATTTCCATTACATATGATTGCGGATGACTTGATGGCATCGCCTGCTTTGAAAGTCCATAGTAATTTTAATGGCAGGCGGATGGCAGCGTCGGAAAGGCCCGTGAGCCGGGCATCACCTCTATATGATGGCCAGCAGCCGGGCGATTTGAGCTGGGCCTGGCATGGGAGCCAGCAAAGCAGCACGAGCAGACTATATATCCCGCCTCTTTTCATCAGTTCTTATCTTATATGCCAGAGCTCCTGTTGGGCAGGCTTCGATGACTTTTTCTCCTGTTCTTATCAAAGCGTCTTTGACCGATCCTCCCAGGGGCACGCTAATCCTTACGTCGAATCCCCTACCAACATAACTCAGGCCACGCAGTTCCCCTTCGGTCTTCGTGATCTCCACGCAGGTCCCGCATTTGATGCACTTTTCGGCTTCGTATACTACAAATTCATGCTGAAGAGATTTGGTAATAAGTTTGCGTTCGGGGCCGGCAAAGCGTTTCTGGTGTGCCTGGTATTCAGTGGCGTATTTACGAAGTTTGCAGCTTACCGGTTTGCGACAGTCGCAGTTCATGCAGCGGGCCGCTTCTTTCATGGCCTCTGCTGCAGTGAAACCGCCCATGAAGCCTTTTTCCGGTTCATTACGTTCAGAGGCCGGACTCTCTTTGAGGTACTCTTCAAACTCAATTTCGGTAAGCCTCCCGAAAGATGAATTAAACAGATGGTGCGCGACCCCAGGTTTTCCTGTCCGCAGAAAATGGTCGGCCGACAAGGCTGCAGCTTTGCCCTGGGCTACGGAACGCACTGCCATCTGACGTTTGCGGATGACGTTTCCGCAGGCGAAGATGGCGGGTGCCGGATGGCTGATATCAGATGGCGGATGGATTCTCGCTTCGAGGGTTGTCCTGCTTACATGCAGCCCGTGCTCATCCTGTTCCAATCCGAAATCATCGGCAATCTGGTTGTCTTCCCTGCCGGTGGCTATGATTATTGCATCAAATTCCTTTAATAAAACGTTGTCGAAAAATTCTTTTGTGATCAGGGTGTTGAGCCTGAATTCAGCGCCCATCTGCCGTATCATATCAATTTCCGCATCAAGCGCCTGTCGGGGAAGTTTATCTTCGGTAATATGGTAGCGAAGCAATCCGCCAGCTTCCTTATGCTGGTCAAAAAGGACAGCCTGGTGGCCGAGTCGCTGCAGATAGAAAGCTGCGGCCAGACCTGAGGGGCCGGTGCCTATGATCGCGATGCGATGTTGGATGGACGAATTAGGATGTACGATGTACGATGTACGATGGACGATGGACGATGTACGATGTACGATGGACGATGTACGATGTACGATGTACGAGGTACGATGTACGATGTCTGTTTCCAGGCTGGCGGCCCGCTTGAGCAGGCAAATCGACACGGCCCCGTCGATACCGGCCCGATGGCAGGCTTTTTCACAGGGGGCCGGACAGATATATCCGAGAATCAGTGGCAGTGCGATCTCTTCCCTTACAACTTTCAGAGCTTCTTCAAAACGACCTGCTGTAATGAGGCGGTTCATTTCGGGGATGTCCATAAACGCCGGACAGGATCTGCGGCAGGGGGCTTCGCAGTCGCCTACGTGGTCGCTGAGCAGCAGTTCAAGCGCTTCGCGACGGGCTTCGTGAATCTCGTGGGAATGCGTTTGAATGTTCATCCCTTCCTGTACCGGATATTCACAGGCAGGCAGCAGACGGCCGCTATTCAGGTCTTTGACCATGCATACCATGCAGGATGCATGATGCGCTATGCCTTCGGAATAGCAGAGAGCCGGAATGGAAATGCCAAGCAAAGAAGCAGCCTGCATGATGCTCATCCCCTCTTTTGCTTCTACTTCCTTATGATCAATCTTTAACTTCATCGTAAATCATAAATCGTACATCGTACATCGTACATCGTACATCGCACATCGCACATCGTACATCGTACATCGTACATCGTACATCGTACATCGTACATCGTACATCGTACATCGTACATCGTACATCGTACATCGTACATCGTACATCGTACATCGTACATCGTACATCGTACATCGCACATCGTACATCGTACATCGTACATCGTACATCGTACAGCGTACATCGTACATCGTACATCGTACATCGCACATCTGCCATCAGATTCCAAACATTCTCAGCGCATTCCTGGTCGTGACTTCCGCTACTGCTTCCAAAGTCACTCCTTTTATTTCAGCGATCTTCTGAGCTATTAACGGAATATACGACGATTCATTGCGTTGCCCCCGATGGGGTGCAGGCGGCAGAAATGGCGCATCGGTTTCTAAAAGCAAAGATTCCAGAGGCATAGCCGCAACCACATCGGCAAGACCCGATTTTTTGTATGTAACCACCCCGCCGATTCCAAGGTAAAATCCGATAGCAACAGCCCTTTGAGCCTGAGCTACATCGCCGCTGAAACAATGAAACACACCTCTTAAGCCCTTATCCTTCCTGGCTTCCATAATTTCAAGTGTAACTTCCATCGAGTTCCTTGTGTGGATCGCGACAGGGAGCTCATACTCCAGCGCCAGGTCAAGCTGAACATTAAACGCTTCCTTTTGTTCTTTCTCAAATGTTTTGTCCCAGTACAGGTCGATCCCAATCTCGCCTACCGCGTAAAAGCGCAAAGCCCGATCACCCAGGTACTTCTTTACAACCTCAAGTTCATCACGGTAATTCAAACGAACCGAAGTAGGATGCAGCCCCATCATGGTGAAACATACCGCCGGCCACCTGCGACCTGCATCTTGCATCGGCTCTATAGAACCGGAATCGATATTCGGCAGAAAAATGTACTTTACCCCTGCGTCCAGGGCACGGCTAACCACCTGATCCCTGTCGGCATCAAACTCCTCAAGGTAGAGGTGCGCATGGGTATCGGTAAACACGGGATTACTCAAGGATACGGGCGATATCATCCACCGAAATATCAGTCATACAGCGGAAATGCTTTCTGGGACATTCGCTGAACCCGATCTTGCTGCAGGGACGGCACGAAAGCCCGGCAACTTCAGCCAGATATGAAGCCGTTGAGCCCCCGGGCAGGTATGGATACATGCCGAAAGCCGGAATCGTGTTTCCCCATACCGAGACAATTTTTTTGCCATAAGCAGCAGCAATATGCATTAGTCCGGTATCATTTGTAAGCACGGCGGATGACTGCCTCAGCAGTGATGCCGACTGGTTCAGACTATACATGCCGCATGCATTAAAGGCGGGTTTTGAGATCAGGCCAAGGATCTCTTCGCCCCTGGCCCTGTCTTCCCTGCCACCAAGCAGTATCACAGGCTTGCTTAGTTTGCCGATCACTTCTGCTACCCTTGAAGCCGGAAAGATTTTGGTGTTATGTTTTCCGCCAACAACCACCGCGATAAACTCAGGAAAAGGTGGTACTACCTCATCCGCCGAAGAAATAAAATAATCAAGACCACGGCCGTCATTCTTCACACCAGGCTTCTGAACAGCCTTGAAATACCGGTCAACAATATGAACGTCGGGAAGTAAATTCCATTTGAAATTCACGATCAGCCATTTCCTGAGATTCAGCTTGTTGAAATTCCCGTAAGGCCTGCCCAGCATGAGTTTCACGTAAGCCGACCGAAAGTTTCCGTGAAGGTCAGCGATAAAATCGTAATGTTCGGCTCTGAGCTGAGGCAGAAGCCCGCCGAAATTGCCGTCATAAAGCCAGAGTTTATCGATATACGGATTAGCCTTCAGTACCGGCTCAAACTGTTTCTTGGTCAGAAAATGAACCACGGCTCCCGGCAGCTGCTGTTTGATACAACGCACTACCGGCGTGGTCAGGACGATGTCGCCGATGGAAGACAGACGGATGATGAGAATCTTCGCTATTTCGCTACTTAATAAACTCATTATTCTCTTTCTCATAACCAATCGTGGTGGCTGGCCCGTGCCCTGGATAAACAATAGTATCGTCGGGCAGGGTGAAGAGTTTCGTTATGATATTTTCTCTCAGTATTTCGAAGTCACCCGTGGGCAGGTCGGTACGGCC
>Ga0268276_1000686_pt1 | contig 38069 bp, 42 predicted proteins | sample saktaG_4_FD_190145 | JGI IMG/M metagenome (GOLD analysis project Ga0268276, IMG submission 190145) | Saline water microbial communities from Sakinaw Lake, British Columbia, Canada - sak_2010_1_5_45m | ecosystem: Environmental > Aquatic > Non-marine Saline and Alkaline > Saline ...
TTTTCAATTCCTGCAGCAACATCAAGCAAAATAAAATCATAATGTTCAGTTAATTGAGAAACAATTGTTGTAAGTCTTTCACTGTCAACTCTTTTGTAATTATCCAAACTCAATCCTGAAGGAATAAATCTAACTCCCTCTGGGCCATCATAAATAGAATCCTGAACTTGTGCTTCTCCTAACAATACATCATGAAGAGTAATTGGAGAAGATTGCATTCCTAAAATTAATGACAAATTTGCCATCGCAACATCAGCATCAATTAGTAAAACTTTCTGACCCAATTTTGACAAAGCAATTCCTAAGTTAGCTGTAACAGTTGTTTTACCTGTGCCCCCTTTTCCTGAAGCAATTGCAATTACTCTACCCATAAAAATCATCAAATAAACAAAATATTAAATCAAAACAAAAATAAAAAGCTACTCATTGAGGTAAAAATCCAATAAACCCCTAAAAAACACCTTTTTTCTAAAAAACCAATAAAACCTTATAAACATCAAGCCATTTGCGGAATTCTCTTTTTTTCACTCTGCTTATTAATTTGCAAAAGAGATTCTAACTCAATTGAAAGTGCTCGAAGTTCTAAATTTGATAATTCAGAACCGGCTTTAACAATAAAAACTTTCTTATTTAATGGAAACAACATAAACCAATTATCATTTCTCTTAATCAAAACTGATTCTGAATCTGGTAACTCACTTTTAATATAAGATAACATTGCAGTTCCCATTATTCCTTCAGTGTGACCATTTCCTTCACTTGAAACAACAATACTTCCGTCAAGGTTAGTTACTAAAAAAGAATCAACCAAATGTTTTCTTTTCAAAATAGATAAATTTTCTTCAAAATTCTGAGAATAAACATATTTGTGCTTTGATAAAAAATCTTTTAAAAATTCAATTTGAACAATTGGTCTAGCTGTATCATCGTCTAAAACGCCACGCGCAAAATTTTTAAGTAAACCAAATACCATACTCGCTCAAACTCCAGGCAATTTTTATAAATGTAAATTATTTTAATTCGCTCAATCCATACGCTTCAAGCGCACTTTTTTCGTTAATTTGCTTCTCGAATTTCACCGAAAACACACTTGGAAGAAGCTTTGGAAGCTCTTTTAAATCTATTTTATTAACCAAAAGTTTTTCATCAAAAGCGGTGACTAAATCCACTTGCGACCTAGTTAAACCCACTAAATGGAAAAATCCTCTACCTTTTGTTTGATTGTAAAAAAATTCTAAAGCAGCATTACCTTTTAGTGTTCTCTCTGCCGCTAAACACTCTGCAATACACCCAATTATCTCTCCACCCTTAAAAAAAATCGCACCCTCTTCAACAAAGTGTCCTCTTACTGAAAGAACTAAATACCCATTAAAAGATTTTGACAAAAGCTCTTGAGCTTTTTCTGCAAAATCAAAAGGAGCACTACCCTTGCCACTAACTTCTCCAACCGGAAAATTCAAAATCCATCCCACCCTTAAACAAAACAACACTTAAATAATAAAATAACTAGTACTTAAAAATTACTTAAGGGAAAAAAATCACAAAAATACTAAAAAAACATGAAAAAATTATTTCTTTTCTTCAGATTTACTATCTTTCTTTTCCTCAGATTTATTATCCTTCTTTTCATCTGATTTAGTTTCCTTTTTTTCTTCATGCTTGTGCTCTAACTTATCCACTTTTGGTTCAGGTTTTTTTCCTTTTAAAAAAACAACCTTATCAGCGGTATTTTTTAGTGCTGCTGCAGTCATTTCTTCAGCAACTAAAGCAACTGTTTCTTTTCCTTGAGCTTTTGCTTTAATCAAAGCAGGAAGAAAATCACTATCCCTTGTAGCAAAAATAAGAATATCAATATTAGGATTAAACGCAACTTCAGTTGCGTCACATGCCATTACTACATCAACATCGGTTGTTGAAATAATTGGTGAAAACCCTTGATTTACAGTTGCTTCTACTAATTTATCTGAAGCGAACTGATTCAAATAAACCCTTGCAATCTTAATAGAACCAAATTTAACTGATTCCTTTTTTATCAAATCAATGTCAATTCCAAACTCTTTTCTTAGTAAATTTGGGCCATCAACAAAAACAGCAACTCGTTTAGTTTTAGGCTTAAACACTGAATTTAGCCATTTTTGGAAAACCATTTTATTCACTTCTTTTCTTATTCTACTGATTTTGGTTGAAAACTGAATAAAAAACCTTGCATAGCAATAAAGTTATGCAAATCTTAAAAAGCCTAAAAAAAGAGATGAACTCCCTAAAAGATTCAAAAAAGGCACTTATACTTCAAGGCTTCTTTAAAACCAAAAAAGGAGAGTATGCAGAAGGGGACACATTTTATGGAATAACTGTGCCAAAAACAAGAATTGTAGCAAAAAAATATGCAACAGAAATTAGTTTAGAAGATGTTGAAGAATTACTTCACTCAAAAATACACGAAGAAAGATTATGCGCTCTTCTTATTTTAATTCAAAAAGTGAAAAATAAAACTTGTTTGTGTGAAACTAAAAAAGAAATTTATGAATTATATTTGAGAAATACTAAATATATTAACAATTGGGATTTGGTGGATTTAAGTGCACAACATATAATTGGAAAATATTTATTTGAAAATAGAGAAGAACTGCCAATACTTGAAAAAATGGCTAATTCAAATTTGCTTTGGGATAAAAGAATTGCAGTGCTCGCAACATTTTACTTTATTTACCAAAAAGAATTTTCCCACACTTTAAAATTGGCAAAAATTCTTTTGCATGATGAACATGATTTGATGCAAAAAGCAACTGGTTGGATGTTGCGAGAGATTGGCAAAAGAGATTTAGATGTTGAAGAAGAATTTTTAAAAGAAAATTATAAAAGTATGCCAAGAACTATGCTAAGATATGCTATTGAAAAATTTCCTGAAGGAAAAAGAATAAAATACTTGAAAGGAAAGATTTGAGAAACCGAGAATTAAAAAGCAAAGTTTAAAGATAAAGAGTGATATTGATACTTATATGGTTTTACGAACTCTGCCAGCCAAATTGGTTAAAACAATGCGAAGAGTTTATCGCACACACGAATCCAAAGAAAACACACCGCCTACCAAAATACCCGAAAGAATCCGAAAATTTTTTACAAAACTAAAAAATGCAGATAGAAAAGGACCTGATAGTGCACAACACCGAATAGACATTAACAACCCGGGATTTAGAGTAAGAAAAATGAAAATAATGGGAATAAATGTAATAGTAAAACGAACACACGGTATGGAATCGCCAAAACTAATACTGGCTATTAGAAGAATAGTTGACGAACACAATAAACTTCATCCCGACGCGCCATATCTTCTCCAAAAACCAATAGCTTACCCAATCGGTGAACACTTTATCGCAATGAGTGAAGCTAAAATACCTTCAGTGAGAGACATCATAGGAGGAATTATTTCCGGACCTCAAATTATTGAACTAAAAAGAATGCCTAGAGGTCAAGAATTTTTGGAAAGACTAACAATGCAAAATCCACGCCTTAATGTTGAACAGCTGGCGGACAAACTAAGAAAAGACCATTACACACTAATGGAAAACATTGTTGATTCCCCCACATCAGAAGAATTCAGAGGACGACCCTCATTCATGGGGCCATCAAATGTACTTGTCGCAGGGTATGAAAGAGGAAAATTTATTTTTGTGCCGTTAATAGATATGTTTTAACCTAATTTGTTGGACGAAAGAAAGATTTAATTTAAGTGTATAATATAATTAAATTAGTGAATTTTATGACTGAAGAGAAAAAAAAAGTAGGAACTGGGTTTGGAGTAATGTTACTTAAAGAAGGAAAAGTACTTTTAGGAAAAAGACATGAGGATTCAGCCAAAGCTGATTCAGAACTTCATGGAGAAGGAACTTGGACAATGCCTGGAGGAAAATTTGAATGGGGAGAAACATTTAGTGAAGGAGCTGCAAGAGAACTATTGGAAGAAACTGGAATTATTTTGAAAAAATCAAAAGTGATTTGTGTAAATTGCGATAAAAACGAATTTGCTCACTTTGTAACAGTTGGATTTTTAGCAGAGGAATTTGAGGGAAATGCCAAAGTAATGGAACCGGATGAAATAACTGAGTGGAAATGGTTTAATTTGAATGAATTGCCAAAGAAAGTATTTCCCCCAAGTGTGAAAGTAATTGAATGTTACAAAGAAAATAATTTCACAACCGATTAAGAGGGCTCAAAAAAGCGGTTTTTGGAACAAACCAGCTTAGTTTTTAAACCCAATTAAATTAATCTTCATTAATTGTTGCTTACATGCAATATGAAAATGAAAAAGGTGCAGAAAAATGGTTGACGAAAAGAGATTTGAACAAGCTGGACAGTTAAAACCAGGTCATTTAGTATTAATTGATGGAGAAGTTTGTCAAGTAAAAACAACTGAAAAATCAAAGCCAGGAAAACACGGAGCAGCAAAAGTAAGAATAGTTGCATTTAATATTTTTACACAACAAAAAAGAGGATTATTGAAAGCAACTGACGGAGAAGTAGAAGTTCCATTAGTTCCAAAAGGAGATGGACAAGTAGTTGCAATAATGGGCGAAATAGTTCAAATAATGGACGCTACAACTTATGAAATATATGATTCACCAAAACCTGGTGAAGATGTTCCTAATTTAAAATCTGGAGATCAAGTAGAATACCAGAAATATGGTGCAGCAATTAAAATTGTAAGAAAAAGGTAAAGCTAACTAGCTTTATTCTTTTCTAAGTTCTTTTTCTATTTTTTATTTATTTTTCATTTTCAAATCAAAAATTACATTTACTCAAATTAATTAACCTTTACCCACACTACTTACTTATGAAAAAAGCACTTCTTTTAATTTCAGGAGGAATTGATTCGCCAGTTAGCGCAAAACTTGCACAAGAAAAAGGATACGAATTAGAAGCAATTCACTTTTCACAAGAACCTTTTACTGATGCTACACCAAAATTAAAATCACTTGCTTTATGCAAACTCCTTGGATTAAAAGAAATGATTGTAGTAAACTCGGGAGAAGAATTTAAAGAAATTGCTGACAAGAGTTACCGAGAATATTATTTTATTTTAATTAAAAGATTTATGATGAGAGTGAGTGAGAGGATTGCAAAAGAAAAAGGAATTGATTATTTAATTACAGGAGAAAGTTTAGGGCAAGTTTCTTCTCAAACGTTAAGCAACTTAAATACAATTAACCAAAGTACAAAAATAGAAATCCTTCGCCCGGTTTTGTTCATGCATAAACAACAAATAATAGATTTAAGTAAAAAATATAATTTTTTTGAAACTAGCAAAGGCCCAGAAATGTGTGATGCACTTGCAAGCGGAACTCCAAGAACACAAAGCACAATAGAACAATTAAACATTGAAGAAGAAAAATGCAAAATGAATGAACTTATTCAAAGTGCAATCAAAAAGATAACAATTGAAGATACAAATCAAAAAATAGAGTTACCAAAATCACTTAATATTTGTAAATGAATTTTAAAAAGGTTGAAAAATTATGGAAATAGCCCAGTACACAGGAAAACCATGCCGAACAAAAATGGCTTATGAGTTTTTGCCAAAAAAGCAAATCACAGTTAACCTTGAGAAAGCGTGTGAAGAGATAGCAACTATTGCAACTATTGAAATTAAAACAAAAGTACTACTAATGTTAAAACTTGATTATGCCACAATCTCCCTCTTCCCTTCAGGAAAACTTTTGATAAGAGGAGAAAGAGAGGAAACTAAAGCCAAAGAACTAGCAAAAAAAATATTATCTACTCTTAAAGAAAGCGTTAAATAGACAAAAGGACTAATTCTAAACATACTTTGGGGCAGATCAATTGATCACCCAGCACAAAAGCTTCAAAGAAATAATGGAGGAGATAAAAAATGGTAAATTACGTAGAAGCAATGAAAAAACCATTCTCTGACTTAAAGACTTTAGGAATTGGAGCAGTAATAGGCGCAATCCCTTTAGTTAATATGCTTGTAAGCGGATACGGTGCAAAAACTGCCGAAGATGTTTTAAGCAAAAAAAATAAGTTAAGAGTATGGGCAGTAGCGGATTTGGGAGAATATATCATAAAACTAATAATGATGTTAATAATCCAAATTGGATATATGATAATCCCTGCAATAATAATTGCAATAGGATTCGGAAGCGCACTATTAACGGCTTTGCCTATAATAATGTCTAATCCAAGCGATATGACAACAATAATGAACTCAATACTGCCAAGTCTAGCAGTTGGAGCACCAATAATCACAATAGGAGCTATTCTATTATTAGTTGCAGCATTCTTGTTGCCAATGGCAATAATGAAGTGGCTAAAAAAAGATAAATTAGGAGCAGCTTTCTCAATTGGAAGTGTTGTAAAAAACGCATTAACTATGGATTATATAGTATCACTAATAGTAATCTTTGTTTATGCAATAGTTCTATCAATAGTAGCTATGATAATAGGAATGATATTGTTAATCATCCCAGTAGTTGGACCTATACTAATGATGGTAGTAAGTGGCGGAATAATGTTCACACTAACAACAACACAATATACTATTTTAGCACAAGTAGTAAAAGATTAAATATAATTTTGCTTCGCAAAAGGCCCGTATTGACCTTTTGCTGAGGTTCTTTTTTTATTTTTTTAAACTAAAACAACCCCTACCAAAAACCCTTAAAAGAACTTAACTCCTAATTAATTCAAAACAAAACGAGTTGAAACACTTATGAGTGATACTGGAAAAGATTGTTTGTTCTGCAAATTTGCAAAACATGAAATTCCTTGCGAAATTGTTTACGAAAATGAAAAAGTAATGGCGTTTTTGGATATTAACCCTGCAGGAGAACTTGTTGGGCACACTTTAGTAATCCCAAAAAAACATTTTACGGAACTTGAGGATATTAATGAAGAGTATTTAACAGAAATTATAAAAGTGATAAAAAAATTGTCAAAAGCAATAAAAAAAGCTTCAGGTGCAGAAGGGTTAAATTTGATTCAAAACAATGGAAAAGCAGCGGGACAATATATAATGCACGCACACTTTCACTTAATACCACGAAAACACGCAGATAACATAATAATTAATGAAAACAGAAGAAAAACTAAACCAATGGAACTATTTGAAACTGCTAAAGCCATTAAAGAAGAACTCTAAAATCGGTTCGGATTTTGGTTTCTTCAAAGGCGAAGAGGGTTTAGAATCCAAACACTCAAAGTATTAATCAAACCTTGGCCATATATAGTGCAAAGGAAAAAAGCATGCTGAATTACTATTCAGTATGTCCCAACACTTTTTTTCTTGAAAACAAAATAGTTCCAAAATTGGAGCAAGACTTCATCAAAGGCAAATAATCACCCTTAAAATTGGGTTTTGCTCCAAAAAATAAATACGCCGGCAAAAAGGATTAGAAAGCTTTAAAGAGCTCTTGCTAAATAAAAGTTTGTGAAGGTTGGGGACATATGGACATTAATCTAGAAGAAATAGAAAAGTCAGACGGCTCTCCTTTTGTTGAACGATTTGAAGAATTTTTCAACGTTCAATACAAAAAACAAATTGAAAGAATTGTTGAATCCTACCCTGAAACACGAAGTGTAACAGTTGATTTTAAAATACTTGAAAAATTTGATCCTACATTAGCTGATGAATTACTTGATAGTCCTGATTCGGTTCTTGAAGCCGCACATACTGCAATTCAAAATATTCACCTACCTACACTTACTACAGAAACTTTCAAACCACATGTTCGATTTAGCAACATGCCTCGCGATAGAGAAATCAGCGTAAGAAATGTTGGTTCAAAACACATTGGAAAAATGTTAAGTGTTGAAGGGCTTGTAAGACAAATCACTGATGTATTGCCAAAATTAACAATGGCGGTTTGGAAATGTAGAAGATGTGGAAACGTTTACAAAATCCCACAAGACAAACAACAATTACACCCGCCAAGCATGTGCGAATGCCACTCAAAAGAATTTTCACTTGAAGAAGAAAAGAGTGAATTTATTGATTATCAAAAAGTACAAGTACAGGAAACTTTAGAAAAATTAAAAGGAAACGAACAAGCAACTTATTTGGATGTTTATGTTAGTGATGATTTAGTAAACAAAGTTGCAGCAGGAGATAAAACAAAATTTGTTGGAGTACTAAGATTAGTTCCTCCGCAAAAAGATAAGAAAACTGTTTATGGTAGATTTTTAGAAGTAAATTCTTTGGAAGAAACAGCAAAAGAATTTTCTGAAGTTGATATTACTAAAGAAGAAGAAGTTGCAATAAATAAACTTTCAAAAGATCCAAAAATTTATGAAATGCTTGCACAAAGTATTGCACCTGCAATTTATGGACATGATGTTGTGAAAGAAAGTATTGCTCTAGAATTATTTGGAGGAGTAACAAAACACTTACCAAATAATCAAAAAATCAGAGGAAACATTCACGTACTTTTAATTGGTGACCCTGGGTGCGGGAAGTCACAATTACTACAAGCAGCGCACAACATTGCTCCAAAAAGTATTTACGTATCAGGAAAAACTACTTCAGGAGCAGGACTAACTGCAACAGCTGTTAAAGATGAATTTGGAGAAGGAGGATGGACTCTAAAAGCAGGAGCACTTGTTTTAAGTTCTGGGGGAGTCTGCATGGCAGATGAATTAGACAAAATGGATCCAGAAGATAGAAGTGCACTGCACGAAGCAATGGAACAAGGAATAATTTCAGTTGCAAAAGCAGGAATAGTTTCTCGATTCAAAGCAGATACTTCACTCTTAGCAGCAGCAAATCCAAAATATTCTAGATTTGATAAATTTACTCCGTTTTTAGAACAAATTGATTTACCCCCATCACTAATTTCAAGATTTGATTTATTTTTCATGATAAGAGATGTATTAGATAAAACTCAAGATACAAAAATTGCTGAACACATTCTAAAAACTCACCAAAGTGGGGAAAAATTAATGCAGTATAGTAAAAAAGGGCAAGCATTACAAAAAGAAGAAAAAGAAGATATTGATAAAAGAACAAAACCAATAATTGATGCAGAAATATTCAAAAAATATGTTTCACTTGCAAGACAAAAATGTTTCCCAATTTTAAGCCAAGAAGCGGTTAATAGAATTTCTGATTTTTATGTTGGACTACGTGACCAAGGAAGACAACAAGGGGCATACGCTGCAACTGCAAGACAGTTAGAGGGACTAGTAAGATTATCTGAAGCAAGTGCAAGAGTTAGAATGAGTGACACTGTAGAAGTACAAGATGCTGAACGCGCAATTAGACTTGTAAAAAAATCTTTAGAAGAAACTGTAACTGATCCAGAAACAGGAAGAATTGATATTGATATAGTTACAACTGGAATAACACAATCAAAACAGAATGCAATAAGTTTAATCTTGCATATAATTAAGGAACAAATGGGAACAGGAATTGATATGGTCCCATACGAAGAAATAGTTCTCAAAGCAATGGAAAAAGGAATTGATGAAGAAAGAGTGAAAGCTGCTGTTGATGAACTTACAAAGAAAGGGGATATTTACTCTCCGCGCCACCACTTCTTAAAACCCACCGCAACTAAATCAGGGCAGTAAAAAAAAGAGCTTTTTGAATCAAACAAATACTAATTTAAACAAAAAAAGACTCAATAGTAAGTGATGAAAAATAAAATAATTGCTAAAAAAGCAAAACCAATTCAAAAAGAAGAAAATTGGTTAACTAAAGATGCTATTAACAAATTAGCAATAACTTTTTTACTAATCGAATTAATAGGAATATTTGTTGCTCAAAACCTTTACACGCAAGGATATGCACAAGCACTTTTTACTGAAAATATAAATGATGCAGTAAATGGATTGTATTTATTTGGAATGATAATTTTTTCCACAATAATACTTTTACTCGTTTTAAAATTCAAAAGATCAAATAAACTTATTTGGGCAATGGAAATGCTTGCAATATTTTCTACTTCAATAATAGTATTCTCTTCATTTTTTCCAAATGATTACATAATAGCTTTACTTTTGAGTGCAATACTTTTCGGATTAAGATATTCTCAAATAAAAAATGTTACAAGAAGAACTATTGCTGCATCAATAGCTGTAATGGGAGCAGGAGCTTACATTGGAATTTCGCTCGGATTAATACCACTAATAATATTTGTAACAATACTTTCACTTTACGATATTTTAGCAGTGTTCTTTACAAAACACATGGTACAAATTGGAAAAGAATCCACTCAAAATAATTTTGCTTTCACAATAGCAATACCAACAAAATTACACAACTTTGAACTTGGAAACGGAGATTTAGTAATTCCACTTGCAATTGCAGCAAGTATTCTAACAAACGGACCATTTCAGCATAACTGGTTAATTTCAGGATTAGTTCTTGGAATGAGTTTTTTAGGACTAGGATTAAGCGTTCAATTTGTTTCCCAATACAAAAAAGCTATGCCAGCACTCCCCCCACAAACACTACTAATGCTTCTTGCAATACTACTAGGACTAATACTTGGCGCATAAGTGCATGCAACCCAAAAACTCTTCTTGATTTTGCCTCTAAGAAGCGATTTATATAAGTTTTGTTAAGAAGAATAATTAGACAGAAAATAATAATGTGATCAAAATGCAAAACTACGACGAATTACTTTCAAAAGCTTACAATAGCATTCCAAAAAAAGCACTTACTCAAGAAAGATTTGAAATACCAAGAGTAGAATCATTCTTACAAGGAAGTAAAACCATAATGAGAGGATACAATACTTTAATTGACACAATGAGAAGAGACAAAAAGCACTTCATAAAATGGTTAATGAAAGAAACTGCACTTCCAATCAGCGAAGGAAATAACCAATTAACAATAAACGGAAAAGTAAACTCATACCAATTAAACAAACTAATTGAAACTTATTTTAAACAATTTGTACTTTGCCCTGAATGCAAAAAACCTGATACAAAAGTAATTACTGAGGGCGGAACAAAATTATTAAAATGCGAAGCCTGCGGAGCAGTAAAATCTGTTGCTGGACTTTAATATTTTTAAAAAATAAACAATTCAAAAACCTAAAACAAAAAAACTAATTAAAAAAAATAAATAAATTAAAAAAAGTGAATTTTATGATAGCAAAAAAGTGGGAAATTGATTCACGAGTAATTTTAGCAGTATGCGATAAGGAAAACTTAGGAAAAACGTACGAACAAGGAGAACTTTGTTTTAAAGCAAGCGAGAAATTTTATGGTGGAGAAGATATTACTCAAAAAGAACTTGAAGAATTATTAACACAAGTTGATTCAGCAAATTTATTTGGAAACAAATGTGTGGATATTGCACTTAAAAAAGGATTAATAAGTGAAAAAAGTGTAATCACAATTGCTGGAATAAAACACGCTCAAATATACAGAACCTAAAAAACATTCAAAAAAACTCTAAAAAGAGAGGTTTTAATACCTTGACTTGAACTAATTATATAATTACAATTGGTGAGAAACTAGTGGCAAACTTTAATTCGCAAAAAAGAAAAAATCAAATGAACTTTAAGAAAAAAGCGGCTTCGCCAGCACCTACTACTACTGAACAACCTGAAATGGGTTACACAAGAATGCGACTTCCTAATTCAAACGAACTTGAACAATTTGCACTCGTAACACAATTAATGGGATCAAACCAAATAAGAGCGGTTTGCGAAGATGGAGAAGAAAAACAATTTAGAATCCCGGGAAAATTATTAAAAAAAGTTTGGATAAGAGAAAATGATGTTATTATTGTAAAATTATGGGATTTTCAGCCAACCAAAGGAGATGTAGTTTGGAGATACTTAGGAAACCAAGTAGAATGGTTGAAGAGAAATGGAAAATTAAATAGATTACCTTTCTAAAAAAATTTCTTTCTTTTTTAAAAACAAACTAATTCAAACTATTTAAAAGAACAAATAACTAGGGAATGAGTATGGATTACAAGGAATTAACTGATAGTGACTTACTCAAAGAGCACTTACACAAAGAAAAAAGATTAATCAAGGATGAAAACACAAGAGCGGTTTTTAATAAAGTATTTGATACAGCAACAATTGCAGCAGTTCACGAACTAGCAAGAAAAAGATTCTTTGACGAAATAGAATTTGTTATCTCAACAGGAAAAGAGGGAAATGTTTTTCGATGCATTGCAAAAAACAATCACTACGCACTAAAAATATTCAAAGTAGATACTTCTGATTTTAAACACATGACTCAATACATCACCGGGGATGAAAGATTCAAAGATGTGCGAAAAGATAAACTTGAAATAATTAAACTTTGGACAAAAAAAGAATTTAGAAACTTGGAAGATTTTACAAAAGCAAAAGTAAGAGTGCCAATTCCAATTGCACTAAATAGAAACTGCTTACTGATGGAATTTATTGGCGAGAACGGAATTGCAGCACCTAGATTAAAAGAAAAACCTTTTACTGACCCTTTGGAAAAATACGAATTACTTTGCGAATACATTGCAAAACTAGTAAACGCAAAACTGGTTCATGCAGATTTAAGCGAATATAATATTTTAAACAACAACAATGAAATGGTAATAATTGATGTGGGACAAGCGGTTACTACAATGCACCCAAGTGCAAAAGAATTTTACACAAGAGATATTATGAACATGAGTAAATATTTTGAAAAACAGGGAGTGGATACTGATTTTGATAAAATGTATGCTAAAATAAAAGAAATATCTGAGAGAACCAAAAAAGTAAGAGTGAAAAAAATAAGAAGAAAAAAAGAATAAATTAAATAAGTTCATCTTTGTGCTCATTAATATGCATCTTCAAATCAGCGAATGTTTTCAATAATAAAAAGAAAATAAGCACAAATGAATTAAAGAAACCTAAAGACAAAAAAAGTGTTCCAAAAATTATAGTTAAATGCATTGGAACTATTCTAATATAAGGCCTAAACATTAATTTTCCAATATAAAAATTGGTTTGACCAAAAGAATAATTTTTGATCTTCTTTGAATAATACAAAAATGAAAACAAGTGATTAACAAAGAAAATAATTAAAGTAATCAAAAATATTGGAAGGAAAGTTGAAAAATTAATAGGAACTAAAGAAACAAACCCGCTTGGAGCAAAGGAAAACACTAATAGAAAAATCATATACCCTAAATGAAACCCATTGTAATGCACTAAAAAAAAGAAGGACATAAATAAACTCATTGCCAAGAACCCAACATTTTCATTTTGAGAAAAAGATATTTTTAGCATCTTTAGAAAATTAAATAAACCAATTATTACACTTTGCCCCCAATAAACCCACAGAACTTCAATTAAATTCCAACCAAAAAGAACAGCAAGAAAAATGGTTAATAAATTTGAAATCAATAAAGATACAGCAGTTGGATCTTTCTTAATAGTATTATACAACCCAAAGCTCAAAATATTTAAAACGGAATAAAAATTCATAGAAAATAGAGATAAAATCATTTATTTAAAACCTTGCAAACACAATATAGTTTAGAAGTGAAGGATAATGCAGGTAGAAGGAAGAGTTTGGAAAAGAAGAATCAGCGTAGGATGGCTGATGGTTTGTTTATTATTACTCTCTTGGGGAGTAGTTTGGCTAGGAAATGACCTTGGATGGTGGACAATAGCTTTTCCAATAATACCCATATTATTAATTATTTTTGCACTATCATTGATAGTAAATCAAATACTAAGCTTTTTTTACTGAAACTGAATGTTTCAAAACATGAAGTTTTAAGTCAGCAATTGTTTTTAGACAAACAAAAACTAAAACTGCAAGTACGGGTAAATTAAAAATATAAAAAATTATTGCAATAAAGATAAAAAATTGAAGTGGGCCTGCACGAATAAAAATAGAAATAAAATAATTTTTAATTTCTTGAATATTTTTTACAGTCTTGTCAAAATACAAAAAAGATACTAAGTGACTAATAAAAAAACTCCCAAAAAGCACAAGCATACTAATAACATGTCCTGCAAGTGCTCCAGAAGGCACAATTTGGAACGGGCTTAATATTAATGCCACCCCTATCGAAAAAAGCATAACTACAAACAAAAAAACCCCACAAACAAAAAAATAAATAAAACTAATAAAAATTAATATAACACTTTGCCCAATAATGGTTGGTTTTGGCCCAGTATAATCTTTAGGTGGAGAAGGATGCAATATATTCCAAGCAAGTTTCAAATAATCAAAAAATAAAATTATCACTGTTTGAACGCAATAAACTACAATAATACCAACTAAAGATAATTGTCCAAGTATAGCAAAAACAGCAACTAATAAATTTGAAACTATAAGAAGTAAAAATGAAGGGTCCTTAAAATTTTCTTTAGAAAATAAATTTGAAAGGTTGAGAAATCCACCCATATGACAAAAAGAACAAACCAACTATATAAATTACTTCTTTTAACTATTCAAAAAAACCATGATTTTATCCCCCTTTCCAAAAGGTTGATAAACTTGAATATATAAGTTAATAATATGGAAGAGAACGTAAAAATCCCTGAAGAAAGAATAGGTGCACTAATTGGGCCTAACGGAAGTATAAAGAAAAAAATTGAATTTCAAACAAAAGCTAAACTAGAAATTAATTCTGCTGAAGGAGATGTTTTAGTTACTGGTGAAGGGGAAGCATTTTTTAGGGCTCACGATATTGTAAAAGCAATTGCAAGAGGGTTTTCTCCAAAAAGAGCATTTACACTTTTGAAAGATGATTATTTATTAAAAATAATTGATATTACTGAATACACTGGAAAAAATGGATCTACTCAAAAAGCAAGAAAAGGAAGAGTAATTGGAAAAGAAGGAACAGCAAGAGAAGAAATAGAGAAAAAAACTCATTGTTTAGTTTCAGTCTATGGAAAAACAGTTGCAATTATTGGATTAGCTGATGAAATAGAAAGTGCACAAGAATCCGTGCAAATGCTTCTTTCAGGAGCAAAACACGAAACAATGGAAGCATTCTTACACGGCGGAAGAAGAGAAAGATTTGAACTGTAAAAAGCAATTTTTTAAATTAAAAATAAGTTTTAGCGACAAAGTTAGCTTAAATTGTCAAAGATTAACTTAAAGCCCAAGAAGATTTGGCTTATAAATGTTTTGGGCTTTTTTATTATCGTTAAGAAAAAAGCCTTTATTGATTGGTGAGCAAATTGAGTGAAGAAAAGAAACAAAAAGTTGTTACAGAAGACGGAAAGCCAGTTGCACTTGCGGTTGAAAACCTTGAGAAGGAATTTAAGGAACACTCAGTTGCTGAATTCTTCAAAAAGAATAAACAAATGATTGGATTATATGGAAAAGTTAGAACACTAACAATGGTAATCCACGAATATGTAACTAATTCTTTAGATGCTTGTGAAGAAACAGGAATTCTGCCAAACATTGATGTAAAAATTGATGAACTTGGAGAAGAATATTATGAAGTAACTGTTAGTGATAACGGACCGGGAATTTCAATTGAAAATGTTGGAAAAGCATTTGGTAAGCTCTTAGCAGGAACTAAGTTTCACAGATTAATGCAATCAAGAGGACAACAAGGAATTGGAGCAGCAGGATGCACAATGCTATCACAAATGACTACAGGAAAAGCTTCAAAAGTTATTACTGGAAAAGAAGGAAAAAAAGCAATTGCTCTAGAAATAGTAATTGACCCAAGAATGAACGAACCAAAAATTTCAAACTTAAAAGAACTTGATAAAGAATTTCACGGAACTAGTGTTCAAGCAAAATTCAAAGGATGCTTATACAGAGATTCTGACCAAGGGCCACTTGAATATTTGAAGAGAACTGCAATTGCAAATCCGCACGTACAAATTAATTTTAGAGATCCAATGGGACAAAAATTTTCTTTCAAAAGAACACACAATGTATTACCTGAAAGACCAGCTGAAATAAAACCACACCCAAAAGGAACTACTGTTGATGATATTTTAACTTACTGTAAATCTTCAAAAGGAAGAACAGTTGCAAGTTTCTTAAATAATGATTTTGACAGAATGGGTGCTAAAGGAATTGAAGAAATTAAAAAGAGAGTACACTTTGATATGAATAAAGATCCTAAAACTTTAACTTGGGAAGAAGCAGAAGAAATAATTAAAGCATTCAAAGCAATTGATTTTATCGCTCCAACTACTGATGCATTAAGACCAATCGGAGAAGACCAAATTAGAAAATCTCTCCAAAGCATAGTTCAGCCTGAATTTTTAACAGTACTAACTAGAAAAGCAGCAGTATACTCTGGAGGATTTCCTTTCCAAGTAGAAATTGCAATTGCTTACGGCGGAGGAGCTGGAAAGAAAGTTGGAGACCAAACTTCAATGGATATAATGAGATTTGCAAACAGAGTTCCACTTTTATTTGATACAGGAAATTGTGCACTAACAAAAGCAGTTCAATCAGTTGATTGGAAAAGATATGATATCAAAGACCCTAACACTGCCCCAGTAACAGTATTTGTTAATTTTATTTCAGTACACATTCCTTACACAGGCGCAGGAAAACAAGCAATAGCTGATGAAGAAGAAGTGTTAGAAGAAATTAGATTAGCTTTAATGCAAACTGGAAGAAAAGCAGGAATTTATATTGCTCACAAGAGAAGAGAAGTAGAAAACCAACAAAAAAGATTAATGTTCTACAAATATATTCCAGAAATCTGCAGAGCTTTAAGTACAATTACTAAAGCAAATGAAGAAGGACTAAAGAAGAACATGGAAAAAATGGTTCTTGCTAAATTAGAAATAGAAAATGAAAAAGATGAAGAAGAAAGAAAAAGAACTGAAAAAACACTTGCAGATGATGACAATAGTTTTGTTACAAAACCAAAAGTAGAAAAAGCAGATAAAACAAAAGAAGAAAAAAAAGAGGGCAAGAAAGATAAAAAATAAATTTTAAAATGTGGTGAATTTTATGACAGCAAAAGAAAAAGGAAAATCAAAAACAATTGAAAAGGTTTCACCTAAAGAAATTGCGGATAGAATAAAAGGCACTGCAGAAAGTATGGTTAAACAAATTGGAAAACTTGAAGACCCTGAATTTCGAACAATGCAAAGAGGAAAAAGTAATGTACTTTGGGATGAAAAGAAAGGATATTTAGAATTAGGAGAAAAAGAAGTATCAAGAACTTTTTTGAATATTGCACACGCAAGAAAATTCATGCAAACAAGCATGATAATGGCTAAGACACGAGAATACTTAGAACACAACAAAACTGCATCTATTCGTGAAATTTATTATGAATTAAAACACACAGTTGCAGATACTAAGGAAAACACTTTTGAAGGACAGGATGAAAGTGACCCAATAATAGTTGATCTTGAACACTCAGTTGATACTATTAGAGAAAAATTAAACTTACACGCAAATCCAAAAGGAACTCTTTATGGAGATATAACTTTGCTTGATAGAATGCACCACAACGATAAGTTCAACGCATCAAAACTCGGAAGAGGCGGATGGAGTATAATGTCAAGAGTAGAACCTGAAGAAATTGAAATTGTTGATTCAAACGCTGAATATTTGTTAGTATGCGAAACAGAAGCGATTTATGAAAGACTTATTGAAGAAGGTTATCCAAAAGAAAACAAATGTATCTTAATTGGAATTGGAGGACAAGCTGCTAGAGGAGCTAGAAGATTAATCCACAGAATACACAATGAATTAGATTTACCAACAATAGTCTTCACAGATGGGGACCCTTATGGATGGTATATTTACTCAGTAATAAAACAAGGATCAATGGCACTAGCTGCACACTCTGAATTTATGTCAGTTCCTGAAGCAAAATATATTGGAATGACTATTGATGATGTAAAAGATTACAAATTAGAAGCTGTTACAGAAAGAATGACTGATGGAGATATAAAAAGAGCAAAAGAAATGCTTGCTTACCCTTGGTTTCAAAACAAAGAATGGCAAGACCAGTTGAAAAAAGCCTTGGACCAAAAAATCAGAATAGAACAGCAAGCACTAGCAAACAAGAGATTAGATTTTGTTGCAACACACTACTTGCCTGAAAAGATTAGAAACAAAACATTCTTGCCTTAAATTAATTCGCTTTTGTATTTTGACGAATAATTTTATTTGTCCAAGTCTGTCTTAATTTTGGTATATCCACTTTTTTATTTGCCCCAGAAACTGAACGAACAACTTTTACATTAGCTACAGATAAACGCTTTAAAAAATTTGGATCTAATTGCATATCAAGCAAATATTTTTCTGCGGTTGATTGCTTCAACCCAAAAACTCTTCTAAGTAATTTAGGAGAAATAGCTAGTCCAGAACGCGAAAGTGAAAAAACAAAATCACAAATAACTTTGTAATTGTGCTTGAGTCTTTTTTGCGGAACAAGTTGTATACCAACTGTAGCTCTTGACACTTTAACACCAACTTCAGCTTGACGTCTAGTGAATTCTTTAAGAACTTCATTAAGCAATAATCCAACTGACTGTTTTGTGCCCGAAACAACCCCTGATTGGGTTCGTCTTGCTCCAATCAATTCATTTACAGAAATAAAAATTTCTTTTTTACCTTCGACTTTTGCAGTAGCAATCTTTTCGCGAACATATTTTGAAACTGCCTGTTTTTTTGCCACATTAACAAAATGCATTCCATGTCCGCGGGTTTTTCCACCATGATTAAGTCCATTTCGAATAGCAATTTTTCGAACGCTTTCAGAACTAATAGGTAAACCAGTTTTAGAAACTACCTGCGCTACTTGAGGATACGATGCAAGACCCCTACTAGATACTAATAAATCTTTGACAAACCCCACTTGCTCCTTAGGAAGTGAAGAAAACTTTCCGCCAGAACCACGAGACAACACAGATTTTCTTTTTGGATTCAACATCAAATCACTTCGCATCATTTGAAATCAAAAAACTTTGGGCTTTTTCAACTTCTCCGCTTGAGAGAAGCTCAAATAATCTTCTTGTATCCAAACTTTTTAAACCTGCTTCCTCTACATTTTTCTCCAAAATATTTATTCCAAAATCAACCACACTCTTTTTTTCATTCTGAATGGATTTTAATTGTTCAATTTTTTTCTGAAATGATTCTGTAGAAAAATCCTTTGAAATTGAAAACACTGCTTTATCTTTGTACTTTGAAATATCAAGAGAAACATCTGATTGAGTAAATCCTTTTGCTAAAGAACCTGAAAGCTTTATTCTTACTAATGGTTTAACTTCAAAATCGCTAGAAAGAAATTCTACTAATTTTTCATTAAACTTTTTTACTACTTCCTCTGGTTTTGCATTATCAAACTTTAATTTTTCATAAAATAAGTTTCTTTGAATTTTGAAAGGAACAAAAGTTAGTTTCTTTGAAATTGTATCAAATAAAAAAATTCCTTTTCCGCCTTTCGCTTCCATACTCTTCATTTGAGTAAAAATTGCAGAACCAGTTAAAAGAAACCTTTTGTTTCCTAAATTCTGCTCATTAGTCCAATGCAAGTGGCCATCAATAATCAAATCAAACCCTTCAGGAAGATCTGCTAATGAAAGAGAAGCAATTGATTCATCATCAAAAGGCAAAAACTCAATAAATGATTGATGAAGTAAAAGCACATTAGAAGCATTTTCTACTGGTTTAGGATTATAAGTAGAAAGAACAGTTTTAGCAAATTTTTCTGGAACTCCACCAAGCCCATGAATGCAAACTTTTTCACCATTTTTATTTAATTCAACAAATCCTGCGTGAACGTGAACCAAACACCCACTCTCTTCTAAAATGTCTAAAGCATTTGCAAAATCCTTTCCTCGATGTTCATGTGTTCCATGAATTCCAATAATTGGAATACCTTTAACATTAACTGAAGAAGAATTATTCATTTGAATTTTATTTAATATAGAAACACTACCATTGTTCTTTGAAAAACTTTCAAAAGTCTTTAGCCAAACTTCTTGAGTAGGAGTTGATTCATCAAACAAATCTCCTGCATGAAGAATATAATCAACTTTATTTTCCTTGAACATTTCAATTGATTCAACAAAACGTTCAAAAGATTCATTGTACCTATCCTCTCCTTTGAAACCAAGGTGCGAATCAGAAAAAACCCCTAAAAGCATACAATACTAATAGTTCAAAAGGATTAAATTAGTTGGCGTTAAATAGAGGCAAAAAAGAGCAAAAAGACTATTAATATGCAATACAACTATTTCTTACTACCCAAAAGAACGGATTTAATTTCCTTTGTAAGTTTAATGATATTGGTTTTCCCAAAAGACTCTACTTCAATTACTTTTCTATCTACTAAACGTTGAATTATTCTATGACTCTTAACTTTACCAATTCCTTCAATTCGAGTAATCTCTGCTTGAAGAACTTTACCATCATTATCAATTAATTTTTGAACAACTAACTTTTCTTCCTTATTCAAAAATTGCACTAAAGTACTTGTAACTTTCACTAAATCATTTTGTTTATTCTCAAGTCTTGAACTCATGAAAAAGAAAACAATTGCGCCAATTACTATCCCTGCAAGAATAAACACAGGAACTAATTCAGTGAGAAAATGAACTCTCTCCTCGTGCTGGCATACCCCATTAATTGTACAAACAGTAGGATTAGTCAAACTAATTAAAACAGGAGAATAAATAATCAATCCCACAAGGCAAATTAGAATAACTAAACCAATAATGGTTTTCTTATTTGACAAATCAAACTTAATATCCATAACCAAAATTATACTCTAACGAGTTTTTAATTACTTCTTAAACGCCCTGAAAAACAGACAAAAGCAATGGTTTCACTAAAACATATGTATGGTTTCAGCACCAAATTTCATAAGGAGATGATAATATGGAAAATAGAAAAAATAAAAAACTTTGGATAGGTGCAATACTGGCCTTAATTCTATTAGGGATAATTACAGTATCTGCAATAAATTTAACTAACTCTGATCCAACAACAGAAATAAATTCAACCCCATCAACTTGCAACCAAGGAGGGACTGTAAGTCAAAATGAAACAGGCCTTTGCAGTTGCAAAGGGAGCTGCCAAAAGACTTGCAACGACAGCTGTACTTGTAATACAAAAACAAAATCAAGTTGTGGATGCAAAAAAGAATAACTCTAAAATTAATTAAAATTTTGTTAGAATAATAAAGGAGCAAAAACTTTTTCATCTATTAATTCTGAATCAGAGTTTGCTTCTTTAGTTGTTCTAGCACAAGAAAAGAAAGCACGTATTCCGCCTTCTTTTGAATATGCTTTTGCTAATTTGAAAGGAATTGATTTTATTGTAATAAAACAATTGTAAGTTTCAAGTTCACTCAAATCAAGCGATAATTCAGTTTGAGAAACTAATATAATTGAACAACCGCACTTAAGTAAATTTCTTGCTAACAAAAATAAATCGTTCTTATTTGTCTTTTCGTTATAAATAATTGCAGCTTTTCCTTGAACTGTTACAGGCATTCCGCCCGAACCACTAATCGGATCAAAATAAACATAAGCTTTTTCTTTTAAAACCAAACAAAAAAGTTCTTTTTCTGGATCTTTTAACTTTACTTTTAATTTAGGGAATTTTTCAGTTACACTATCGCCTAGTGCAATTTCTAATTCTTTAGAAGAAAACAATTTTGAAAAACTCTTCCCCCTAACTGCAAAAGTTTCACTTGAATATTTATCCTCACATAAAGGTACAACTTTTTTAGATAAATCTTCTAGAGAAGAAAAATCAAAACATTGTGAAAGAAACAAAGAGTGAATTCCAAAACAAGTTTTTAATATATTAACAATTTTCTCTGGTTCATTTGAAGGAATAATTAATCTTCCAACAGTGTAATTAATATTTTCAGTTTTTATTTTTTCATGATCCAAATAAAAAGAAATATTCTTCTTTAATCTAGCAACCATAAAGGAACGAACTGCAGAACTTTTAATTGCGATTTCAGGAGCAACTAAAACTATTACACAATTTGGTTCAAACATAAAATTCACTTCTTTAATCTAAAACGCTTTCTATCCGTTCTGCGCTTTGCATTAATCCTTGAAATCATCCCCACAGCATTTTGAGAATACCCACTTACCGAACTGGCTTTTATTCCACGCGAAAGAAGTTGCTTTCTTCTTTCAAGTGAAACAGAACCAAAAGGTTTTATGATAACATTACCAAAACGCTGTTTAATTGCAGAAATAACTTTTCTTTCAAGTTCAAGAGCAAATCCTTTTCCTTTAAAATCAAAAAGTTCTTTATCTAAGTTAAAAAAAGGATAATTAAGAACACGCAAAACTGGGGAAGATTTTAAAAAATCGCACCCTTGATATTCCATTATCCCAATACCTTTTCCAATTAAATGCGGATGCTTTTCCAAAGCTAATCTTAATCGATGACTGGAATAAAACAGAGGATCAGCAGGAGAACCACGAGTTGCAACAACATCAAACTCAATAGAACCAAGTTCCCCAATACCCTTTGATTCAAAACCCTTAGGCGGAACAAGCTTTAACCCCAAAACATTCAATTTATTCATAACTAAACTTTATCCAGAGGAAAATAAAAATGTGCCTAAAATAGAGCAAGTTTATTAATAAAAGAAAAGTAATCAATTGTGTTCAAAATGAAAACAAAAATCGGTTTTGATAATAAAAAATACTTTTTAGCACAAACTAGTGCAATAATTGAAAGATGTGATAAATTCTCCAAATTATACCTTGAAATAGGAGGAAAATTGCTATTTGATGGGCACGCTTCAAGGGTTTTACCAGGATATGATGGAAGAAACAAAATTAAATTATTGAAGAAATTAAAGAAACAAATTGAAGTACTTTATTGTATTAATTCAAAGGAACTTGAGAAAGGAAAAACTTGGAGTGATACTGGTTTAACTCTTGATAAACTTGCTATAAAAGAAACTAGTGAATTGAAGAAAAATAAAATAAAAGTTCTTGGAATAGTTGCTACTAGATTTAATGGAGAGAAAAAAGCAACTCAATTAAAACAAAAACTCAAAAAACATAAAATTGATTTATTTTACACAAAAGAAATCAAGGGATACCCAAATAATTTGAAATTAGTGTTTGGGAAAAATGGATTTGAAGCACAGGATAGAATAAACACTACTAAAAAAATAATTATTATAACAGGAGCTGGAGCAGGAAGCGGAAAAATGTTTACCTGTATGTCACAAATTTACCAAGATGATAAATTAGGAATAAATTCAGGATATGCTAAGTGGGAAACTTTTCCTATTTGGAATTTGCCAATAACTCACCCGGTAAATATTGCATACGAAGCAGCAACCTCTGACCTTGGGGACAAAAACATGATGGATTTAAGGCACAAAAAAGCATACGGGAAGATTTCTGTAAATTATAACCGAGATATTGAAAACTTTGATCTTTTAAAAAAAATAATTAATGAATTTGTTCCAAAAGAAAATTACATGCACTCCTACAAATCACCAACTGATATGGGAATCAATTATGCGAAAGAAGGAATTATTGATAACTCAATTGTAGAAGAGGCGGCAAAGCAAGAAATTATTAGAAGATATTACTTCTTTTTAGAAAGAGCCAAAATTGGAGCAGTGAACAAAAATACTCCAAAAAGAATGAAAGAATTACTAAAAAAAGCAAATATAAAACTTTAAAATATATTAAAACCAATTACTTTATTTAATTAACACACCACTAATTCAATTATGAAAATCATTGATTCTGTTTATGGAGAACTTGAGCTTAATGAACCAGTTTTAATTGAACTAATTAATTCAAAACCAGTTTTAAGAATGAAAAAAGTGTATCAATCAGGAATACTTTACAAAGCAATACCTTGGAAAAAAATTACTAGATACGAACACTGTGTTGGAGTAATGATTCTTTTAAGAAAAAAAGAAGCACATTTAGAAGAACAAATCGCTGGACTCCTCCATGACATCCCCCACACGGCTTTTTCACACGCAATTGATTATGTTTACAAAAACGAAGAACATAATTTTCACGAAAAATTTTATGCTAATATAATTAATGAATCAGAAATACCAAAAATATTAGAAAAATATAGATTTGATAAAAATAAAATAATTAAGGAAAAAAACTTTTCTCTGCTTGAAAGAAAATTACCTGATTTATGCGCAGATAGAATTGATTATACTCTACGTGAACTAATTGCAAAAACCCATAATAAGAAAAAAATTAATAAATATTTAAATTCAATAATAGTAAAAGATAATGAATTCTATTTTAATAATTCAAAAATAGCACTTGACTTTTCAAAAGACTTTTTGAGTATGATTCAATCATGGGCTTCGCCACTTCAATTAGCAATTACTGAAACTATTGCATTAGCACTAAAAAAAGCACTTGATGAAAAAATAATAACTCAAAAAGATTTATTTACAACTGATGACGAAGTACTAAAAAAAATATATCATTCAAAAAATAATGAAATAATTAATCTTATTGAAACAATTAATCCTAAAATTAAAGTAATTGAAGATGAGAAAAACTTTGATTATTATTCAAAAGAAAAACTGAGATTTATTAACCCCAAAATACTTTCCGAAAATAAAAGAGTATCTGAAATTTATCCTGAGTATAAACTTCTATTTGAAAAACATAAAGAAATACTTTCAAAAGGAGTTCATGCAAGAATAGTAAAATGAAAAGCAAAATAAAGTAACTATATTTTAACTAACTTTTCATAATCATTTCAAGCAATGCTTTTGCTGCTAAATCTGGACCAGTATTCTCTTTACCACTAACTCCAAGCATTGTTCTAATTTGACCAACAATTATTTTATTTTCAAACAATGAAGCAAAATATTTATCAGCTAACTTATCATGCATTTCTTTATACTGCACTGGGCCAAACACATTTACAAAGTAAGTTTCATTTACCCCTGTTAAATTTGTTGTACCTTTGCTCATACTTCGCCCTCTTCTAAATATTTCAATTGCTTCTTTATCAGAATTGAAAATCTCAAGAACAGGGTGAGTTGCATCAACTACCTCATAATTATTTGCGTACAAGAAATAATCAACTTTTTGACCTCGCAAAACTTCCTGCATAGTTGTTATTGGAAGAACTACTCTTGCATTTTTCTTCTGAGGACTCATTATAATTGAACGATCAATATTTCCAAAAGCATACCCTGGATTTAAATCATCTAATCGCACAAACGCACCCATTTCAGTACCATAAGATTTTATTTTTCCATCCTCAATAGTCAAAGACCCCATATCATCAAAAATAATTGTCATTTCCCTAATGCATTCCTCGCCAATTTTTCTAAAAGATTCTAAAGATTCTGATTTGCCTGCACCTGTGTCCCCCATTATAATAATATTAGCGGATTTATTATTCTTCAAATCAATTTTAACCATCGCACCATGAACCGGAATTCTTCCACGCTTCATCATTATAATATTATGAAGAGTAAGCATCATTTTTTTCAAATAACCAAAATATCCAAACTCATCACTATCAGGAACTGACGCTACAAGAACATCATTTTCTTTATCCTCATAAAATACAGTTGAATCATTATCAATATTTTTTGCAACACTAGTTGGAACACCAAATAAATAAATCGCATCAGGTTTTTTCTTTAATTGTTCTTCAGTTGCAAGGTCAAATAAATTTGATAAAGCTGTACCTAGACCAATAAATTTGTTATTAAAAAATACATGAATAATTAATTCTCCCACTTGAGCAGGATAACAAATCCAATCCTTTTCTTCTAATAGAGAAATAAAATCAAGTGGATTTTTTTCAATTCGCTTAAATTCCCCAGTACGCGTATTCATTGGAGGATCAATAATTAAAGGAGGTTCAATTAATACTTGTTTTATGTAATTCACTTCTTCTAATTTTGTATAAGGAGCAGGAAGATTCAAATGTTCTTCAACAACAATTAAACCAACTTGAGCTCCCGCAGGAAGTTGACGATAAATTCTAGGGTGCTCCCCAGTAATATTTTCACAAATCCCCCGGTATAATTTTCTTGTTAAATTATTCAAACTCTCTACTGTATCATTAAATGTGGAATAGGGTTTCTCATGAGGACGAACCATTAACATTTCATCAGAATAACAAACAAAGAATCGTTCATATGCTCTCCAATAATTATATAACGATTCAACAAATTGATTCAATAAGTATGAATCAGAAAAATAAGGCTCTAGTTCAGGGTATTTTTGAATAACAAACTTTTTCTGATATCTTGCTAACTGTTGAATCAAAAATAATAACTGCTCTTCGTTTATTTTACCAGGAAATATTTTCAACAAAGAAGACTCTTTCTTTTCCAATTGAACAATATAACGATGAAATATTTCCTTAAATAACGAGGAATAAGTTAAATCATCTGAATAGGCTGGAACTTTTCCATCACTATAAATGATCAACTGCTTTCCAAAAAAATCGAATTTATTATTACTCATACTACACTAATACACTTACTGAACGAATAGTATAAAAAGGATTTGAAAAAATAGATGTAACAAAATGTGCAGCAATTACGAAAAACGTATTTTTTATTTAATTTTAAAAAAATAAATGCTATTTTATAGAATGCATTTCACTTTTGCAAGCATTGTAAATATTATCAAACAATTTTTCAATACTACTTGTTTTTGTTGCTGAAAAAGCTATTCTAAGTAAATCCCCTTGCGAAATTACTCCTGTAGAGTACTCTTGAAGCAAAATCTTTCTTAACTTTTCTGACTCAAGAGGTTTTTTTGGTTTAATGCACATAAAATACCCTGAATTGTAAGGCAAAACTTCAAAATACTCCAAATACTTTTTGTTTTCAAGAACTTTATTCACTTCTTCAAATCTCTTCTTAAGCAGTGAAAAGTTTTCTTGTTTTTGACTCGCATAATCCTTAGAAGAATATGCTTTCAATAATAAAGATTGGGAAATTGTTGAAAGATTAGATACACTTGCTCTTATTGCTCCTGCAACTTTTGATTCGAGTGCAGAGTAAAATTCTTTTGATCCATTTTTTATTCCAAAAGTTAAAAATCCAATTCTAAAACCCCAAACAAAATCTTCTTTTGTTGGGCCATCAATTTTTACTGCGAGTAAATTCTCATGCAAATTCGATAACTTTGAAAACAAGGATTCTTTAAAAATTCCTTCTTTGTAAACTAATCCAAAATAAGCATCATCCACTAACACTAATAATTTATTTCCTTTCTCTGCATCTTCTTTTAACAATTCAACTATTTTGTCTGCTTCAGATAATGTCAAAGAATATCCTGTTGGATTGTTTGGAAAATTTAATAAAACAATTTTCTTTCCACTTATTGAATCTAACTTTTCTTTTAATCCATCTAAATTAAACTCATTTCCTTTAAACATTTCAAAAGTATTTATTTTTCCCCCAAACCAATTTGAAAAAATCAATTTGTAGTTGCCCCAATATAAATTGGGCATTATTATTGAATCATTTTCATTAACAAAAAGAAAAGCACACAAATTTAATCCATGCGTTAAGGCTCCTGTAACTATTGGCAAACTTATTTCTGAATTTAATGAAGGATTTTTTTTAAAAATCATTTTCTTCCAAACTTCTCTTAATTCATTATTTCCAAAACTTGAAGAATAATTAAAAATATCTTTTTTTGAAAGAGAAACTTCTTTTGCAATTAATTCAAGAACTAAAGGAGAAGAATTTTCATCAATAGCCATTCCAATAGTTGCATCAATTTCTTTACCCTTAGCCTCTGCGCTTTGCGCAGGAATACCTTTTGAAGGGTAATACATCCCTTTACCCTTTTCTGAAAGAAGATCAAAAACAGCAAGATTATTTGAAAGAATTACTTTATTCAATTCAATGGCAGCAATATTAAGAACCAAATAACAACACCCTTAATTACTTAATAAATTAAACTCAATACTTCTTTTAATTCCCTCAATTAAGCAGTTTTTTAAATAAAACGTAGGAAATTTTGTTTAGTAATAAACTAAGCAGAAAGTGTTTTCTGCCCATTGCGAAGCATATGGGCAAATTCTTCATAGTAAAAGCCATTGCTTTTACGATGCGCCACAAAACCAATTGGTTTTGTTTGGTTGCGCGCTTTAACAAAGCGCAGGGCTAGCAAAGCGGTTATGCATTCCCCTGCAGAGGGAATTAGAGGGGTTCAACTCCCTTGCCCTGCTTTTATTTTAATAATTTTAGTTTCAAGTTTAAAGCCTTTTAACAACCTTTTTAAAGGTTTCATGAGAGAATTAATTTACAATGAGCTTGAAAAACAGCTAATTTTCAATATAAAATTAAATTTAAATGGTGAGCAAATATGGGATTAAGACCAGCAAGATGTTATAGAGGAAAAAAAGTTAGATTAAGAAAAGGTTCTAGTGGGCACGCAAGACACACTACAATACAAAGATCTAATACTAGAATTGCAATTAATGTTCCTGATAAGAACTATATTGGAGCTGCACCACAATTAAAAATTAGACAATTCAACATGGGTAATCCATTATTACCTTACAACACTGTTGGAGATTTGGTTTCAAAAGATTCACTTGATATTAGAGATAACGCTATTGAAAGTGTTAGAAGTGGAGTTAACAGAATGCTTGTAAAAGCTCTAGGAAAAGATGGATATTTTATGAAGGTAAGAATATTTCCTTCACACATAATGAGAGAGAATAAGCAGGCTCAGGGAGCTGGTGCTGATCGTGTTTCTCAAGGAATGACTTTACCTTTTGGTATCCCAATTGGAAGATGCTCAAGAATTAAGAAAGGACAAGCACTTTACAGTGTTCTTTGCATGGATACACAAAAAGATATTGTAAAAAAATGCTTACTAAGAGCAAAATCAAAATTGCCTTGCAAAACTACAGTTGAATTTCACACTAATATAAAAAGGTTAGGAACACTACCTTCAAAACTACAAGAAGAGAAGGTTGTAGAAGTAAAGGTTGCAGAAGGAGCAGCAGTTGTTGCAGCAGATGGAACAACTCCCGCAGCAGATGCAGCAACAGCAGGAAAAACTCCAGCAACTGGTGGAAAAACACCAGCAGGAGCAGCACCGGCAGCAAAACCAGCTGGAAAGAAGTGAAAGAACACTTTCACTGTTACAAAACAGCAAAAGCTGTTTTGTTAGAAGTAGTAAAAATAATATTGAATATAATGAAACGCGAATTCGCGTTTCATTTAATCTTTTTTTAAATTTTTTAATCTTTTTTAACAAGCCCTGCTAAAGCGATCCACTTGTTTTTCACTAATTTTTCTTTTTTGAATTTATTTTTTGACCAAAATATTTTGTATCCATTTGCACTATTCTTTGAAGTAATTAATCTTACTTCATTCCCAATTACTTGGAGAGCCGCACAATTATCTAAAGCAATTGCCACCCCAGAAGTTTTTTGCATCATTTTTTTCAAACTCAAAGGTCTGTCCTTTTCTTTATCATAATGAGGACACAAAAGAGTCGGAATAAAATTCAAACATTTTAATTTAATGTAATCCGCTTTTGGATCTTTAAATTTTCTAGAATCTGAATTACCTAACTTGAACCAACAAATCGCTCCAGCACTTAATCCTGAAAGAACAATTCCTTTATTTTTTGCTTTTTCTAAAACTTTATCTACGCCTAATTTTTTCCAAAGCTTTAACATCTTTAGAGTGTTTCCTCCACCCACATAAATAATATCTGAACTCAAAATCTTATTTTCGATTTCTGATTTTGAGTATTTTTGTTTTTTTAATAAAAGAGAATCTACTTTGCACCCCAACTTTTTTCCAAAATAATTTTCTACCACAGAAACATAACCACTCGAATCACCACTAGCGGTGGGTAAAAATAAAAGTTTTGGATTTAATTTGCTTGAAAGTTTAATTATTTCTTTATCAATAGAAGTAGTCTCAATAGGATACGTTCCCCCTCCTTCTTTAGATCTACCAATCTCCCCTCCTCCAATTGCTATTATTTTTTGAATCAATAATCTCACGTCCTGCGCCAAAGCGCATATGAAACTTGATTTTTAACAAATATAAAGCATCAGTTTTAATTAATGTGATAAAAAGTACATTTATCAAAAATTGAGAAACTACTACTAATAAACACAAAACTAAATTAAGAAAAAGCGGATTCTATTTTATTAATTCCATTTGAGGAAAGGAGTTCAAATCCTTCCCCATCAAAGTCAAATTCCACTATTGCGCAATCTTTAATTTCACTCACTTCAAACCCAAGTAATTCTCTAAAAATTACCATTATAGGCCCTCCATGTGTGACAAAAGCAATTGCTTTTGTTCCTTTAGTAAATTCATCATTTACAATTTTATTGAAAATAGTTGTAACTCTTTCTGCAAATTTATAATAATCCTCAGAACCCTCAACGTGATGATAGGGGTTTGTTGCTTCTAATTCCTCAACCATATCAGGAAACTTTTCTAACGCTTCAGTTTTTAACATCCCTGTCATAATACCATATTGATTTCTTTCTCGCATATCACTTACACTAACAAGTTCAAAAGGAACTTTCTTTTTTAAAATCAAAGCAGTTTCTAAAGCACGAGCTTTTGGACTTACAAAAAGTTTTTTTATTTTTTCTTTTTTTAATTTTTCTGCAACTTCATGAGCCTGAATAATTCCTGTATTAGAAAGAGAATCATCATAATCCCCTCCATAACGGCCCTCAACGTCACCAGTTGTCTCTCCGTGACGAATTAAAAAAATTTTCAAGCAAAAAACCTAAAGAAATCCTTAATCGGAATCTTTTTAAACCTAAAAACAATTCTTATTGCATTATGCAAAACATTCTTTGGTTTAGAGAAATTAACATGCAAAATGTTGAAGAGGTTGGAGGCAAAGGAGCTTCACTAGGTGAAATGGAACAAAGCGGATTTCCTGTTCCTACTGGATTTGTTGTTACAAGCGGAGCATACTTTCAATTCATGAGAGAAACAAAAATACAAGATAAAATTGTACAATTGATTGATGAAATTGATGTTGAAAATACTGCACAACTAGAAGAGGTAAGTGCAAGGGTTCGAAAAATAATTGAAAATGCAACAATTATCCCAAAAATAAAATCAGAAATTACTAATAATTATAATATTCTTTCTAATGGAAAACCAATTTTGGTTGCAGTAAGAAGCAGTGCAACTGCAGAAGATTTGCCTGAAGCATCATTTGCGGGCCAACAAGAAACTTACTTAAATATTTCAGGAACTGAAGAAGTTGCAAAAGCGGTTCAAAGATGCTGGGCTTCGCTATTCACTGCAAGAGCGGTTTATTATCGAAAAAAACAAGGATTTGATACTGGAAAAGTTGGACTTTGCGCAGTAGTACAAAAAATGGTAGAGAGTGACGTGAGTGGAATAATGTTCACTGCGGACCCTACTGGAGATAGAAACAAAATAATAATTGAAGCAGGATTTGGTTTAGGAGAAACAATTGTTTCAGGAAGTGTTACACCTGATAATTATGTTATTGATAAAGCTACAATGAGCATTGCAAATAAAAAAATACTAAAACAAGAATGGATGTTAGTAAAAGAAGGAAAAGAAAATGTCCGAGTAAATTTAGGACATGGAAAAAGCGATATACAAAAAATGTCAGATGAAAAAATTGTTGAACTAGCACAAATTGGAAAAAGAATTGAAGAACACTACCAAAAGCCAATGGATATAGAGTGGGCAATGCAGGATGATGTTTTATACATTGTACAAGCTAGACCAATTACTACACTAAAAAATAAAGGACAGGGAGAAGAAATTGTAACAAATATTTTACCAATCCTCGAAGGACTACCTGCAGCACCAGGAGTAATAACTGGAATAGTAAGAATTGTTCCAGAAATTGAAGATATTGAAAAAGTAATGAAAGGAGATATTTTAGTTACAACAATGACTTCTCCATCTTGGGTTCCTGTAATGAAAAAAGCAAGCGGAATAATTACTAATGAAGGAGGAAGAACTTGCCACGCTGCAATTGTATCAAGAGAATTAGGAATTCCTTGTGTTGTTGGAACTAGTACAGCTACTGAATTTTTAAAAGACGGACAAGAAGTCACAATTGATGGATTTAATGGAAAAATCTATGAAGGAAAAATAAATATTGTTCACATTAAAGAAGAAATCGAAATGTTTAATGAAAATGAAGTTGATGAAGTAGAAGAAGCACTTGAAAAAGAATACAATGAAGAAAAAATTGAAATTAAAAAAAGAATTGGTTTAATTGAAAAAGTATTTGGCGGAATTAAATACAAAGAAATGGATAAAACACAAAAAGCACAAGAAACTAAAGAACTAACTGAATTACTTAAAGATTTATCAATAAAAGTAAAGGTTAACGTAGCACTACCTGATGCTGCAATAAGTGCTGCTGCAACAAACGCTGATGGAGTTGGATTATTACGAGCAGAACACATGATTACTTCAAGCGGAATGCACCCTGCGGAATATATTAGACAAAACAAAGATGTTGAATTGAAAGATAATGTGAAAAAAGGAGTAAAAGTTGTTGCTGAGAAATTTGCTGGACCAGTTTGGTTTAGAACATTTGATGCTAGAAGTGATGAATATAAAGAACTAATCGGCGGAGATAAAGAACCAAAAGAAGAGAACCCAATGATTGGATGGCACGGAATTAGAAGAGATATTGATGAACCAAGAATGTTAAAAGCACAATTACTTGCAATAAAAGAATTATACTCAGAAGGAATTAGAAACGTTGGAATAATGTTGCCATTTGTAATAAGTTTAGATGAAGTACTCGGAGCAAAAAAAATAATGGAAGAAATCGGACTTCAAAAACAAATTGATATTGGAGTAATGATTGAAACTCCTGCAGCTGTATGGGTAATTGATGAATTAATCCCACACATTAAATTTGTTTCATTTGGAACTAATGACTTAACTCAATTAACTTTAGGAATTGACAGAAACAATGAAAGGGTGCAAAGCAGTTTCTCTGAATTACACCCTGCAATATTACGACAACTTGAATACGTAATTAAAAAATGCAAAAGCGCAGGAGTAACTACAAGTATTTGCGGACAAGCTGCTTCAAATCCGGATATGGTTAAGAAACTAATTTGGTATGGAATAGATTCAGTATCTGCAAACATTGACGCAGTTGATGATATTAGAAAAGTTGTTATAATTGAAGAGAAGAAGAAAATACTTGAACTTTACAGAAAGTAAATTTGCCAATTTACCACTCCAAAATAAGCAATTTTAATCCTTTCTAATCAATAGTTCTCTATGCTACAACTAGACCTAACCCACGCTATTAAGGACTTGAAGAAAATCAAAGCCAAAAGCGTTTTTTTGCAAATTCCTGAAGGATTGAAAGTTAAAACTGAAGGAATTATCAGTGAACTTGAGAGCGCTGGATTTAGTATTACTACTTCAATGGATCCTTGCTACGGAGCTTGTGATATTAAACAAAGTGAAGCAAAGCAAATGGGTTGTGATGCAATATTACATTTGGGGCACACTAAATTTGTTGAGAAAAGTTCTATCCCAATTATTTACGTTCCACTAAAATATGATTTAGGAGAAAGATTCCCTCGAATTGTTAAAATTATTATTGAATATTTAAAAGATGAAAAAATAAATGAAGTAGGATTAACTACTACTGCACAATTCTTGAATTATTTGCCTGAACTGAAAAAAGAACTTGAGAACTCGAAAATTAAATGCGTAATTGGAAAAGGAAAAAGAGTAGAAGGGGGACAAGTACTTGGGTGCAATTATTCTAGTGCGCAAGTGAAAGCCCAAACTATTATTTATTTAGGAGATGGATTGTTTCATCCGCTTGGAATACATTTTTCAACTCAGAAAAAAGTTATTATTGCAAATCCTTTAATGCTTGAAATAAAAACTCTTGACGAAGAGAAAGACAAATTCATTAGACAAAGAATTTTACTTATTGAAAGAGCAAAAAATGCTACTGAATACGCAATACTTGTAACTACAAAAGAAGGGCAAAACAGAATTAGTGAAGCTTTGAAAATAAAAAAAGAATTAGAGAAGTCAGGAAAGAAAGCAAAAATATATTCAATGGATTTTATCTCAAATGAGGCACTCTTAGGAATAAATGCAGAGGCATTCATTAACACTGCTTGCCCAAGAATTTCAATTGATGATTATTTCAATTACAAAAAACCAATTATTAATTACACTGAAGTGGATTACATGCTTGGAAAGAAAAATTATGATAATTTTAGTTTAGCTATTGTTTACTAGAACTAATAAAAATAAATTTAAAAAAATAAAAAGAAATTAATTAGAAGAATAAATTTTATTCTTTCAATTCTTCACTATTCGTACTTTCAGTTCGCACAATTGTTCCTTTAAATTCCATTCCCCTAACACAACTTTTAAAATTTTCTAAATCTGTTCCACTTACAAAATAAGAACGAACTTTACTTCGATTAATTATATTTGCTGCGTGAGCATCTAAGAAAGAATGTCCACCAGGTTTTGATGCTTCTGCTTTTAGAAGTGAAAGCATTCGAACGTGAGAAAGTTCTTTATACATTTTAGCGTTAGGTTCCTTATTTGGATCTGCACTATATATTCCATCAACGTTACTTAAATTGATAAATTCGGCATTCATCATTTCTGCAATTATTGCGCCAACTGCATCAGTTGTTTGACCGGGAGTAGTACCACCAAACACAGGAGTTTTGCCTAAGAGAAGCACATTCTCTGCTTGTTTTGGGTCAGTTAGCACCTCTTTCCAAGAGTTCTCAATAATATGAGTAAAAAGCATCGCATTAGCTCGCGTTATTTGAATAGCAACCTCATCCAAATCAAAGTTATTGGCTCCTAGGGCCTTTGCTCCTGCTTGGTAAACTCTAGCAACCCTTCCCCCACCTACTACTATTACAAATTCAAATCCTTCTCTTTTAAGTTCATTAATTATTTCACAAAACTTTGCAATCTCCGGAGCCCTTAATTTCTCATTAAAGAAAACACTCCCACCAACACTTAAAACAAAAGTTCTTTTTTGGGTGGAATAATTTGAATTTTGAGAATAATTTGAAGGAGAATAGGAAGAAGTTGATTGAGAAGAATAGTCATTTGATTGAGGTGAAGAAGATTGTGAACTTGCGCTTGAAGAATCACTCTTTGGAGTACCATCAAATTTCTCAAATAAATCAAACATCAAAAACCCCTCCATTGCATCGAGCTTGCGAAGATGCTATTTTCGCGAGCCTTAATTAAGGCTCTTTCGAATAAATCAAACATCAAAAACACCCCTCATGAAAGCAAATTAGCATATTTTAGCTCAACTGGAAGCTTTTATAAGCTAACGAAACTCAAATTATATTAAGTTTACTAGTTTAAATACTTTCTTGAAAACGAAAATATGAAACGCTAGTGAGAACAAGTTGATTTTATGGCAATGCACAATGCACAAATGTTAGAAGCAGTTGAGGAAGCAGAACTGGCTGTTTTTAAGAAAAAACTCAAAATGCTTGAAGGGTTTAAGGGAAGACATACTGAACTAATTACTCAATACTTACCACCTGGAACTGATAGAAGTACTGTGATGGGACAATTATCAGAAGAAATTAATCAAAGTAGTAATATCAAGAGTCCTCAAACAAGAAAAAATGTTCAAGGAGCTTTAAGAAAAATAATTGGATTTTTGAAAAACATTAATTTTAAAATTCCAAAAAACGGAATGGTTGTATTTGCAGGAAATGTTTCTGAAACTGATGGAAAAAGTGATATTAGATTATTTACTATTGGCCCAGTTAGACCATTGAAAGTAAAAATGTATTGGTGTGATTCAAGCTTTCATTTGGATCACTTAAAGGACATGATGGCCCCAAATGATTTTTATGCAATAATGACTATTGATAAAAACGAAGCAACTATTGCACAACTAGTTGGTAAAAAATATGAAGTGCTTGGCCACTTTACCTCAATGGTTCCAGGAAAAACTAGAGCGGGAGGACAAAGTGCACAAAGATTTGAAAGATTAAGAGAAGAAGCAACTCAAAACTTTTTTGGACACGCTGCGGATAAATTCAATTCATACTTTGAACCGCATAAAGAAAGAGTAAAGGGAGTATTAATTGGCGGACCAGGATTAACTAAAAATTATTTCATGGAGAAAAAAGTACTACACCACGAACTAGAGAAAAAAGTTATTGGGGTTGTTGATACAGCTTACACTGATGAAGGCGGAATAAGGGAACTAGTTCACAAGAGTCAGGATTTACTCAAAGATTCTGAATTAATTAAAGAAAGACAAATACTGGATAAATTCTTAGGAGAAATTGCAAAAGATGGACTTGCTACTTATGGACAAGCAGAAGTGGAAAAAGCAATTGAAGAAAATAGATTGAGCACACTAATAATTTCAGAAGATATACCTTGGACGGTTTTTAGAGTGTACTGCGAACACTGCGAAAAAGAAGAAATTGTAATAGTAAAAGATATGAGCGACTTTGAAGAATCAAAACTTAGATGCACTACTTGCCAATCAAAAATAGATACAACTGAAGAAATAAGTTATTTGGATTATATGGTTGATAGAGCAAATACTATCGGAGCTAAAGTAAGAGTAATTAGCACTGAAACAAATGAAGGAGAACAATTTTTGAAAGGATTTGGCGGAATTGCTGGATTATTAAGATATAAGATTTAATTACAAAAACTAATAAACGAAACACTAAAATATATTTAAAGAAGTTGAAAAAAATGGTTGAACAATTTTTTACAAAGACCCCCGCACTAAAGGGAAGAGTAAAACAAAGATACTCTGATTTTATGGTTGAAGAAGTACTAACTGATGGAACGGTTTGCAAAATAAAAAGATTTAACACTCCTTTTGAATTAAGAGAAGCAGCGCAAGAAATGATTATACCAGCACGAACTGAAGAAGAATATTTGCTAATTGAAATGGAAAAAATTAATTATGATACAGCTACTGCAATGGCATTAATCTCAAGAGGATTAAATGTAAGTAAAAAAAGAATTGGATATGCGGGACTAAAGGACAAACGAGCAATTACTTGCCAACAAATAAGTATTTACTTACCTGATGAAGAATTAATAAAAAGATTTGGAGTAAAAGGAATTGAAATTCGAAATCCAAAATGGAGCAAGGATAGAACTGAACTAGGACACTTGAAAGGAAATGACTTTGTTATTACTATAAGAGATATTTCAAACACGGAAGAAGAAATAAAAAAAATAATTGAAGAATTTATTATTGAAGCAAGTAAAGGAGTGCCTAACTTTTTTGGAAACCAAAGATTTGGTGGAAAAAGAATGATTACACACCGAGTGGGTAAATTACTACTCGCAGGAAGATTTGAAGAAGCGGTAATGCTTTACTTAACTGAAACTTACGAAGAAGAAAAAATTGAATTAAAAAATGCTAGAATAAATTTAGCAAAAAATAAAGATCTAAAACAAGCACTAAAAGAATTTCCATTTGATGCTCGAACAGAACGCGCAATAATTAATCACTTAGTGAGATACCCTGCGGATTTTGCAGGAGCATTTGGGGTATTGCCTAAAAAAATGAGATATTTATTCTCACATGCAGTACAAAGCGATATTTACAATAAAATCCTTACAAAAAGAATGGAAAAATATGGAGTAAAAGCGTTAGAACCAATTGATGGGGATATTTTAGTGGAAGGAATACCTGCAATAATATTACCAGGATATGAGAGTAGTTTTGCAACTGGAGAAGCAGGAGAAATTGAACAAAAAGTAATGAAAGAAGTAGGAATAACTTTTGAGGAATTTAAAACAGCAAAAATGAGTGAACTATCAAGTCAGGGAGATAGAAAACCATTATTATTAAAACCTGAAAACTTTACAATTGAAAAAATCTTTGACGATGAATTCAATGAAGGAAAAAAAGCGGTTACTGTTAAATTCTTTTTATCAAGAGGAAATTATGCTACTACAATACTAAAAGAATTATTAAAAGAAGAAATATTTTAAAAATAATTAAAAAAAAAAACTAATTTTAAAAAAAGAACAAACTAATTATTCAACCCAATCAGAGTAATCATAAAAATTAATCTTTGAATCTTTTTGCCAATTCAAAATATAATTTCTCAAAGAACCTGAAATATATTTTTTTGGTTGAGGAGAACAAGCAGGAGAATCAATTATTATGTAACCACCT